>Ga0256835_1001193_pt1 | contig 16048 bp, 12 predicted proteins | sample PIR30metaG_FD_185972 | JGI IMG/M metagenome (GOLD analysis project Ga0256835, IMG submission 185972) | Hydrothermal vent microbial communities from East Pacific Rise, Pacific Ocean - PIR-30 | ecosystem: Environmental > Aquatic > Marine > Hydrothermal vents | place: Pacific Ocean: East Pacific...
TTTTTAGGTAGTATTTTTTCAGCACCCCTTTGCGCATGGCGATCAAGTACCAAAACCCCTCGAAATTGACGATCTTAAGCGGCTGGATCGTCGTGGTATAGACCGCGTGCCGCTCATCGTCATAGGCACACCGCACTTCGCGTCTGTGCTGGATCGCCGATTCGAAGATCTGTATCTCATGGAGGCGGTCACTGATGTCCTCGATGATGAGCTTGGTGTAGATGGGGTTGAACGTGTCGTTTTTGATCCGGGAGAGGAGGCGGTATGCCCGGCTGGAGAACATACCGCCGATCCCTTCGGTGATCTTCTCGATGATCCCCAGGACGATCGCATCCTCCAGTGATCGGGTCTTTTCGATGCGGTGGCCATCCTGCATCTTCCATTTTTTGTTCTCCTGATAGATCGGGAATGTCACCAGCCGCTCGTTAAAGTCCCGCTGGATCGTCCGCTCACTAACGTTAAACTCCAACGCCAGCTCCTTGACCGAGAGGGCTTCCCCATCGTTAAGCCGGGAGAGGATGAGTGTGAGGCGGGTGAGGATCTTGTCGTAGTCGTGCTTGTAGGCCATCACGCTTATTCTCCCCCATACTCATTGTCCGAGACGACGGCCGAGAGCTTCTCCCATATCCGCACCATCGCCAGCGTGTCAAGTCGGCAATAGGCCAGCAGATCGGCACGTATCGCCTCCCGTTTGCTCTTGTCTTTGAGCCGATGAAGATTCGCGAAGATCTCCATCGCATCCCCACCGTTTTTGACGCTGCCCAGTTTGCGGTAGTCGAGCTCAGGATCGTCGGGGAAGAGAGCCGGCAAGACCGACTTGATCGAGAAGCTCCCGTGAAAGTCTGGATGGTAGTACCCTCTTGCTCGAAACGGCACGATGAGATCGACGAAGCGTTCATTGAGCGCCAGCAGCTCCCCTCTGCGCTCGGCATTGAAGCGTGCCAGCTCTTTGATCCGACTCATCTCAAACGACTGATTGTACGCGACGATGCTCCCCTCTTTGGTGATATCCTCCAGCATCTGCTCGATCAGGGCCGGACGCGGATCGCTGTGCTCGTCTCCCAAAAACTCTTTGTGCTCCACCGTCCCATCCTCGTATACGATGTGCAGCGAATACTGAAACGGGATCTGCTGATAGGGGTGCTGATCGTCAAAACGGGGAATGGCATCCTGAAATGTCTCAAAGTCGAAGAAGTTGATCGGGTATTGGATCGTATCCAGAAACTTTTTGATCACCTTTTTATCGATGTGGGGTTTGGCGGTTTTGGCGGTGTGTACCTGAAGCTTCTGCGTGGCATTGAGCCGAAAGTCATCGGGGATATCCTCATAGGTCACTATCCCCTTATAATACATCTCAAACTTCTTCGCCCACCCCATCCGGTAGAGGTTGAAGACCGATGGATCGGGTACATGCTTCCAGCAGTGTGCCTTAAAATCACAGCCAAAGGGATCGTCACAATGTCCGCCGATGTCGATATCAGGTATCTCCCCTCCGAGCATCTGCGTCATCTCTACCAGATCGTGCTCTATCGCATCCTGCCTGGCCTGCACCTCATCGGTGATCTCCGCGATCCGAAACAGTGCCTCGATGTCCAGCGCACCGTTTCGGACGTATTGGTTGTTGAGATGGACGATGTAGGCGCGATTCAGCTTAATGGCACTGCTCAGCGCATACCACTGAATGGCAGCATCGTCGATCTGATACTCCTTGACTGCCGTAGAGGCCTTCACCTCATACATATCCCAGCCATCACCATTTCTCACCAGGATATCGGCCATAGCGAAGATACCTTTTTCACTAAACGTAGCCTCATAGATGACCTCTGCACCACCAGCGATAAATGCCCGGGTCCTGGCGATCATCCCCGGGAAATCCCCCGGATCGAAGGCCACCTCCACCCCACCGGGGAAGAGCTCTTTAGCCAGATCCCCCACCTGATGCCCCGTTGCGAAGCGTGCCTCCGTCTGCGCATCGGGCTGCTCTCTGAGTTCAGGTCTGTGTTTGTAGAGCCAGAGCGATTTGTGGCACTGTAAGCCTCGGATGTATTGGGATTTGGAGAGGGTCATAGTTGTTATTCCTTGTTTTGAGTTATCGTATTCTTTTTTTAATATAATATTAAATAATATCTGTAATGTGTGACAAATACGTATCGGTAAAATCATCAATGACACGCTGAGCATCTTTGGAAATGGTACACTCTTCCAGATCGAACAGTTTTCTGATCGGTACCGTATATTCCAGAAGATAACTTTTTTCTTCTACACTACTATTAATAGATACGACCGATGTCGTTAGCTTCTTTTTGTTTCTTTTCATACGCATATATGTCGATTTCACAATATAAAACTCCTCACCCCCTTGCCAAAGCAATGCACCTTTTTTCACTTCACAATCCTCAATCGTATCTTTGAAGTCACTCACTTTGTGGTCTTCCAACTTTTCTAAAAGTTCTGAAAATGCCTTACCTGTCATCAATATACGTTTCCACAAAATCGTATGTTCTGACAGCAACGCTTCGATAGCTTCCTCCTCTTCAGCGATGCCCAATGCCTTATGCAGTTCTTCATTGATGGCATCTGCGTCTCCACCAACAAATATCCATTCATATTTGGCATGCATCAGTATCGCGGACATAAGAAGTCTAATGTATTTCAAATGGTTCGATGGAGGTACCGCAAAAAGCCAGGCAAGCATCGTTGCACTCAATTCGGGAGATTGCAGTTGAGAGACATCCGTCTCTTCGGTTTCAAGTCTCAAGTCCAAATAACCCTTCGAAGTATCTTTTTCAGAGAAAAAGAACAGCTTGGTCCATAACGTATAGGTGGCATTAAAAAACTCCTCTTCTGTCAACCAGTGTTCTCTCATCCCCATTCTCAATATAATGGAGGCAACTTTAAGGTCATCCAGCAAAAAGTTCAATGGGCGATTTTCGATAATGTCCGCATTGGTAAAAGCTTCTACGAGTGCATCGATAAGTTTTCGAAGCTTGGTACGCTCCCGTTCATTCGGCTGAAGTGATGCGGATTGACGATCCTCGGTTAGCGTCTCTCGTGCAATGTTATCTTCCTTGAGTTGTTGCTCAATCTCTTCCTGGGTTAACGTTATTGCCTTTTTCTCGTCTTTCTGCTCCGTAGTCCCAAGTTTGAGGTATTGTCTGAGCACTGCATACAGATCAACATCATCTTTACTGCTCAGGATACTTGGAACGGGTTGGAAACGATAAGAGTCCACAAACACATCGCTCACATCGAAAACAGCAGTTTTTTTATCGGTTACACGCCGATCATTTGAGACAGTGATCTCTATTTTTTTAGGAGTATATGCAAGATGCTCGTTAAATATTTTGATCAATTCTCCCCATTGACCATACCCCCATGAGTTGTCTCTTGTCCTTTGGATAAAATCACCCAAAGAACGCGTTTTTGCTGAAGCGCCCAACTCAATCTCGTGATCGATCCATAATTCGTTTGAACATCTGATATCCGATGGATTGTGTTTTGCCCGTATCATCAAACAAACATGGTTTCCAGATTCTATCTCTATATTCTCCTCAACGATCAAAAGATTCGCACTGACAGGAGATTGGACGTACTCCTTCGCGCCTATCTTACATCCAAAGACCTCCCACTCATTGTCACTGATGTATGTGATTTTCAGCCTCCCATATTCACGTTGTGCAGAAACGATCCGAATAGGCACAGTCCGCTCTTCAGTATTAACTTCCTCGTCTGCAACCTCCATGGGCATGAAGCGTTCCTCATCTAAATGATAGTTATCAAGGTATCTACTGTAAAACTCTTGAGGTGACATCGTCTCCACAGTCATCAGCTCTGCATTGCCAGTGCTTGTACCCTCCAAAGCCATAGCGGCCTGTGAACAATTTGCACTTCCAGAAAATACAACGACTTTATCCGCAGATTCAAACGCATAAAATTTCGCATGGACGAATGCTTGCTTTTTTTCCTGTGTTTTATCCGCTTCATGGAAAAAATTAGCAGATATGACTTTTGCATTTGTGGGAAGATGATCTATGATATGCTGTGAAAGCTCAGAGTGATGACTCTGTGCCAATATCTCAATGACTTCAGGCTGGAACAGATCATTCAGCTGGGCAATAGTCTTCCCCTCTTTATCAAAATACGGACTGTGTAGCACCAGTCGACTGCAGTAGGGTTCAATATAGTTTTCCATCTGCTTCAGCAAGGAGTCTTTTGTCATTATCCGTCCGATGAGACCGCTGGGTTCGTTTAAAGAACGTGCCCAGGATTTTGTTTCAGGATCATAAGCTTCTGCCACCGCTTGTTTGACACTATCCGAAAACGACCACCGCTGCAGTAATGCGTCAAGATAGTTTTTGAATGCATGAAACAGGCCTGAATCATCTGATGCGGTATCGTAGTGATTCCATATCTCTGCATTTTGTCTCCAGCCACCAAATGTCATGTTGCCACTTCCGATGAACAAAGAAGCTTTTTCTTCACCTGACAGTAAAATCGCTTTGGGGTGGAAACGATCATATGGTCTCATCATATACACAGGAACGACACGATATCGTTTTCCCAAACCACTGATGACTGATTTCTGATTATCGTAACTCTCTTGTGCACATTGTGCATCCGCAAAAATAGTCAGTGATGGATTGCCACATTTTTTCAAGTATTTCAACACAACTGTTTGGATAAAAATATAGTCTATATTATGTGTCAAGATAATCACATTACTTACATTTTTCTCTTTGGACATGCTTTGTAATATATCTTCTCTCATACCGCTTCTCTCAATCTGGCAATCACTTTACCACTCATTTCGTTTTGCTTATATAACCTGGAATCCACTTCGTCACACAAACCAATATCCGCCATCATACGAACCGTATTATCCAGTCGGCTTCCACTCCAGCCTGCATAGGTATCGATCCCGGTCGGCATTAGTTTCTGACCTTCTGGGAAGAACCGTAATGAACACTGCTGCCCCTGTCCCATTTTTCGCAATGTTGTTTTCACATGTGGCTCAACCACACAAAAACGGATGATCTCACCCAGGGTCTGGTGCATTTTTTTTGTGGAAAATTTTTTCAGTATATCGAATGCTTTTCTCATATAATCTGCACTTGATCCTGCATTGGACATATGTGGCATCAAATGCAACGATACCTTCCGTGATATTTCAAGATACGACAAGGCATAGAGTGCCTGTTCACTCGGTTCAATCGGTTCTTTTCTTGTAAAAGCAGACAGATCGGTTCTGTCACTGAATCGCTTCATGGTCTCTACATACATTGCTCTCCCTTCCGGGAAAACGTCGGACAGCTCAATATCTTCCCTCCACTGATAAACAACTCTTTCTACGGTAGCACCATTGAGTTCCTCAACTGTATAGGAAAGCGCTTTCAACAAAAGCTCCAATGCATAGTGAACACGTCTTCTTAGTTCGAACTCAAACCACATCAGCTCTGTCTCATTCAAATCTGCCCATTGTGATCCAGTACAGTAATCAAAATTTTCCTGTATCAATTCAGGTGGTTTTTTGGGCTCTCTGATATGCTCCAGAATCCACAAGATTGTATTGTCAAATCTTTTATACGTTTCTACGACCTCTGTATCATCTGTGTAGGCCATCAAAAAAGACTCCTGCAGTAGACGCATCTCTTCAGGGACACTGTCAATATTGGCAATGGAAAAAAGCTCAGATTCTTTTTCAATCATTTCTTGTGTCAAAACCCCACCATGCAGGAGCCATGACAAAACACCATTGTCTCTCTGCACATATCCTTTGCGTGCGTTATAAACAGCTTGTCCATGAGGAGGCAACCCAACAGGAGCGCTTGAAGAGTGGCTGAGAAGACCAAACCCACGGCAAGGATTATAGTATGTTCCAAAAGTTGGATTTATGTAATTCAACCTCTTGGATTTTTCTTTTAAAATAATGGCATCTACTTGATGATCCGAATGAAACGCTGCTACCCACTTTTCATGTATCTCCTGACCAATGATACCGGTATCTGATACGTTTGGATTTTTCGATTTCTCAATTTGCGTAGACAAAATGATAACCAGTTCAAGGCGATCGTATACCTGCATGAGTCTATGATACATTTCATCCCTATCCAATCCCTTCTGCCCTTCATATGCATAGAAGAACTCACCTGCAAGCCATGGTATGAGAGAAAGATATCTTGCTCGGCTGGAGATAGTGGTAATCGAAGCAACAAGTTGTGTCTCTATGTGTTGATCGATCCTCCGAAGTCCCAAAATATCAAGGCCTTTGATGATCTCTTTTTCACCTTTATTCCAAAAAGTGTTCATTCGCAGTCCTTTCAAACTGATCTATAGTCATTTTTATCCTTAAAGGTCATTAATTTTATAATATCATTATTGTTTTATAACTATCATTTAATATCTTGATTTCATTGACCCAATCCTGCTATATTGTCATCTCGGCTTATGGTCTGATAATCGAAGTATAGACAAACTCCCCGACAACTTTGTGTCTGGTTTTTACTTTTTGTACGATATACACACCGATCACCGATCTTTAACAGTCTATCCCCCCCCAATCTAAAACAGCCAATATGCTATAATCCTCCCATGAAAACGATCACCAAAACCTCCCGTATCACTCCTGAGATCCTGGCTCAGCTCCCCTCGCCCGTGTGGTTGTTCGAAGAGCATCCTACCCCACCAATTTCATCTACGACACCTCCGGCAAACTCAAATTCACCGAAGTGGGCTACAGCACCACTGCCGGCCTGCCGGCCTGGATGAAGATGGCGGAGTGAGGGGAAAGTTCTACAGCGTAGAGAGATAGAAAGGATTGATGATCTTCAGGCGATTTTCGATGACCTGTTCGTGCTGCATGTCCTCCGAGTAAAGAACACTGCATCCGTTTTCGATCGCCGTAGCGAGGATAAGCGCATCGTAGTACTGCAAATGGTATCGCGCGTAGATATCCATAGCCTTTTGCTGTGTACCGATATCGAACGTCACGACAGGGAAAACATCATTAAGCTCTTGCATCACACTCCGTACAACAGCAGGATCCATTTGAAATTTTCGGAGCAGGACGCTGGTGATCTCATTGATCACCTGTGTAGAGATCATAAGTGGGGATGGGTGGTCAAGAAGCAGACTGTTTGCGATCTCGGCTTTCTCCTTTTCGTCCACTGAGTAGGCATAGAGGATGATGTTGCTGTCAACAAAGCCTTTATCGCTCATGAGCCGCCTCACGATCAAACGTGAAATCTCCCGTTGTGAGTTTAACGGCACTCAACCGTTTTTTTTCTGGTACTCTTGTTGTTTTTTTGATCTCCATTTTGATCTCATTTTGGGGAAGTGTCCGGATAAAATCCTGCACTTTTTTCAAAACAGATTCCGATCGTATTTCGAGCTGGATCGCTTGCATGATAAAACCTTCGCACAGATATGATGCCATTATAGCACATTTGCGTACGTACTCGTCCGGCACGACAGCCCTAACCAATCAAAAACTACTTTCCCCGTCATTCCGGACTTGATCCGGAATCCCCTCGGCATAACCAAATTACGCCGCTTCCTCGCTCCCACGTTGCACGTGGGAGTGTATACAGAACTCTCCAGGCTATGGAGCGTTACACGGTTTTTGAGATCTTCCATATGCATTCGGGCACGAGTGAAATATAAGATTATTAGGATACAGGGATAGCCCCGTTTAGTTGTAGGGGTAATCCCTCGTGGTTACCCTTGTGGCTGAACCATCTCTCCGTTCAAAGGGCGACCATAAAGGATCGCCCTTACGTAATTTAGATTTGAGGATAGACCATAGGATTGCCAAGATGGGTGCGATCACCGATCACCAGACCCTTGCTGCTCAGGATGGGTGCGATCACCGATCACCAGACTCTTGCTGCCAATCGATCAAAACAGCCAACTATGCTATAATCCCACCCATGAAAACGATCACCAAAACCTCCCGCATCACCCCTGAGATCCTGGCTCAGCTTCCCTCGCCTGTGTGGTTGCTCGAAGAGCATCTGCTGGAGGCCAATCTGCAGATATTGGAACATATCAAAGAGCGGACCGGGGTTAGGATCCTGCTCGCTCTCAAAGGGTTCGCGTTCTGGCGTGAATCTGATATTATAAAATATTATCTTGACGGGACCTGTGCCAGTGGACTGCATGAGGCGATGCTGGGTCATGAGGCGTTCGGTGGGGAGGTCCATACGTATTCACCCGCTTACAAAGAGGAGGAGATCGACCGTATCTCGGCTATTTCGCACCATATGGTCTTCAACTCTCCTGCTCAATTGGAGCGCTTCGCCGCACAGGCCAAAGCGGCCAACCCCACACTTTCGCTTGGCCTGCGGGTCAATCCGGAGTACTCCGCCGCCCCCACCGAGCTCTACAACCCCTGCGCCCCCTTCTCCCGGCTGGGAACTTTATCAAAAAATATGAACAAAGAGATATTAAAACATATCGAGGGGCTCCATTTTCACGCGCTTTGTGAGCAGGATGCAAACGCGCTTGAGCAGGTACTTTTGGTCTTTGAGGAGAAGTTCGGTGACTACCTCCCCCATCTGAAGTGGGTCAATTTCGGCGGCGGTCACCACATCACCCGTGCCGATTATGACCGGGACAAACTGATCGAGATCCTGAATGATTTTCGCGCCCGCTATCCCCATCTGGAAATCTACCTCGAACCGGGCGAAGCGGTCGGCTGGGAGACCGGACCGCTGATCGCCACCGTACTTGACATCGTCCACAACGGCATCGACATCGCCATCCTCGACACCTCCGCCGAAGCCCACATGCCCGATACCATCATCATGCCCTACCGCGCCGAAGTGCGCGGTGCCGGCCAGCCGGGAGACAAGCCCCACACCTACCGCCTCGCCGGTAACACCTGCCTGGCCGGTGACATCATGGGCGACTACAGCTTCGACGCTCCCTTGCAGGTCGGTGATCGGATCGTGTTCGAGGATCAGATGCACTACACCATGGTCAAAGCCACCACTTTCAACGGCATCCCCCTGCCCGACATAGCCATACTACGCAAAAACGGAGAGGTCGAGATCGTCAGAGAGTTCGGATATGAGGATTTCAAGGGAAGATTGGGATAAGAAGCCATCCATTTTCTAATTTCTAACTTCTATATTTCTATATTTTAAAGGGTGGTACGCCCGAGAGGATTTGAACCCCTGACCTTCGGAACCGGAATCCGACGTTCTATCCAGCTGAACTACGGGCGCATTAGTTTGGAGAGTGGGATTATACAGTATCTTAGATTAGAGATATACAACTCATAAACCGCCCCGCCTCTCCCGGGTGCGCCCGATACGAGAAAAACCGCTCATGCTCGCACATCGTGCAGATCGGGCTGATCTCGATCTGCTCTGCCGGGATGCCCAGTGCCACCAGCTGCGCGGCGTTGATCTGTTTGGTGTCGAGGAGGTATTTGCCCCCGCCTTTTTCGTGGACAGACTCGGGATAGTCGGTGAAGTGCTCCGCCACCTCGGCGCCCACCTCGTAGCAGCACCCACCGATCGCCGGGCCGATACCAACGATCAGATCGGCCGGATCGGTGCCGTAGAGCTCACCCATCTTCCGGACCGTTTTGGGGGTGATCTCCTGCCGGGTCCCTCTCCAGCCCGCGTGCACCGCGCCGATAGCACGATGCACGGGATCGTAGAGGAGGATCGGCACGCAATCAGCGGTGAGGATCGTCAGGACCGTGCCGGGGAGATCGGTCACCAGCGCATCGGCCCGCAGGTCCTCGTCAAGCACTGCCCATCCCCGATCGGCAGCGACATCCACGACATGCACATGGACCCCATGCACCTGTAGCGGAGAGACGAAGTGCGCTCCGGGCCCGAAGTGCTCCGCCAGGGCTTTGCGATTGGCCTGTACCTTCAGCGGATCCTGCCCGGTATGCAGTGCCAGCGATCCCTCCAGCGGTTCCTCGGGATCACGTGTGGTAATGCAGTGGTGTATCCCGTCAATGCGATGCAGTAGCTCAAATGTCATAAAATCCAAACCAACCTCCTTTTGGGTATAATACCGAAAAAAATTCAAAACCCAAATCCCGAATAGGATTCTTTGAATCTGTGCTGTGCTCGTATTCATGGGCTTTGTGCAACATTTGAGTCGCACCCGAAGGTTCGGCGATGATGGTGCACGAAGTCCATGGATGCGATGACTGTGCAGAGTCATGATTATCTCTTTCGGGATCTGGGTTCAGGGGGCCGGATGGATCGCGAAGAGATCGTCGACTATTTTCGTAAAATTCCCCAGAATTTCAACTACGTTCTGCTGCTGCAGGTGCTGCCGCTGCTGATCATCTCCTCGATGCTGGTCAAGGAGATCGACCCCCGCCTCTTTCAGAAACAGATGATCTATTATGTAGTGGGGGCCATCAGCCTCGTGATCGCGGCGTTCATCCCCTGGCAGCGTATCTTGTGGTGGTTCGCGCCGGTCAGTTATGTGATCAATCTCATGATGCTGATCGCGGTCAAGTTCTTCGGCATCAGCATACTGGGGGCCAAACGGTGGATCCATGTGCCGGGCACACCGTTTACGCTGCAGCCTTCGGAGTTCATTAAGATCAGTGTCGTTCTGATGCTCGCCTACCTGATCGGCCGCTATCCGCCGCCGGAGGGAGGGTACGGGTTCAAAGGGCTCCTGGGGCTCTCCCTGGTGGTACTGATCCCCTTCTATCTGATCGCCATCGAGCCCGACCTCGGAACCGCGCTGGTACTGCTGATGACCGGTTTTGGTATTATTTTCCTTGCCGGGATCGATCGGCGCGTTACCATCGCGGTGGTGGTGTTCGCTGTTCTGTCCGGATGGGGTGCGTGGCACTTCAACATCATCAAACCCTACCAGAAAAAACGGATCGAGGACTTCCTCGGCAAACCCAGCTACCATGTCCGCCAGGCCCTCATCGCCATCGGATCGGGCGGCCTGACCGGCAAGTCCAAGGATGACGCCACCCAGACCCAGCTGAAATTCCTCCCCATCGCCTCCAGCGACTTCATCTTCGCCTATCTTGGGGAACGGCTGGGGTTCTGGGGGATGCTGCTGGTCATCGGCACCTATATTCTCCTGATCGTCCATTTGCTCAGGATCTCCCGCATCTATGAAGATGACTACGATGTGCGTGCCGTCTCGGCCGGACTGGCGTTCCTCTTTTTTATCTACATGGGGGTCAATGTCTATATGATCATCGGGATGGCCCCGGTGGTGGGGGTCCCGTTGCCGATGTTCAGCCACGGGGGAACGTCGTTCATCATCTTCGCGATCCTTTTTGGGATCCTGATGAACCTTATTGCCTTCAAAAGGTATTTTCAGTATAATGCCGACGCGCGGATCACCATGATGGAGAAAGACGCCATCGATCGTGACCTCAAATCCCCCGTTTCCGCACGTCGAAAACGGCCGGAAGTAGCCACCTCTTCGGTCGAAGCCAAACTGGCCTCCCTGAAGAAAAAATAACCTTCCCCACGGGTCTTTAGCTCAGCTGGTTAGAGCTCCCGGCTCATAACCGGGCGGTCCAGGGTTCGAGTCCCTGAGGACCCACCACCTATACTTCTCCCAACTTCCCAAATAATCGATATTCGCCCATTCCTACTGGAAAGAACAAAAAATGTGTTAGGAGATGTCAGTTATGACTAAAATTCTTTCAGCTATTTTTCTCACTATATTAACAATAGCATCTATGTCCAGAATACTGTCATCAGCATACACCAGGCTTTCAAAAACACTTTTATAGTACTGTTCCACACTGTGTATGCACTCTCCTGTATTTGAGAAGATCAACGCCTCAGCCAGCGGTCTCTGGCTCCATGGTTCCTGAAACTGCTCGATATCGTCATGGCGTACATCATCCATCATCTCGACAAATGCATCGGACTCCAAAAATATTTGAATTTTTTCTTCCTGCATCAGATAGTAGAGATCATAGAGATGTCGGATCTTGCTCTTGAGCTCTGTAAAATGTTCATCCGGTTCAAACGTAGCTCTGGCGACCGCACTGATCTTTTCACAGAATGTCCGACGGTAGTCGAGCACATTGACCTCGAAAGGTTCCATGGCATATTCGCCGATCAATTCAGATGCATTGTCTGATAGAAAATCATAGATATAGGATGCAATCTCTCTGGACTGATACGGGTGTGGCCTGGCAAACGAGTTGAGCTCTATGACAATGTGCTCTTTGGCATGACCGAAATCCCCCTCATGTGTCGCGGGGTAAGCATGGACGGTTTTTCGGAACGACGATCCCTTGGAGGTCAGATGATTGTCGATCTCTCGGAAATTCTCATCCGTGATCGCTCTCTCGATCCTCTTGATCAGGTTTTTGATCTGATTGGCACTCTCCCCATCGGTCACAACTGCCAGATCGATGTCCTCTGAGAACCGTTCGATAAGTTTGTAGGCTTTGGAGAGGGAGGTGCCGCCTTTGAAAATCGCCCTTTCTCTGTATTTGCTAAGTGAGAGTCGCTTCAACACATAGGTGACCCAGTAGTCCTTCTCGATATAGATCTCGGGCAATCCCATCATCTGTGCCGTCTGAATCACCGCTTCTGCAAAAAGCTCTTTGTTGTGATGCAGCCTCATCGAATTTGCCATGATTTTTGATTGGGCAACACTGTATCGGATACCCCTGCCCGATACGAACTCAGGGGATTGAGGCTCGTGCGAAGTTCTTCCGTGAATTGTCCGTACCCCTCGGCTTCGAGTATGGCTCCAGCCACTGCGCGCGTACGAGGACGATATTTGGAAGCATAGCGGCCAAGACGTGCTGCTTTTTGGGTTGAGAGCCCCCTGACGTATCTGCGTACATAGTTCACGACATCATCCGGAGTGGATCCCGGAATCTTTCGGAGGCTCTCAAGCGCGTCAAGAATCTGTATGAGATGCACATCATTTTTTGGTACCTTTTGACGAATTGGTACGAACTGTATCTCCAGATTTTTGATTCGGATTTTTCTGGGCTGTTTATCGGTAGCGATTGCGATGGTGCGTGGTACCTGCGTGGTCAATCCCATTTCGTTAAAGGCTTTCAGTCCGGTGATATAACTCCCCTCAGGAGCCGTAAAGGCTCTCAAAACTTCAGCATCACTAACAGGCAGTTCACCAAAATAACCTTTCAGAGGCTTGTAGTATTTCCCTCTTCCTATACGCTTGAGTTTGCCCTGTTTGCCAAGGCGGCTCAGCTCGATCGCTGCGACACTCGTGCGATCTGTCGGGATGTCATCGTAAGAAAACAGTACGCCAGCATCAATATTATCAACGAAGTCTCTTACTATTTTTGCAACGGACATTTTGAATCCTTTTGTGTATTATAACATAATCGAAATGTTTTTATATATAAATACTTTTCAATTTACTTTAACTGACATAGAGATTTTTGATAGCATCCCTTCCCGTCTCTGGTGCCAGTTTTGCGTAACGCAATGTCATATTGATGTCACGATAGCTGGAATCTCGATATCTTTTCACGTGATACTCTCCATAGTCCACTTGCCAAATACGGGTTGGATGTGGAATGTGAGTAAATCCCTAAAGCATGGGCTCTATAGAGAACTATGTATAACGTTTCCGGTTATGTTCGAGTCCCTGAGGACCCACCACATTAACTGATCCATTTTTTTAGATCTCTTCTATCGATCATTTACCAATCTTTACTTTCTGTTAAGAGATTATTAACGGTGTTTGTCTATGATTGCGGCTCTCATATCCTTTCGTGGAACAACAAAGCATAAGGAATACACTGTTCAATGATACGCTATCTTTTTTTGATCCTCATCACCTTTACGACACTCTGGAGCGGAGCGCTCGGCACTTATACCGTCAAAAAAGGCGACACTCTCTATACCATCGCACGTGACCACGCGATGAGCCTCAAAGAGCTCTTAAAAGCCAACGAGACCCTCACCTACCGTTCCACTTTGCGGATAGGTCAAAAGCTCAAGGTCACCGCCTACACCGGCCCTACCCGCTCCTATACCGTCCGTCCGGGTGATTCTCCGTTGACGCTCGCGCGGCGGTTCAACATGCCCATACAGGATATGATCCGGGCCAACGGGATCGATCTGCGCCGCCAGCGCCTTGTCGTCGGACAGAAGATCAAAGTGCGCGGCGAGCGGGTCACCTTCGCGCAGAAGATCGTCAAAGATGCCCGCCAGTACCTCGGCGTCCGGTACAAATGGGGCGGGATGAACCCCAAAAAAGGGATCGACTGCTCCCGCTTCGCGCAGCTGGTGTTCAAAAAACAGGGGATCACCCTCCCCCGGGTCTCGGGTGACCAGTACCAGTGGGCCCTCAAACACGGCAAAAAAGTCTCAATGAAAGACGCCAAGAAAGGGGATCTGATCTTTTTTCGCACCCGCAATCGCCGTATCGGACATGTCGGGATCATCATCGATCCGAAAAAACACCTTTTCCAGCAGTCCTCCAGCGGGGCGGGCAAGAACACCATCTCCCGCTACGATGTTGGCTCCTACCGACGCCGTCTGCGGGGGATCTGCCGGGTCCGGCCGGGCAGTTCCTGATCGGAGAGCATCGCTCTGTTAGGTTTTTTGGTATACAATCCCGTCTAATAAAGATCATAAGGTTACATAATGCTTAGACGGGTCACTTCGTTCCTCATGCTGTTCGCGTTCGTTATCATGGTCCTCAGTGGTATCGCCGAGTTCATCTCACCGTTCGGTCGGCTGGCGATGATGATCCACTGGACGTTCCTGGGGCTGGACAAAATGCAATGGCAGGCGCTGCACATCATCTTCATGGTGGTCTTTACCCTCGCGGGGATCGTCCACATCGGACTCAATATCAAACCGATCAAAGCCTACCTGAAGAACAGATCCCGAAAAATGGTCGTTTTTACCAAAGAGATGGTGATCGCCCTGCTGATCACCGGCGGACTGTTCGGCGCAACCGTGGTCAAGTACCCTCCCCTCGAGAGCTTCGTCAAGCTCAACAAAAGTTTCAACGACTATTGGATCGCCAAATTCAAGGAGGAGCGTCTGGCACAGATGAGAGCCCGGGGTATGGCGATCCCGGCTAAATAACCCGAGCGCGTCTAAAAGAGAAAAGAAGCCCCACCAGAGAAATACCCCACACTCCGACGACCAGCCACAGCGGGATGGCCCGCAACCACGACAACCACTGCTTTGAGATGATCCTCGATATCCGCGCGGTGTATTTGACCTGACGTGCCAGCTGTTTGAAGCCGGGTTTGCCATAAAGGGAGGCTTTGGTGATCGTTCGGGCCGGACAGTGTTCCGCCAGCTTCAGCGCGGCCGGATCGATCCGCATCAGCACGAAACTCTCCTGTTTGAACGTTCGGGTGAACCGCTGCATCCGCTTCAGATCATCAAGGCTTTTTGACCGCCGCAACGCCTCCTGCGCGCTCATCCATCCCCCCTCCCGATAGAGCGTCGCCATCGGAGCGAAAAGCGCATCGGACTCCCGCCGCATATCGGCCGCGCGTGGCAGACGGGCCAGCGCCTTGAGGAACCAGGGGGGCAACAGTCGCCCTTTGTGCATCTGCTTGAGCAGAGAGAGCGTCCCCCGGACCCCGCTGCTCCCACCCGCCGTGCCGATGGTCGCGGCCGTCGCAGCGATCCCAAGCGAAGAGAGCGCCAGCATCACCTCGTCCACCTCTTCTCCGCTCAGCCAGTGCTTCCCTTCGATCAGGGCGTCGCGGATATCGCCGACGATGAACAGATCGGCGATCCCCGCCCCCACCATCCCTTCGACCTCGTCGCTTTGGCCTTCGATCGCCCCTTTGATAAGCGTTCGGGTGCGGTAGTCCCAGCTTTGACGTCGTTGGCGGATCGCGGCGAGAAGTTCATGTGTCTGCGGAGTCACCGCGCTGCTGTTGTGCTCGACGAAATAGCTCAGATAGGTTTCTGCCTGCGCCAGATGCCCCGCATCAACAAGCGCCTGTGTTCGGGGGAGCGGATCGATCGGCGTGAGGCTTTCCAGCCGATCCCGTATCTGCCAACGGTCATAAAGGACCAAAGAGGAGAGGAGAAAAGCCGACAGAAGGATGAGACGGAGCGGCCAG
>Ga0256835_1001194_pt1 | contig 16038 bp, 7 predicted proteins | sample PIR30metaG_FD_185972 | JGI IMG/M metagenome (GOLD analysis project Ga0256835, IMG submission 185972) | Hydrothermal vent microbial communities from East Pacific Rise, Pacific Ocean - PIR-30 | ecosystem: Environmental > Aquatic > Marine > Hydrothermal vents | place: Pacific Ocean: East Pacific...
CGTCATCAAGGGAACCCGGATCAGCGTGGAATCCATCCTAGAGAGATTGGCGGCTGGTGAACGAGAGGAGGACATCCTCGAAGCTCATCCGCATCTAAAGAGGGAAGACATAAGACGCCCTTTGCGTCTGCAATCGAGAGAATTTTCTCAAATCGGCGAAAAATAGACCGGAAGCATTTTATCAATCACCTTCCCTTCACGGTAAAAGAACAATTTATCGGCTTGCTTCTAAAATAGGTCTTCTTGGGTTAAGATATGGACAAACAAAATCCGAAAAAGGTTTAAAATATAGCTATATCCAAACAAAATCGTTTATAATGACTCTATGCCTCCGGTCGTCCCTGAACCTGGCCAAATAGTAAGGCTAAGGAACCAAACTTTTTTAGTGCAGGATGTCCAACCTTACTCAGACTCGGATAACATTTTCCACAAGGTTAATCTTGAATCCCTAGAAGACCATCGCCTGGGCGCCAATCTTGAAATTATTTGGGAACTCGAAGTCTCTCCGAAAGTAGAAGATATAATAAACTTCCCTGACCTTTCGGCTTGGGATCCTCCAGAAAAATTGGCCTCACTTTTTCTTTCCCTCAAATGGACCGAGGCTTCGGTTTTTACTAAGGATTCGTTTACCGCACCTTTCCGTGGTGCGATAGAAATTGAGCCCTACCAGTTAGAACCTGTGGCCCGGGCCTTGGCCATGCCCAGAGTATCTCTCCTTATTGCAGATGATGTAGGCTTGGGCAAGACAATTGAGGCCGGTCTTATTCTCCAAGAGTTACTTGCCAGAAACCTTGTGCGCAAAGTGCTTATACTCTGTCCGGCTTCTCTCCAGAGGCAGTGGCAGGATGAAATGCGTACCAAATTCAACCTGGTCTTTCGAATTATCGACCGGGACGAAATCCTTAGGCTTCAAAGGGAATATGGGTTTCACGTAAATCCTTGGGAGTCTTTTCCTCGGCTTATTACCTCTATAGATCTTTTAAAAAGAGAGCCTTATCTTCAGCAGTTTTTGTGCACTACAGAGAACAAAAATGGTGGACGAATATCTCTTTCTAAATGGGATCTTCTCATCGTGGATGAGGCCCACAATTGTGCACCTTCAGGCCGTAAAGACCGGATTCAAGATTCCGAGCGGACGAAGCTTCTCCGCCAGATAACACCACATTTTGAGCACCGCCTTTTTCTTACGGCTACACCACACAATGGCTACACTGAATCTTTCACTGCCCTTTTGGAACTTCTTGATCCTATGCGATTCGTCCGAGGGCCAAAAGTTGACCCCAAGCAGGCGAAACTTGTCATGATAAGACGTCTCAAGAGAGACCTTACCCCGGAAATTTCAAACCGTACTTTTCCTAAGAGGACCATCAAATCTCTCGAAGTAGCCCTTTATCCCCGAGAAAAAGAACTTTTCGAGGGGCTCGAATATTACATCGAGAAAAGGCTTTCCAGGCCTCTGAAAGACGGAACTCAGAGGAATGCTCTGCGCTTTGCCTTAACCATTCTCAAAAAGCGCCTTCTGTCTAGTCACGCAGCTTTTAAAAACTCTCTTGAAGTCCACCTCGAACATGTAACCAGGCCCACTAAAGAGACTACTAGTGCCGTTCTCTTCAATCAGCTTACACGCCGGCTTGCCGAAGATAACGCCGACGACCTCGAAAAACAGGCCTTAGAGATGGAAGCTCTAAAAGAAGGAAGTCTTCTCCTAGGCAAGATCTCCTCTGAAGAGGCCGAGCTTTTGGAACGCATGTGGGATTTGGTCTCTTCGTCAAGACTCCCCGACAGCAAGCTAGAAACACTATTTACCTTTGCCGATGGCCTAATACACAATCACCGTCTCATAATCTTTACCGAATACAAAGATACCCTGGATTATCTTCATGAAAAGCTAACCACCCGTTACGGGGAAGATAAAATCCTTGTTCTTTACGGCGGAATGAATCTTTCTGAACGCGAAAAGATCAAAGAGGCCTTTCAGGCTCCACCTTCGGAACATCCGGTACGGATCCTGGTGGCCACGGATGCCGCTGCCGAGGGTATAAACCTCCAGAACCATTGCCATCATCTTCTACACTATGAAATCCCCTGGAATCCAAACCGGCTTGAGCAACGAAATGGTCGTATAGATCGACATGGTCAAAAGGCTAAAGAAGTAAAGATTTTCCATTTTCTCTATCAAGGCCAGGAAGATTCTGAATTTCTGAAAGTCGTCGTGCGCAAAGTAGAAAAAATGCGAGAAGAGTTAGGCTCTGTAGCGGCAGTGCTCGAAGAAAAACTCGAAGCAGGTCTTATCGGCCGTGGAGCTACTCTTCAAGAATTAGAAAGAATTAAACCCGGAAAAAAACTTGAAGACGAAATTCGTGAAAGACTCTTTGACTTGGAACGCATCCGAAAAATCAAGCTCGGACTGGAGGCTGTCCGTCAGGAAAAGAAAATTTACCCTGAAACACTATGTCTTGTTCTCGATCAGGCCCTTAAACTCTCTGGTCATCCCGGCCTTAAGAAACGGGAAGGATTCGAAGATGGGTACTTTCTGGAAAGTCTTCCGCCTTCCTGGGGAAAGGGCCTTCTTTCCACCATAAAAGATGCCGAGGGACGGCTTCTCACCTTGGTCTTCAGGCCAGAGCTTGCCCGAGACCGCAGAGACGTCGTGCTCCTGCATTTGAATCATCCACTGATGCAAAAAGCCTTTTCTGTCTTCAAGAAGGCTTTTTATTCCCTGGGCCTTACCGGGGAAACACTTAACCGTGCCACGTTTATTATAAGCAGAGGTAAGGGCTCGGGAATTGAAAGCGGAGAGATGGCGGAGGCGGCGATTTTCTTGAAACTTCTGGCTTCGAACACGCAAGGGATTAAGCTTCATGAAGAACTTTTTTCTCTTCGTTTCTCGTTCAATCCCGGTGAACCCCTGAAGTATGTGGCTGAAGAAAAAGATTTTGACTTTCTTCTGACCGGGGAACACCATCCCATTCCTCGAGAACTAGCACAAAAGATTCGCTTATCTTTCAAAAAAAGCGAATTTTTGATCAAAGAGAAGATTGAATCCTTCGAAAAAGAAAAATTTAAAGAATTAAATAAACTTTTAAAAGAAAAAGCTGCTTCTGAAATACGACAGATAAAAGACGTCATCCGCGAACGTATTAAAGAAATAGAAGTTACACTTAAAAGGTACCACAAAAAGATGGAAGACCAACGGCAACAACAAACTCTTTTCTCTTTGGAAGAACTTCGGACAATAGATGAAACATTACGCGAAGACATAAAGCATCTTGAAACGCGGCGAAAGGCCTTAGAGGAGGAGCTCTCAAAAGAGCCCGCTCGCATCAAAGCACGCTACGAAGTTCAAACAGTAAAAATATTTCCGGTTGGAGTCTGTTTTATCTTACCAGATTCCTTAGTTGAAACCACTTAAGAAAATGGAAGATTTTAAAAGCACAGCTTATTTTGAATACATTTATACCAACAGAGCCGATCGAAAACAGATTAAAAAAGAATGGATAATCGAAACAATCAAAAGCCCCGATTTTGAAGAAATCCAAAAAGACAGACGAATTAGAAGATGGAAATATATTGCTGAAGCCAAAAAGTTTTTAAGAGTTATCTTGCTTGAAGATGGCGAAACCGTGCATAACGTATTTTTTGATAGAAGTTTCAAGAGGAGAAAACAAAGGAGAAAACAATGAAAGTAAAATATTTTGAAGATACAGACACAATACTCATAGAATTTTCTGATCGAGAAGCAGCAGAAACTATTGAAGTCTCAGAAAATCTTTATATAGATGTAGACAAAGACGGAAAAATAGTGGCTATAACTCTGGAACATGCTTCAGAACAGACTGATTTTTCAGAAATATCATTCTCTCAACTATTTCGCTCCAAAGGGAAGGTCAAGCTTAACGCGGCGTAACTTAGATGAGGCGCAGACATAAGAAAAAAAAATTAGTGGAGGAAGCGAGGGATCATCGGCTCTGGCTCTCGCAGGTAGAGCTTCATGGTTTGCTTCTAAGCGAACCCGTCCTCAACACCCATTTCCCTAAGGGGCCGGAAAAACTCTCGGAGAAACTTTCTCAGCGCTTTCTCCAGGAATGGGAGCGCGTAAAGAGCATGGAAGAAGCGCCTTCCGAGGCCGGCCCCGCCTATCGAGCCTGGCTCAATTTCATCTTTCAGGAATTGCTCGGGTACCGCGCGCCCCATTGGGTTACCGGAAGAGACGTCCCCGATTCGTATACTCTTTACCTTGAAGAACATCGGGAAATACTTAGGCCCTATGGGGTCATCTCAAACCGTGGCGCGCCGCTCTTTCTGGTGTACAAGGCGGATTTCGCTCATCCGCTTAACCGCAACGAACGGCGCAAGCACACCTGGCAGGCCTCCCCCACGGCAAAGCTTGAAAGACTCCTGCGCGGGCTTGATTGCCCCCTTGGCCTGGTGACAAACGGCCTGCACTTCCGTCTGCTTTACGCCCCCATGGGGCTCCCCTCTTCCTGGATTACATGGACGGCCGAGGCCTTGCGGGGAGACAAGCTCGTGCTTGACGCCTTTTTTACCTTCCTCAAACTCGAGCGCTTTATCGGAGAAAGGAAGCGCCTTCTCGTTGAGCTTTGCCATGAAAGCGAAAAACGCCAGGCTGAATTGACCGAAACCCTGGGAGAGCAGGCCTTACAGGCCCTTCAAATATTTGTGGAGCGCGCAGAGATAGATGGCTCTGTTTCCCCGGAAGAACTTCACGCCGCAGGCCTTGCCCTCATGATGCGCCTGGTCTTTATCCTCTTTGCGGAAGAAAGAGAGCTTCTTCCCCATGGTATTCCTCTTTACGAAGCATCATATAGCCTCAGTCGACTCCTTTTTCGCCTGGAACAGGAAAAAAGAGAGCATCCCGAAGCCTTTCGCGAAAGCTACGACGCCTGGCCGCAGATTCAGGCCCTCTTTCGCCTAATCTACCACGGCTGTGGTCACCAGGACCTGATCATGCGCCCTTACGGAGGCGACCTCTTCAACCCCAAGCGCTATGAGCTTCTCGATTCTACTCGCCTACGCCTTTCAAACGAAGTGGTCTACGAAATCCTCAAAGCCCTTACTCACACGGAGGCAAAAGTAGGCCGGCAAAAGATAGCTCAGCGTGTAAGTTACCGCACTCTTCAGATCGAGCACATCGGCCACATGTACGAAGGCCTTCTGGGCTATGCCGTGCGAGAAGACGAAGAGGGCCAAAGGCGCCTTGTGCCCTCCGGGCTTCGCAAGCGCACTGGCACCTATTACACCCCCAAGGTGCTTACCACCGAAGTCGTAAGGCGTACCCTTGGGCCGCTTCTTGCCGAAAGGAAGACCCCTGAAGAAATTTTGAGCCTTAAGATCCTTGACCCGGCCATGGGCTCCGGGGCCTTTCTCGTGGCCGCCGCGGAGGAGCTTGCCGAAGCCCTGGTCTCCGCCTGGGAGAGGCGGCGCGAGGAGTTCCCCGAGGCTACTTTGGTACTTCCCTATGCCTCGCCGGCCAGAGGCCTTGCCGAAGAGGAACCCCTGGCTCAGGAGAGAGACGAAATGCTCATCCAGGCCCGGCGCCTGGTGGTGGAACGCTGCCTTTATGGCGTGGATGTGAACCCGGAGGCTGTGGAGCTGGCCAAGCTTTCCCTCTGGATAGAAAGCCTCGACCGCAACAAACCTTTCACCTTTCTTAATGCCCATCTCCGGGGCGGCAACAGCCTGATAGGAGCGTGGTTCTTCAAAGAGGTCGATGTCTCCCTTGGTAAGCGAAAGTCGCTCAGGCTACATCAGCTCGAATTCGTCCCACAAGAAGTCTTCACGAAAGAGGAAGCTGATTTAAAGAGAAAAAACAGAAAATCCCTCGAAACGTTAAAAAATGTTGGCCCCACCCAGCGAGCTCTCTTTGGGGATTTCAACTTTCGTAGCCTTTTTGAAAGGCTTATAGACCGTCGGCGGGAAATAGACCGGCGGTTTACTTCCACACCAGATGATTACCGGAGTAAAGAATCATTTTTGCGACATCTTAGGGAAAGCCCCGAATATCAGCTCCTCAAGGCCATAGGAGATGCCTGGTGCGCCCTTTGGTTCTGGCCCAAAGATGTTCCAAAGCCCCTTACCATGGAATATCGAGGCTATCTTCAAGCTTTGATTGAAAATTTTCGAGATGTTCCTCTAACCGCTGTTGATTCCCCGCTCCCCCCCCTCCAAAAGAGCCCTCGATTCATAACAGAAGAGAGATTTTGGGAAATATTTTTTACCGTGCGGAAGGTTGCCGAAAAACACCACTTTTTTCATTGGGAGCTAGAGTTCCCTGAAGTATTCCTGGCCGAAGATCCCGGATTTCACGCTGTGCTTGGCAACCCGCCGTGGGAAAAGATCAAGGTAGAAGATAAGCAGTTCTTTGCCGGAAGGCGGGAAGACATCGTTTCCGCAAGAACCGCGGCGGAAAGGGCAAAGCTCATCGAAGCTTTGCGCGAGGAAGATCCAGATCTTTACGCCGAGTACCAAGAAGCTGTTTACACTGCCGAACGTTTGAGCAACTTCTTGCGACATTCCGGACAGTATCCTTTGACCGCCAAAGGAGATATAAACACCTACCATGTTTTTGCCGAGCGGGCACGAACCCTTATGGGCAAACCCCACGGGCGCGTGGGGTTGATTATCCCTTCCGGCATCGCTACCGATAACACCACCAAAGAATTCTTCCAGAGCATCACCGAAAGTGGCGAGCTGGCCTTTTTCTATGACTTTGAAAACCGAGAAGGGCTTTTCAAGATTCACCGCAGTTACAAATTTTGTCTTTTCGGGCTTTCGGGAAGGGGTGGCGAGAAGGCGGGGCTTGCCTTTTTTCTGACGAGGCCCGAACACCTTCGTGAGGAAGACCGCCGCTTCAGCCTCTCCCCCGAAGACTTTCGGCTTTTGAATCCCAACACCCGCACCTGCCCCATCTTCCGCCGCAGGAGCGACGCCGACCTTACCATCAAGATTTACCGCCATTGCCCGGTGCTCGTGGACGAAACTAGAGAAGACGGCAACCCGTGGGGAGTAACTTTGACCACCATGTTTCACATGTCTAACGATTCTCATCTCTTCCGCACGCGGGAGGAGCTAGAGGCCGAGGGTTTCCGCCTCGACGAATTCGGAAACTTCGTCAAGGAAGAAAACGGCCAGCCCGTCCGCTACCTGCGCCTCTATGAAGCCAAGATGATGCATCAGTTTGACCACCGCTTCGCCACCTACGAGGGCCAGTCTCCCGAAGACCTCCGCAAAGGCCACTGCCGCGAACTCACCCCCGAAGAAAAAACACCCGAAAAGGTGGTGCTTCCAAGATATTGGATTATTGAGGAAAAATTCAAACAACAAATTGGAACTTGGAGTCTTAGATGGCTATTAGGTTTTCGAAAAACAGCTAGAGTTACTGATGAAAGAACCGTGATAGTTTCTTTATTGCCTTTAACTTGTGTTAACGATAAAACTCCTTTAATTTTATCAGATACAAATATTACATCATTAATTAATTTATTAGCATGTTTAAACACATTAACCTTAGATTATTTAGCAAGAAATAAGATAGGTGGTACTGATATCACGCATTTCTACATTAAGCAATTCCCCGTCCTTCCGCCTGACCGCTTCACGGAAGAACTCATCCTTCTCATTGTCCCGAGGGTCTTGGAGCTAACCTACACCGCTTGGGACATTAAACCCTTCGCCGATGATCTGTGGAAAGAAGCAAACGAATCTCTGCGCGAAGCTATCCTCCGCCAATGGAAAGAAAACCAAGGAGCTGTAGGGGAGGGGTTTATCCCCTCCCGCAACTCTCAATCTCTCCCCATTCCCCCTTTCAAATGGGACGAAGAGCGTCGGGCCCGAATCCGCGCCGAGCTTGACGCCATTTTCGCCCATCTCTACGGTCTAACCCGTGACGAATTCGCCTACATCCTGGACACCTTTCCCATCGTCCGCCGAAAGGACGAAGAACGTTTCGGCGAATACCGCACCAAACGCCTCTGCCTCGAACAATACGACCGCTTCGACGGCCAGATCCCCCACCCCAAACCCCTGGACCAAAAAACAATCACCAAAGTAATTTCCCTCAAAGAGGCCCGAGAAAGAAAGCGAGAAAAACCAACCGTTACTTACGAAGAAATTCAAGAAAAACTTTCCCCCGCATACTCCCTCCCCAAAGCCGCCGAACCCACAAGCGAGTACGTCTCCCTTGAAGACCTAGAGCGCATCAAAGAAAAAATCTTCGACCTTTTGGTTGAGTCTAACCGCGCTTTAAGTGCGGAAGAGATAGCAAATGAGCTAAAAATCTCGTTGGCAATATGCAAGAAAGCACTAACAGAATTCGTTAAAATGGAGTTAGTGCAAAACATTGATAATAAATTTAAGTCAATGGAGTAGCTTGATAAAGTAACTAAGGTCTTTTATAGTTCCATTTTTAAAAACTTGTATGCTATATAAGTTTTTAATAGTCAATCCAAAATGGTTTCAATCCAAAGCTTTAAAAAATATCTACAAAATACGTAAAAAGCTGAAAAAACGCAAAAATTAATTATTAAAGGGGGTTTTTAGGGTGGCTAAGAAGAAAAATCAACATGTTATTCCTTATGGTTCTAAATGGGCTGTAAAGGGGGAAGGGAATAAAAAAGTTACAAAAATTACTAAGACCCAGAAGGAAGCTATTGAAATAGCAAGGGAAATAGCTAAAAAGCAAGGAAGTGAGGTAGTAATTCACAACAAGAAAGGTCGCATCAGAGATAAAGATAGTTATGGAAATGATCCTTGTCCTCCTAAAGATAAAAAACATTAAAATATGTTAAAGATTTTAAGGATATCCGAAAATGGGAAAAAGTAAAACTGTACTGATAATTGGTGCAGGTGTAGATAAAACACCGGGCATAAATATGCCTCTAGCTGTCCAGTTGGTTCCTGAAATTGCAAGATTTTCAGAAGAAGAGGGTAAGGAAATTGAAAAAACGATTAGATCTTTTCTTCCCGGGTTAAGATTTTCATTTAATAAATTCATAAAAGAAGCCATAGAATCCATAACAAAATTGGAACAAAGACAGATTGAATATTTAGTGCAAAGCCTTCAAGGCAAGATAGAAGAAACAGAAGAAAAAGATAGAAAGCTAGCTGAGTTGCTCATAAGATTATTCAACAAAATAAAAACTGTTCAAGAAGGTAGTAAGCTAGACGACGAAACTGTCAACTTGATTATAGAAGTTTTTGGAGAAGCAATAAAGTCAGAAATTGAAGATGAATCAATAATAGAGTTTGCTAAATTATCATTTTCGGATTCATTCAAAGTGATAATGAAAAAAGTTTTAAGGCAGAGCCTAAAGGAGCCGGATAATCCGATTTATAATATATTGAGTACACAATTTTTAGACATTGAAACATTGCTTGTAGAGACATTTCTTGGATTTTATAATGAGAAAACTTCTGATATAAAAAAGTATCTTTATATTTCTTGGATGCTATGGGCTTACTTAAAGACAAAAGAAAACGCCGTATTTTCTAGCATTAATGGCAAAATACCCTTTTATTCTGAAATACCAGCTGAATTTAAAGTAATCTCATTTAATTATACGACTTTTTTGTCTAAGGTTATGCCTTCCGAGAACTTTCTGTATTTTCATGGTTCATTGAACAATTATTTAAGATTAGATCTCAGAGATTTATTGGATATAGAGGATGCAAATAACGTGCGCGATTTTTTAGAAAAAGCAATAAAGCCAAATATCGATTTTGAAAACAATAAGTATGTTATTCCAGGCATAATTCCTCCCTTAAAACTAAAGCCAGTTTTATCGAATAAATTTATTGAAATTTGGTATAAAGCTAGTAAATGGATAGCGGACTCTAGCAAGATAATTGTTGTTGGATATTCTTTTAGTTATGCAGATGAACATTTTAATGACATTATTAGGGCAAATAGAGAAAAACCTATATACATTATAGGACCATCTGTCGGCAATTTGAGGGGAAGACTCAGCAAAATTTTTGGTTTTAGAGAAGATGATTTTACCGAGACAACAAAGCAGGGCAAAAGGTCATTCAAATGTCAGAATATACACTTAATTGAGGCAAAAGCTCATGAGATAGAGTTAAGCAATATTTAATTGAGAGATACAAAAGATACAAAAGATGATGTATTAAAAGTGCTGAGACATGCAGTTAAATAAAAAGCGTACAAAATAGTACCCGATAATCTTTTTAGTGTACGATGCGGATACTCTAAAGTTGGAGATTTGATTTAACTTGAAGGGTTGGATAAGACAACTAAGAACATTTTATGGTCAGTTGTCTATGAATTTTTGGGTGATAAAAAAGTCAGATAGGAGTAACCAATGCCCCTGAATCCGGTCCAATTTGGGAAGGATGTCATCGATCAATTTGGGCGGTATTTGCTCACCACTTTCCCGGTGGCGGATCCAAGTCTTCGTCAACAATTTAAAGAAGGACTTTCTTTTAGGCTTGGTGACAAGGAACGTTTGGCCAAGGGACCGTATGTTTACTTAAGCCGCCCGTTTGTGGAAGGTCCAACACTCAAGGAACTCATTGCCGACCACTCTCTTGCGCTACATCCTGCCCTTGCTGGAGTCTTCAAGTTTGAAAGGCTTTTCAAACACCAGGAAGAGGCTCTGCGGGCGGTCAAAGCGGGAAGGCACGTTATCATCGCCACCGGGACAGGTTCGGGAAAGACAGAGGGCTTTCTTCTCCCCATCATTGACGAATGCCTTAAGGCGCGCGATCGGGGCGAGACCAGGGGGCCGCTTGCCATTCTGATCTACCCCATGAACGCCCTGGTGAACGACCAGCTCGAACGCCTGCGAAGACTTCTTGCCGGAACACAAATTACTTTTGGCCGATACACTGGAGAAACTCCGGAAACCGAAGACAACATTCCCAGGTTTGATACGCCTCGTCCTTACACCGAAAAAGACCTCCGCAAAGCCCAAAAACCTGGAACTCCCCTCCCCTTACCCTGGGAAGAATGTTTTTCCCGGAAGGAAATCCTTGAAAGAAGGCCTCAGATTCTCCTTACCAACTACAGCATGTTAGAATATCTTCTTCTTAGGCACAAAGATATCGAGCTTTTCTTGGAAGCCCCTCTGAAATTCATTGTTTTGGACGAAATCCACACCCATACTGGCTCTCGCGGCTCGGAAATAGCCTGCCTCATCCGCCGGGTGCGCGCCATAGCCGGCAAAAATCGGGACGAAGTCACGTGTATTGGGACTTCGGCCACCTTGAAAAGCGATTCCGGGATAGGAAATGGAGAATGGGACGGAGAATTAAGACGTTTTGCAGCTAATATTTTCGGTATTCCAGAAGAAAAGCTATCTTTAATCCAAGAAAGCTATCAAGAAAGAAAAGAAAAAGGTTCTTTCAACCCTCCGCCACCTGAAAATCCGCAGAAGCTCTTTCGCGAAATTCTGGAAAGTGTGCGCGAGGTGCAGTTACAGGATGAGGTGACCGAAGTTTCCCGAGAAACCATAAGGCTTGCCGAAAGGCTGGTAAGTCTCAAAGCCCCGGAAGGAATGGACTCGTTAGAAATTCTCTACAGGTTACTCTCGCAAAGTAAAATTGTTTCTTTCCTGGAGACGATTACCGAGACCCCCCGCCAACTCAAAGAGATTGTGGCCGAATGCCGAAAGGCTTTTCCTGAAAGAGCTAGACTTTCGGATGACGCCCTTGAAGCCGAAATCCTCAGTTATCTGACCTTGGGAGCCCTGGCCCGCCTCGATGACGAGCCCTTGTTAAGGCCAAAACTTCACTATTTTGTCCAAGGGCTTCAGGGAGTTTATATCGCCTGGGAAGAAAACGGAAAGCCCAGCATATTTTTCGACCAGGCGGCAAAGACAGATTGTCTCCTGTTTGAATTACGTGTTTGTCGCTCCTGCGGTCAACACTACGTTCGGGAAAGTTATTCCCCTCCCTTAGCCGTAGAGCACGAAGGCGAAGTTTGTGGAGTACGAATCCTTACCCAAAATACGGAAAGTGCGGAAGAGCTTTATTTCACGGACAATATCGTGCCCGGAGTGGAGGAAGAGATTCCAGAGGAGTTAGCGTATCTCTGCCCTTACTGTGGAGCCATACATGACCGTGAGCTTTCGACCTGTCTGAACGAAAGATGCCGCCGAAAAACCAAGTTAATCCCTATTAGCTTTTTCCCCACACCTCTACACCATTGTATCTCCTGTGGGGCGACCAACTCTGAACGAAGCCCGGTTATAACTCCGGTAAAGTCCTCCGAAGTTTACGACGTGATGATTCTTGCCCAAACTATGCTTTCGGCTATGCCAGAACCAGCTCTAAGAAAACTTATCATCTTTGCAGATTCTAGACAGGAAGCCGCTTTTCAGGCTGGATGGATGGAAAAACGAGCGCGAAGGCATCGTTTAAGACATCTGGTATATCAGATTCTGCGTACTGAGCAGGAAAGGGTTTTTGCTATAGATTCTCTCCACCAAAAACTAATTGAAAAGGCCATAGAGGAAGGGCTTATCCCTCGAGGACGCTGGGAACGCGAGGAAGAGCATAAAAGGCTCCGTTGGTTCATCGTTGAAGAACTTGCCTCACTGACTAAGCGACAAATGCGCGGAAGCCTGGAACATCTAGGTCTAGCTGCAATTCTTTACGATGGCATAGAACCGGAAAATTTGGCTGTTTTCTCTCATTGGATGGAACTGCTCGAAATCAATGCAAAAGATCTCGGAAATCTTATCCATACTCTCTTGGATATCTACCGTATCCAAGGTATTTTGAGCGATCCTCTACTTCAAAAAGATTGGTCCTTACAAGATAGCGAAGTACGCAAAGGTATTGTAAATGTCCCCGATTTTTATGTACCTCACGTTCTCGTCTTCCAAAAAGAGGGACAAAATAAATATCAGAAGGGTTGGACAGCTAAAAATGGACGTTCTGCCGCACAGGTATTTCTCAGCAAAGTCTTCCCCACTGTAAAATCAGAACTTCGCTATCAATTTCTCGGAGAACTTTGGGAATGGCTTATAGAAAAAGATATTCTCGTACCGGCAGAAATAAAAAGAAGACGTGCCGGAAGAATCGTTCCAGTAAAGAAAGGTTCTGGATATCAGATTAATTACCAAAAAGTAGGAATTAAGCATAGTGAAGGACGCTATGTGTGTCGGAGCTGTCGTTTAGCTTGTTCTGTTCCCACCCCAGGGAATGTTTGCCCAGCTTATCGCTGCAAAGGTCAGCTTGTATACCAACATTGGGATGAAGAGCACTATGACGTGGTGCAATATACTAGACTCAACTTCGTCCCTTTGATTCCTCGTGAACATTCAGCGCAGGTTCCTCAGGAAGATCGCTTAAACTACGAGAGAGAATTTAAAAAAAAGGGAGGTTCGATTAACTGCCTGGTAGCCACCCCTACACTTGAGCTCGGTGTGGATATTGGTCAGCTTGAGATGGTTTTGTTGCGTAATGTTCCACCTTCTCCAGCAAACTATGTCCAACGGAGTGGCCGAGCCGGACGAAGGCATCGCATAGGAGTAGTCTTTACGTATTGCCGCAATCGTTCCCATGACAAATACTTTTATCGCCACCCTGAACAAATGATATCAGGAAAAATTTTGGTTCCCGCTTTTTCCATGCAAAATGAACCTTTACTTCGTAAACATATTTTTTCGTCCGTATTGAGTTTTTTAAGACAACAAGAAGATACTAGCGAGATCATTAAAGTTATAATTCCCCCTTTTATTTGGTACTATTTCGGCGAAAAAGAAAGCGGAAAAGAGCGGTACCGTAAAGAACCTCTAAATGTAAAAGAGCCTCTAACTAAAGCCATAAATCGGTATAATGATGAAATTCTCACTTTTTTACAGGCCATCTTTAATCAAACCTGGCCAGAAGAGCATAAAGAATTAGTATCGAAAGAAAACCTAGAAAAAGCTTTAAAAAGTATGCCTGAAGAACTTCAAAATATAGTTGATGAACTTTTCCGCCGGGTATCTGCCTATCGAAGAATTCTTAATGAATACGCTGAAATTGAAAGAAAAGGAGAACGTCTTTCCAAGGAAGATGAAAAAAAGAGAAACAGATACAAAAAAGCTCTTGACCGACTTTGGCTTGAAGAACAGGAAAATTATGCCCTTACCTACTTGGCCAAAAGAGGATTTTTACCAGGATACGCCTTGACCAAAGAAGAAGTTCGCGCCCAGTGTGCTGAGCCTTACGTTGATCTTCCACGACCCTCTTGTCTTGCCGTACGGGAGTTCACGCCAGCCAATCTTATTTACGCTAACGGAAATCAATTCAGAGTAGAAAGGCTCAATTTTTATGCTTTGCAAGCTAAAGATAAAAATTTCAGAAGCCAGATAGAAACTTTTTATGTCGACGGCTCTTGTTCTAAGTTATCCAAAAAGGGAACAGAATTTGAAGGCGGAGATGCAGAAACTATAACCCTTGGTTCGGTAAAACTTGTGGACGTAGAACTGGAACCTCGCGGGAATATCGGGGACCAGCAGGAGTATCCACGGCGAGTATCATATCAAATATTAGGAATTTTACTTCCTTATCATGCCGGAGGTTTTAAAGGCCGTGTCGGAAATATAGAGTGTGTTTATTATTATCGGGGACAATTAAAATTGGTTAATCTTGGCCCTTATCGTTTACTTACCCAAGGCCGATTTGGTTTTCCAATATGTCCAGTGTGTGGAGAATTAAGAAGTCCTTTTGCCAGTGAAGCTGAACTTGAAGCTTTTGCCGAAGGTCACCAAAAAAGATGTGGAAGAAACGTCGAACGTTATTGTTTTCATACCGATGTTATTTCTGATCTTTTAATTATTGGGCCTTTTAAAGATGATGTAGATCCTCACCATGTAGCAGAAATAATACGTATTGGAACTCGCCTAGTACTTGATATGGGAGAACAAGAATTAGAGAACATCGTTATTAAAGATGATGCCGGTGGATCAATATTGGTTTTCTATGATCCTATCCCTGGCGGAACCGGATTTTTGCCGCTTATTTTGAAGTTTTGGCCAGACATAATGTTTAGTGCTAAAGCCGTTATTGAACAATGTGATTGTGAAGAAGCTTGTTATAATTGCCTTCTGCACTATCGTAACCAACCTCATCACAACCTTATGAATCGTTCACGAGCCCTGTCTTTAATAGATGATCTTTTCCCCTGGCAAAAAGAACATGGCATTCCTCCCAATTATGTTGAGGTTGACATTGATGAAGAGCAGCTTGAAAGTCCAGCGGAAGAACGATTTTTAAAGTTCTTGGAAAAGCGAGTCTTTCCTAAGCCGGTTTCACAATTTGAGGTCGTTTTGAGTGGCACCCAAAAAACAATCGCCGATTTCGCTTATCCAGAGCAGAAAATTTTAATTTATATTGATGGTCTTTCTGAAGGTATACACGGAAATCCTGTTCAACGACAGAGAGATAAAATTTTGAGAGCTAAAGCTCAGGCTAAAGGTTACAAAATCTTAGAGATACCTGCAGAGGCTCTTTATGACAACAATATGCTTGCCGATTACCTAGATATTTTAAATGAGTATCTGAAGACTTAAGCACCCCACGAGGATTTAAGTAATGCAGGCAATTTGGCCTAAAAATTCCGTCTGTTTCCGTGAAAGGGAATTCCCGGAAAGGCTTGGGAATCAAGGTAAAGCGTGGAGCCGGCGGAGGGACTTGAACCCTCAACCCTGGGATTACAAATCCCATGCTCTGCCAATTGAGCTACGCCGGCTGGCGGAAACCGTTGATAGACAAGATTTTTTATCATGTTTTCGGCCCACCCGTAATTTGGGTAAAGCCAATTAAGAGAGGACCAAAAATTGAAAAACTTTGAAAGTTCTTGCGACCAACCTTGCGGCCCCAAATTGACACCCTTCCCCGCGGGACTTAGTTCTTAGACAGAACCTTTCCGTGGAGAGCCTGATGCTTGAAAAATTCTTCCGCCCGCGGTCCGTGGCCGTCGTCGGTGCTTCGCGCAAGCCGGGCAAGGTGGGGCACGACGTCGTCGAAAACCTCCTCTCCTTCGGCTTCAAGGGAAAGATCTTTCCC
>Ga0256835_1001195_pt1 | contig 16025 bp, 11 predicted proteins | sample PIR30metaG_FD_185972 | JGI IMG/M metagenome (GOLD analysis project Ga0256835, IMG submission 185972) | Hydrothermal vent microbial communities from East Pacific Rise, Pacific Ocean - PIR-30 | ecosystem: Environmental > Aquatic > Marine > Hydrothermal vents | place: Pacific Ocean: East Pacific...
GCCTCAAAGACCCTTGGCAGGCTCATAGTATATAGCCACACCGAAAAGGAACAAAGGGCCCTGTTCGGGGAACTTTCTGCCCCCTTGCCAGATCAGCTCAAAGGATCACTCGAAGCCCTGGGTATCCACAGGCTTTATGTACATCAGGCCCAGGCCATTGATCTTTTGAGAAAGGGTCAGAATGTTGTGGTTGCAACACCTACTGCCAGTGGCAAGTCCCTTATATACAACATTCCAATAGTAGAATCTGTGCTAGAGGAACCTACCAGCCATGCCCTGTATATCTTTCCTCTAAAGGCCCTGGCCCAGGATCAGCTCAGGGTTCTTACCGCCTTGAAAGAGAATATCCCAGGGAGTGATATCACGTGTGAGATCTACGATGGGGATACCTCGTCATACAAGAGGGGCAAGATAAGGCAGAAGCCGCCAAACTGCCTTTTCACTAACCCGGACATGCTCCATCTGTCTCTTTTGCCCTATCATGATGCCTGGTCGGGTTTCTGGAAAAATCTCAAGTTTGTTGTGGTTGATGAGGTTCACACCTATCGGGGTATTATGGGAAGTAACATGGGCTGGGTCTTCAGGAGGCTTAGACGCATATGCAGACACTACGGCTCAGACCCGGTTTTTATCCTCAGTTCTGCAACAATCGGCAATCCTCTTGAGCTTGCAGAGGAACTGACAGGTCTGGATTTTCACATTGTGGACAAAAGCGGTTCCCCAAGGGGCAAAAGACACCTTGTGCTTGTTGACCCCCAGGGGGCAGGGGCTGCTCAGACCGCGGTGCTTTTGATTCTTGCCGCCCTCAAGCGCGGACTTAGAACCATCTGTTACACCCAGTCCAGAAAGTTAACAGAATTGGTAAGTCTCTGGGTCAGCCAGAGGGCAGGCCGGCTTTCAGAAAAGGTCTCTGCCTACAGGGCAGGTTTTTTGCCAGAGGAAAGGAGGCTTGTGGAGTCTCAGCTTGCAAGGGGAGAGCTGCTTTCTGTCATCTCTACAAGTGCCTTGGAGCTTGGCATAGACATAGGGGTGCTGGATCTCTGTATCCTTGTTGGCTACCCTGGTACGCTTATGTCTCTGAGACAGAGGGGTGGCAGGGTTGGCAGAAGCAACAGGGAGTCAGCGGTCATAATGGTGGCTGGAGAGGACGCCCTTGACAAGTATTTTATCAACAATCCCCATGAACTTGTTAATAGACCCTCTGAAAAGGCCGTAGTCAACATAGGGAACAGGACAGTGGTTAAAAAACATCTTGTCTGTGCGGCTACCGAACGGCCACTTGAATGTAACGAGCATCTGCTACAGAGCAAAGGTGTAAGGGATCTGGCAATGGAGCTTGTTCACAAGGGCCGGCTCTTTTTGAGTGCAGATGGCCAGTCTTTTCTCAGCCTGAGAAAGTATCCCCATAGGGAAGTAGACCTGAGGGGGGCGGGTAAATCTTTTCAGATAGTCAATCAGGAAGATGGAAAGACCATCGGTTCCGTTGACGGCTACCGTGCCTTTAAAGAGACCCATCCAGGGGCCGTTTACCTTCACAGGGGCCAGAGTTTTCAGGTGGCACGGCTTGATCTGGATACCAGACGGGTGGAAGTACGGCCTGTAAAGGTGGACTATTTTACCAGGGTCAGGTCAAGCAAGGACACAGAGATAGTGAAGGTGGTCAGGAGCAGGGAGGTTTGGGGAACGAGGTGTCACTGGGGAAATCTGTTGGTGACCGATCAGGTTGTTGGCTATGATGTCAGACAGATAAGGGGTCAGAAGTTGATAAGCAGGGTTGAACTGGATCTGCCGCCCCAACGCTTTGAAACAGAAGGCATGTGGATAGAGATTCCACCTGAGATAAAGGCGGAATGCGAAAGGCAGATGTTTCATTTTATGGGAGGCATCCATGCACTTGAGCATGCCTGTATCGGTGTTATGCCTCTTCTTGTACTTTGTGACAGGAATGACCTTGGAGGTATCTCGATTACCTTTCATCCCCAGCTTTCAACCGGTGCCATCTTTGTCTATGATGGTGTGCCAGGAGGTGTTGGCCTTACTGAAGAGGCCTTTAATCGATGCGAAGAAGTACTGTCTCTGGTCTTGAACTCCATAAGAAACTGTCCCTGCGAAAACGGGTGCCCTTCGTGCGTCCATTCTCCCAAGTGTGGTTCAGGTAACAGGCCCATTGACAAGGATGCAGCCCTCTTTCTCCTTTCGATGCTAGAAAGAAAAAGCAAGGTCAAGGCAGGGTCCGTTGTAAGAAAAAAGGCGTCATCGCTTTCTGGGGTTCAAAATTTACCTGGCAACAGGGAAGGGAAACAGAACGGGGCCGGGATAAAGATAGTAGCATCATGCAGAAGTAGTTGGAAAGATGCGGCTGCTACACGGTCCTTTCGTTTTGGTGTCATAGATATTGAGACCCAGCTTTCGGCTCAGGAGGTAGGAGGCTGGCATAGGGCAGACAAAATGAGGGTCAGTTGTGCAGTGGTGTGGGATTCGCTTACATCCTCTCTTGTCGTGTTTCGCGAAGAACAGCTTGGTTGCATGTTTTCACTTCTTGAACAAATGGATCTGGTAGTGGGTTTTAATGTTAAACGTTTTGATTACAAGGTGCTTTCTCCATATTGCCAACTTTCGCTTTGGTCTTTGCCCACCCTCGACATATTAGAAGAGGTGAGCAGGCGCCTTGGCTATAGGCTTGCACTAGACACCCTCGCTTCTGCCACACTTGGTGCAGGAAAGAGTGCAAACGGTCTTCTTGCCCTAAAATGGTGGAAGGAGGGAAAGGTTAGAAAGATTATAGAGTACTGCAAGAGGGATGTTGTCCTCACCAGGGATCTTTTTTTGTTTGGACACAGGAACGGTTATCTGCTTTTTACCAACAAGGAAGGTTCCCTTGTGCGACTGCCAGTTGACTGGAAGCTGGAACAGACGAAAGCATAAGATGCTCTCTAGAGGTTCATGCCGTACTTTATAGCCCTTTCCTGGATTGCCTGACCTGTATGTTTTTCTACAAGCTCGTTTCTTTGCCTAAAAAACGGGATGAAGATCACCTTAACAGATGTGATACGTATCTTGGCCTTTATTAACTGCTCCATCAATTTCCTTTTGTTGCCTACCATGAACAGGAGAAGCAGGGGCAGGCACTGTACTGCCGATTCTGCAGATATGTTAATTGCATATGCCTCGGGAATAGAGTCGATGTTGTCCTTGGCATTAAGATACGAGACTTCGCTGCTGCTGAACCTGCTGCTGAGCCGCAAAAAGAGGGAAGGGTTGACTGAAAAGGCAGGCACCACGAATTGAACCGGTTCCTTTGATAGATCTTTGGGAAACATCTTATAAGAATAGAGTCTTGATAGAAAGCCGAGCCTGTCATGGAAAGAGATGCTGTCACCTTCTATTGCAACCTGGAAGTGGTAAAAGGGGACAAAGACCATGTTGCGCTCTATCCTTCTATACAGTATTTGCGCCTTTTGGGGCAGTATCTTGCTTTGTCCGATGGAGTACAGTCTTTTGCAGTAAGGGCAGAAAAGGACTGAGACCATTGACAGGGCTGGCAGATCGCTGCCGCATTCAGGGCAGATGAGGGGAAGAAAATCATGGCCTGATTTCTTTTCATGGATGCGTTCCTCTCTTTTAAGAAGGGACTGGATAATGTGTCTGTCTGTAATTTTCACAAAATCATGGCCTTTTGTCCAAAGGGGCCTGATGACGATTTTTTCTTCAGTTTTTTTAAGAAGCTCAAAGGGGGCCATGACAATGGATATCTTTTCGCTAAGGACAAAGCTTGTTAAAGGGCTCTGTTCCAAACCAGCCTCTATTCTGGCATTGATATGTCTTATGACATCTCTGATGGGCTCCAGCATTTGGAGATTTGATACAGGGCCGGTATTTAGACGCAGTGTTGCAAGCTGGGTTACTAGACCTAGGGAGGGTAGTTTTTTTAGTTCCTTAAGGGCCGGGATTGTGGCATCCACACGGTTGGATTTGACACTTTTGTCTTGCAACAGGCTGAATCTCAGGCCTTTGAGTCTCCAGTAGGGCAGCATAAGTATTCTTGAGCCTGGAATGTGCTGCATGTCATCTGTAACCAGCACGTAGCTGAAGATTCCGTCTTTAGGTATGATGTAGAGGCTCGTTTTACAAAAGGCACATTTGAGAAGGGGGTCCCCAACCTCCAGGCTTACCTTACCTCCGCATTGGGGACAAAACCCCCATGCCCTATCAGCCTTCATCTTCTAGGCTTTGTCCGCACTGATTACAAAAGGATGCCTGGGGCAGATTTTGGGCCCCGCAGTGGGGGCAGATTTTTGGCATTGGTTCGCTTCCTGCAGGAGTGCCACAGTAGGGGCAGAAACTGGCCTTAGGTGTAAGGTTTTTCCCGCACCTTGTACACTTTCTAAAGACCAATATCTGGTGGCCGCAGTTGGGGCAGAAGCGTGCGTTTGGCCCTATTTCTGATCCACATTCCGGACATCTCTGGCCACCCTTTTTAGGGCCGTTTTTTCCAGGTTCACCTGGTTGTCTGTCAAAGAGCCCCATGCCTCCAAGAAGTCCAGGTATCATGAGTCCAAGGCCCATTCCAATACCACCCTGGGCCAGGGACTGGCTTTCAGCAGATTTTTCAAGGGCCATGGCTGCCTTCATCTTCATAAGATTTTCCATATCCCCTCCAAGAAGCCCAAGGCGCGTCCTATCGTCTATAGCGGCCTGAACATCGGCTGGTGGGGTTATGGCATTTATATAAAGCTCTTTTAGGGCAATTCCATATGTGGAAAAGTCTCGCGTAAGTTCTCTGGAAAGTCCTTGTGCAAACTCCGAATACTGGCTTGGAAGATCGAGAAGTGTATCGAGTTTTTCTCCAAGATAATCGTTGAGCCTTGATACAATGACCTGGCTGAGATATTCCTCGAGTTCCTCTACCAAGAAAGTGGGTTTGGTACCAACCAGTGAGTTCACAAAGAGGACCGGCTGGTTTATCTGGATGTTGAATATCCCATGAGCCCTTAGTCGTACAAGCCCAAGCTCCCTGTCCCTGAAGGCAACCGGGTCCCTGGTTCCCCACTTCAGGTTGGTGAAGACCTTCATGTTGACAAAATAGATTTCCGCTCGTATGGGGCTTGTAAATCCCCAAGGCAGTGAAAGGAGTTTGGTAAGGATGGGAATATTGAGAGTAGATATGGTATGCCTGCCAGGCCCCAGGGCGTCGCAGGCAACACCCTGTGAAAAGAACACAGCCGCCTGGTTCTGTCTCACAATTGCCTGGGCGCCGAGCTTGAACTCCCCTGAGCCTTCTTGCGGAAGTCTGTGACACACTTCGTTTCCAGACTGGTCAAACCATTCCAAGACCTCAAGAAAAACCACGTTGTTGACAGACATGAGCTTTTTGCCTCCCTGTTTGAGGGTATCGGTTTTATGTGCAGTTTCTGTCTTTCTATACGGAAAAAAGAAGATGTTACTTGAGGAAGCATAGCAAAATGCTTGCAAGGATCAGGGGTTGCAAATGCGTTAAAAGGAAATTTTTTCTGGTACATCTTGCCTTGATAAAGGTCGATGCTAATTGTTTTGAAAATGGTTTTTTAATACACTGTGTAATCTTGGACCGGTGTAGATTTGTTGTTTAGAGGAGGAGTGTCATGTCTGTAAAAAGATCAAATGGTCTGAGTGTTGTTGTCTCATCTGTAATCTTTTGTCTGGTTTTTGTGATATTTTCAGCTGTTGCAGAGGCGGTTCCCACCAAGCTTGTAGTCAGGGCAAAGGCCAACGATGCAAAGTTCATAGGGACAGCGGTTGGTGGCTTTAAGGTGGTGGTTCGTAACGCCTTGAGCGGCGAGTTTCTGGCCCAAAAGGCACTAGAAGGTGGCACGGGCAATACAAAGCTCATCATGAAAACGCCTGTATCAAGGGATACGGTTCTTTCAAAAGGTGGAGCAGCCAAGGCAGAGTTTGTATTTGACATAAACGAGCCGGTAAAACTTGATATAGAACTTATTGGTCCCTTAGGGGCTGGTAACAATATTCATAAGGAATCAAAAACCACCTGGCTCATACCCGGAAATGACATAACAAAAGACGGAATCCTTTTTAATCTCTATGGACTGATTGTCCACGTCTATAGTCCAAAACCTCATGAGTTTTATACGCAAGGGTCAATGGTGACAATTGGAGCGCATGTGACTCCAATGTGCGGATGCCCTGTTAGTCCAAAGTTTTTATGGAATTCAAACAAGATCAAGGTAATGGCTCAGGTCTTTTTCAAAGGCAAAAAGGTAGCAGAGATTCCGCTTCATTGGGCCAATAAGATCAGTCATTTTGAAACAACCTTTTCTCCAAAAGAGGTTGGAGGTTATAAGGTGGTGATTACGGCCAGCGATTCAAAAAACAACCAGGGAGTTGCTATTACAGGATTTGTGGTAGTACCGCCCAAAAAGTATCACAAGATTCTTGGGCAATAGATCTAAATAGTATGGCAGGGCAAGGATTTTAATGTTTTGCCAGGAGCTGTTGCTCCACAAAGATTGCCCCCGAAAGAAGAAGCAGGCAGAGAATCCATACGATTATTGAAAAGACAAGGGCCTTCTTGGCCCTTTCTGCCTGCCATATCTTAAGCGGCCTTATACCGTTTGCCGCAAATGTGACAACACCAGACAGGTTTATGCACACGGCATTTATTAAAAAGAGTATGAAGGCTCCCGATGCCTGGATAACCATGTGCTTTGAAAGCATTATCCCAGAAGCCACAAGGGGAGGCAAGATGGATACAGCCATCATCACTCCAACCAGGGTTTCTGGCATGTCTTGGGTGAGAGAGTAGGCGCCAGCAATACCAGAGGCAATGGCAAGGAGTATGAATAGAAAGTCTACCTGGGATCTTGAAAGCACTTCGTGTGAAAAGGCCATAGAGGTTGGGGCAAAAAAACCTGCCAAAAGCCCTATAAAGACGGCTGTCAAGGCTCCAACTGCTATGGTTGGAAGGGAGCGTTTAAGCAGCTGGATGTCACCCATGACACTGGCCAGGGAGAGACCAACAAATGGGCCAAGAAGAGGAGCGATAACCATAGAACCAATAATTACAGCCACATCATCCTTGAGAAGACCAATGGCGGCAACAATGCTTGAAAGAAGAACCAGCCACATAAATCTTTTGGAAAGGACCGCGCTAGGACTGATTTTCTGATACAATTCTTCAAGGCCGATTCCATCTTCTTGGGCCGATTCGGCTGTTTCTTCATTTTCGCCAGTCTCTGCTTCCTGGTCTTCCTCCACATCCTCTTCTCTTGGAACAGAGGCATCAACTGGCAAGACAACAATCCTGTAGCTTCCCTTGTCTTTGAAAAAGGATTGGAAGACATCTATAACCCTATCCACATCCCTTGCTCTGATCAGAAGGCGGATATTTGTCTTGCCATCTGGCAGGGTGTCAGCCCAGAATTCCCGTACAGGAATGTCCTGAAGCAGAAACTTGAGATCTTCCGGGTCTCCTTTTTGGTGGAATATTTCAACCAGTCTGAAAGACATAACTCGGGCTTAGTTAAGAGGTTTTTATGCCAAGGGCCCCGGCAATGGTCGATACCATGCCTGTAGATTCGTTTACAAGTTCTTCAAGGGTTTCGCTTTCTATTCCCAAAGATTTTGCCTCTCTTTCCACCTCTTCGGAAGAGACACTATCTTTAAAGGCTACAGAGAGTTTGTTAGACAGGGCTACAGGGGCAACGACAGTATCCGCAAGGTTTAAGTCCTTTAGGTCGTTGATGGAAGATATATGGAGACCTATGCAACATGTGAATATATCTGGCAGTTGCCAAGATTTTGATATCCACGCTCCAGCCTGGGCATGGTTCCATGAAAGTATCTCGTTTTCTACCTCGTGGAGGCGTCTGTTGTCTTCAAGCCATGCGTAAAACACGTCTTTGTACAGCTCAAACCATTTGTCCATGAGCATGGGAATGGCAATGTCCTGTAGTAAGGCTGCAGAAAAGGCCTCATCGCTTTCAACTCCGAGATGTTCAGCGGTTTTTTTTGAGAATATCGCCCTAAATATGGAGTCAGACCAATACTGGCCAATGTGGAAGCCCTCTTTGGCAGGGTCTTTAACAGTTTTTGTCATGGCATAGCCTACCGCTATGTTTCTTATTTCAGTCAATCCGAGAAGCGAGACCGCCTTTGCAATGCTGGTTACCTTGCCTGGCAGTCCGTAAAGGGCAGAGTTGGCTATCTTAAGGATTTGTGCTGCAAGGGATGCATCTGATTCAAGAAGGGGAACAATCTGATCGATATCAATATCAGGCTGTGAAAGCTTCTGCATCAGGGTTGCCACTACCTCTGGACATGGTGGCATTTCAACATTGGCAAATATTTTTTCAAAATCACCAGTGGAAAATTTGGCGTAATCTAGAAATTTTTTAAAAAGGTTCATTTTTATTTTAGAAACACTTTCATGGTTTTAAATCAAGGATGAATCAACGTAAAGGTAGAATAACTCAAAAAAGGATTTATGAACATAGCCTATGGAAACTTAGCAAGCTCTTTAGACTGCGTTTCTGGTTTTTGGCAACAAAGACAGATGCCAGGCTTCTCAGTTATGTTTATCTCTTTGCTACCTGTTTTATAGCTGTCATGTCCCTTGGCATAGCTGCGGGCTTTTGTTCGGTCAATCTCATTTTCCCATCTCTTGGCCCCACTATCTTCATGCAGTTCTATGCCCCAAGTTCACCCATGTCTTCTCCTAGAAACACCATACTCGGGCACATGATCGGCTGCATTGTTGGCCTGTCATTCTACTGGGTGACCCTTCATTTTGGTCACCTTCCCGGCACCATAAGCATAAAAAATATCGCCATCCTCGGAGTCGCAGTAGGCACCTGCGGCACCATCATGGGCCTTACCGGACTTTTGCATCCTCCAGCTGCTTCCACCACCCTTTTAATTGTATTTGGCTATCTTGGAAGCCCCTTGAACATAGTAGCCTTTCTTGGCGCATCAGTCTTTGTCTCTTTGGAGGCCTGGATGGTGCACAAGATGGCAGGAGTGAAGTTTCCCATTTGGGCCCCTGATGCACCAGAGTCAGCACCAAGACTGCAGACAAAGCTTGGCAGGCTGGACCTGTCAAAAAAGGACGACTCTTTAACAATGGAGGAGATCGCCTCAAGACTGGCATCTCGCCAGAGCATCAAGTAGCTAATTTTTCATAGCCCCTTGCCCTTTAAACAATTTGATGTTTCCTTCCTCGGTATATTATCAGGTGGATGGATCTGTTAGGTGCAAAGAAAAGTATTGTCTGACATATCTCCAGACGGTTCAGAGCGTTCTTTTACCAGGGTAGTTTGGAAAGGCATGCCTGCAATAGAAATAGGGCCAGCACCAGGGAGAGAAGGTTTCAGGGAGGCCCTTTCCTTTTATCAAATTGGATGTCATCTCCTGGGCAAGAATGTGCCAGTACCTGAGATATACCACTTTGACAGGTCAAGCGGGGTCCTGGTGGTTCAAGATCTTGGCTCTACTATGTTTTTTGATAGGTTATCTGTGTTGTTGAAAAAACATGAATTCCCTTCGGTGAAAAGGCTTTATTCTGATGTGTTAGAGGTTCTTCTCCTAATGCAAGTGAGAGGAGGAGTGGATTTTGACACGTCATGGTGCTGGCAGGACGGCACATACGACCAGAGGGTCGCCAGGGAAAAAGAGGCTGGATACTTTCTTGAGGCCTTTGTAAAGGGATATATGGGATGTAATGCCAGTCAAGAGGTTATCAAGGAGCTCGACAGGCTTGTTGACCATATATCACACTTCACATGTAACCGTTTTTTTATGCACAGGGATTTTCAGTCTAGAAATATCATGCTGTCAGCCAGTCATCCAAAGGGCATGGCAGTAATAGACTTTCAGGCAGGCCGTTTGGGTCCTCTAGGTTATGATCTGGCCTCTCTTTTAAACGATCCCTATATCGACCTCGATCATGTCATAAGAAAAGAGTTGTTTGAGACCTATATAAAGATGCTTGAAAAGGCGGGCATGGTCAAAGAGGCCGAGGAGGTGGTGGCACAGTGGCCTATACTTTCTGCTTTGCGGCTGATGCAGGCCCTTGGTGCCTTTGGCTTTTTGACTCAAAAAAGAGCAAGGCCTTTTTTCCATTCGTACGTAACACCAGCCCTTTGCGGGCTTACCTGGATACTTGAAAACGATTTTCCCCTTAAAATGCCCTGCACCGTTCAGCTATGTCACTTTATGCAAGAGAGGCTATCTCAAAGGAAAATATAGGCTGACAGCTAAAAATAAATAATTTATTTTGGAAAGTTACAGTTTATAAAATTTTTTGGAATTTGTTGGGAAACATTCCGCATAGGTTTTCATAGTTAATGAAACGATTTTTACTTCTCTTTCTTGTTTTGGCCATTTGGGTTACTCCCCATATCCTTACCTCTTCTCCAAGGGTGGGAAATCTTTTAAAGGATCTAGTTGCTGGCGAACTCAAGGCACAGGTAGATTTTGGCGGAATCACCTGGTATTGGCTTCCAACACCTCATCTTTCCTTTGTAAGTGCAAGGATAGACAGCCCCGAATTCCTGCTCAGGGCATCAAAAATAGACGTGTATCCTGACTGGCTAGAACTTGCCAGGGGCGGGTTTGGAATCTATGGGATCGGGCTTGAAGACGTTCATCTAACAATCCTGAAACTGGCCAATGATAAAAATGAAAGGCCGGTGCTTCCCAAATGGATAGAGGTGAAAAATGGATTCCTTGAGATCACCAAGGGCGTGAAGCTTCCTGGTTTTTTTCCTTTTAAGGATAGGCGTCCCTATATAAAGAATCTCTATGGGCACATAGATCTTGGCCACGACTGGCTGAGCGCCAAACTAAAAGGTAACATCCGGCAGGCCCAGGCCGTTGATCTGCGTGTGCAAATGGATCTTAAAAGGTTTGATTACGAACTCAAGGGTTCCATCAAGCAGTTTGATCTTTCGGCTCTCAAGATAAAGCCGCTGACCAGTGCCAAACAGTTTCCAAGTTACGGATTCTTAAATCTCGATTTCAATGTTAAGGGTCAAGGCCTTGAAAAGGCTGATGGATACCTGAAGGTCTATTCCAACTGTTTTGTTTCTGGGAACAGGTCTCTGACGGCCATTTTTTCGTGTGGAAGTCTCGGTTTGAAATTCAGGTATGACACGGATCAGGTGCAGGTGGTGCTTCAAAATCTTGACTTTCAGCATCCGAGACTTCATCTCACAGGAACACTGGTTTTGAAGAAAAGGCAGGGGGAGCCCTGGCTTAGCGTAGAATTGAAAGGAAAAGATCTGGATCTTGCCGAGATAAGACGTGTGCTTCTTGCCATGTCCATAAAAGACAAGGACGTGGACGATTACTGCAACGCTATCCGGGCAGGTACTATTGAATGGGCAACGTTAAAGATGGTTGGACCTGCTTCCAAATGGCATTCGCTTTCCGACATGTGCATTCGCGGCAGTGCAAGAGATGTTAGGATTTATGTCAAGGATGAAGATTTTTTTGTGGATTCCGCATCAGGGCCCTTTGAAATTGTGGATGGGGTACTCCATGTTACTGATGCCCGTGCACGTCTCAGAAAGACTGTAGGCACTTCGGGTAATCTTGTCCTTGGCCTGTCAAAGGGGAGGGATCAGTTCAAACTTGATCTGGAACTTGTAGCGCCGGCCCAGGATGTAAAGTGGGCGCTTTTTAAGTTTACTAAAGAGAAACAGCTCCATAAAGAGCTGGAATTGGTCTCTGATTTAACAGGAAGGTTAAGGGGAAAACTCCAGATAGGTGACACAAAGCACCACAAAAATGTCCGGGTTTATGTAAAAGAGGCCCGTCTTTCTGGCTTTTACCAGAGACTCGACATGAAGGTGGATATTGTAAAAGGTCAGGCAAGATATAGTGATGATACCTTGTCGCTCATTCATCTGTCAGGTGACTTTGGCCCAAACCGTGTTAGTGATCTGTCTGCTACGGTTTCGTGGAAAGATGGCAGGCTCAGGGTTAGGGTGGACAGGGGAAGCGGCCGTGTTGTTGCCCAATCTATTGTTGGCCTTTGCAAGAAATTCGATGTTGCCCAGGACTTTTTTAACAGTCACAAGGTGACGGTCAGCGGTCCACTGATAATAAATAGGATAAAATTTTATGTTGATTTTAGTGATCCCGCTTCTTTGACATATCTGGTGGCCTTTTCTCCTGTTGGAGTGGATCTCGAGACAGATTTTATGCCATTTCCCGTGTTCCTAAAGGGTGGCAGCATGTATGTGTCAACAGCCAAGGTTTCTGCCTCCGGGCTTAAGGTGAAAATGGCTGGAAACCTGTATCGGCTCTGGATGCAATTACGTCACAGAAGATTTCACAGCTGGACAGGTTTTATTAAGACAAATGGGTATGTAGATAACAGACTCTGGGGTTGGCTAAGGAAAGAGGGGCTGGACCTTGGTGACCTGACTCCAAGACTGCCTTTTTATGCAAAAAATTTTAAGATTGGCTTTGTCTCAGGCAAACCAGTGGATTTTGACGGCAAGATATTGTGGAAGGACAAAGGCGCTACCCTGACCCTGAAGGTGAGAAGGGATAGGGATCTTTTGCACATCTCCAAGGCTGTCATTACAAAGGGCCCCAAAAGTGCATTCATTTCTTTTAAGAGGTCTGCTGGCAGAAAGTTACAGTTCTCTTTTGATTTTAAGGGAGAGCTTTCCAAGGATATGCTTCAAGCAATTCTCATGAGGAAATCTTTTCTAGATGGAGTGATTGAGGGCGAGTTTGCCTTCAAATTTTTGCCATTTTTGCATAAAAACCCCATTTTTTTTAGTGGAAGGCTCCATATAGAGGATCTTAAATGGCCTTTGGATCTGGATGATAATGTTGATCTTGTTTTAAGGAATATAGAGCTTTCCGCAAGGAATGGAAAAGGGAACCTAAAGGCACATGTTAGATTCCTAGAAGATAGCTTTGATCTAAATGGTACTATTGAAACCGTATCTGACAGTCTCAAGGGGCATCTAAAACTTACTGCACCTCTCCTTTCCTCCCGGGTTCTTTCCTACATCCAGCAGATTTCAGATAAAAAGGAAACCTCAATCGCGGCTCGGCGCAATGCTGGTCGCAAGATCGGTGACATTTTTAGAGAAATAACAAAAAGGATTTTCTTAAAGATGGACTTTGATGTCAAAGAGGCCAGGTATGCAGTAACAGATTTTGCTAAAAAGGGAGAAGACAGGGTTCATGAAATCATTCTTAAAAATCTCAGAGGCAATGCAAGCTTGAGAATGGGGACTCTTGAGGGGCTTGAGGCCTATTCAGGCGATACGTGTGGACTTGATCTTTATCTAAAAAAGAGTCGTTTAGATGGACACATGATCAGCGAGTTTTCTGTTATAACTCCCAGGGACAGAAAGGTCAGATTCGAGCAGGTTCTTGATTGTCTTGGAATCGAGCAAGACATGATAACGGGGATAGTAAATTTTAATCTTTACCTGAGAGGAGGTGACAGGGTCCTTCTTGGGAACGGAAATCTGAAGATCAAGGCACGAGACGGTTACATACATAAGTTCGGATTGCTTTCAAAGATTTTTAGCGTGGTGAATATTGTTGATATCTTTTCTCTCAACAAGGGGCTTTTAGAGGGGACCTCTCCCTATAAAAAACTTTTGGTAGATGCTAAGATAAGATCAGGCAAGGTGCATATGGAAAAGGCCTACATCAAGGGCCCGGGCATAAATTTTTATGCTACGGGAGATGTATACCTTAACACCAAGCTCCTCGATCTGGTAATTTTCATACAACCCTTAAAAACGGTAGACAAGATCATTACGAGCCTGCCCATAATCGGTGGGATAATAGGTGGAAAAAACAGGTCACTCTTTGCCATACCAGTCAAGGTTAGTGGAAACTGGAGTGATCCAAAGGTTGACACCCTTCAGACAAAGACGGTGACAGACATATTTAAAAAACTGATATTCAATGTGCTTACAGCCCCTTTTAACATCAAAAACTGATCTCATGGCCTTGTATCTTAACCTGTATTTCCAGGATACTGCGCCTGTGACAGGCAAAGAGGAAGTTGCGAGATGGTAAGCTCCCTGCTTTTGAACTTGGCCTGTCTGGTAATTGTCATTGCTGGCATAAAGGCGTGCACGCCTGTAATTGTGCCTTTTTTGCTTTCAGCCTTTTTTGCGGTTCTGGCCTCTCCCCTCCTTTTCTGGCTGAGAAAGAAAGGTCTACCAGACTGGTTTTCCATTGTTTTTCTCATCATCCTTTTCATACTTCTGGAGATGGGCCTCGGGACACTTCTGGGAACCTCTGTTGCTGAGTTTACTAAAGAGCTTCCAGTGTATCAGGAGCGTCTTGGAGCCATCTATTCAAAGATCACCCAATTTGCAAAACGGCTTGGCTTTTCAGAGGTTGAGCTTGCCGTGCTGCAGGAGTTGGACATATCCAGGGTAATGGCCTTTGTTGCCTCTACTCTGAGAAGCATGGGTGTCCTGATTACCAACACCTTTGTGATAATACTTACCCTTATATTCATGCTTCTTGAGGCAGGGGGCATGGTATATAAGCTAGAGGCCCTGAACCGTCTTGGTTTTGAAAAGACCAGGGAACTCAGGCTTATCATGAATGGAATAAACAGTTTTTTTGCCATAAAGACATTTACAAGCCTTCTTACAGGTCTTTTAATCTGGCTGGCTTTGTGGATACAAGGAGTTGATTTTCCCGCCCTTTGGGGTGTATGCGCCTTCGCCCTCAATTTTATTCCCACAATTGGTTCCATTATCGCTGCTGCTCCGGCTGTATTGCTGTCTTTGGTAAAGCTTGGTTTTGGCCACTGTTTGATTACCCTTGTAATATATGTTGTAGTAAATATAGCCGTGGGAAATATCCTTGAACCCAAACTGATGGGACAGGGCGTGGGGCTTTCACCCCTTGTAATATTTTTGTCCATGGCCTTTTGGGGTTGGGTGCTCGGACCTGTAGGGATGTTTCTTTCGGTTCCAATCACAATGTCCATCAAGATAGCAATGGGGGTAAATGAGCGCACCAGATGGCTTTCGGTGCTTCTTGGAACAAATTCAGAGGCTGCCAAGCTACTGGAACAGGCAGATGAGGTCGCCAAAAGTTGAAAGGATACGTTCAGGTATACACTGGTGACGGCAAGGGGAAGACAACAGCGTCCCTTGGAATTTGTGTAAGGGCGATAGGGGCGGGCAGAAGGGTGCTGCTTGTCCAGTTCTTGAAAAGGGGAAATTTTAGCGAGATCAAGGGCCTTGGCTATTTTGGCAAGAGGGTGCGCATAAAACAGTTTGGGTCAGGACGTTTTGTAAGAGGAAATCCTGGCAAGGAAGATAGAGAACTTGCAGCTGCAGGCCTTCGCTATGTTAAAGAGAAGATGAAAACCGGCGGATATGATGTGGTTATTCTTGACGAGATAAATGTGGCCATGGATATGGGCCTTGTATCTGTTGCTCAGGTGCTTGATCTTTTATCCAATAGACCTGCCAATGTAGAACTCGTACTGACAGGCAGATATGCGCCAGAGGAGATAGTGGATGCAGCCGATCTTGTAACCGAATGTCGCATGGTAAAGCATTATTTTTCAAAAGGAGTTAAGGCAAGACGGGGAATCGAAAAATGAGTCCGATAATAAAAGGGCTAAAAGGGCCGGAAATAGAAAAGATGAGTATGGAAATCATAGAGAAAGAGCTTGGTCCTACGGATTTTTCTTTTCTCAACTACAGGTTGTCAAAAGGATTGTACACGCCACTGCCGACTTTGAATTTGCCAAGAATATCAGATTTCATCCAGAGGCTATAGATGCGGCGGTAACGGCCATAAGGTCTGGTTGCCCAATAGTCACAGATACCCAGATGGCAGTATCTGGCATTAGCCAGTCCCTTCTTCCAGAGGGTACTGCGGTTACATCTCCTATGGGTACGCAGGAGTGTCGCAGCCTGGCAGAGAAAACAGGGGGAACAATGGCCGAGGCCGCGATGGAGATAGCTGCAAAAGGAAGGCCTGGAATAGTAGCTGTTGGCAATGCCCCTACTGCCCTT
>Ga0256835_1001196_pt1 | contig 16023 bp, 12 predicted proteins | sample PIR30metaG_FD_185972 | JGI IMG/M metagenome (GOLD analysis project Ga0256835, IMG submission 185972) | Hydrothermal vent microbial communities from East Pacific Rise, Pacific Ocean - PIR-30 | ecosystem: Environmental > Aquatic > Marine > Hydrothermal vents | place: Pacific Ocean: East Pacific...
GGGGTGGGCGCCCTCCCGGAATGCCCGGGCCCTCACCACTGCCGGACGGTCGACCACGAGCGGTCCCAGATAACGGGCTGACAAAAGACTCGGCTCACTGCCGTCAAAGGTATAGCGGACCTGTGCGAGGGTGTCGCGGCAATGGATCGTGATGCGCACCTCCTCGCGACGGGTGAGAAAAGTGTCGGAAGGAGTGATCACGGGAACCGGTACGTAGGGAACCGTCCGGGACATGGTTACCCCCGCCGTGGTGAAATGGTATTCCCCCGATCCGGCCTCATAGCGGGCAAATCCGTTTTCGTAACCTTTGAAATGAAGCCCCTGTCCAGGCATGATGGGTGCACCTCCTTCCAGTACCTCTTCTTTCCCTTTTACGGGGATATAGAGGGTAGCCAGTGTGTTTCCCGGGATCGTGAGATCCCAGATGAACTCTTCCCCGGAGTGTTGCCATGAGCTGCGGATCATTCCCAGGGGGGAGCGGAAAGAGGCGGAAACCGTGTGGAGGTTGTCCGGGACATACGGTTTCAGGATGATATGCCGGAATCCGGGATAAAGGGGATCGGGGTGAATGCCGGCCAGCTCTTCATAGAGCCAGATGATCAGGTCGCCCAGCAGCATGACATGATTGCCTGAGTTCATGGAAGGATCCCCCGTGTTGCCGTTCCATAGTTCCCAGATGGTGGTAGCTCCTTGTTGTACCATGTATCCCCAAGAGGGATAACTTTTTTGGGAGACCAACTGCCAGGCGATGTCGCCATGGCCGGTGGCGGTGAGGGTACGCAGGAGCCACTGTCCTCCGATGATGCCGTTGGCAACGTGGGTGTCGTATTCCCCCTGCAATTTTTCCAGGAGGTTTCGCACCACCCTCTTTTCCTGTTCGGGAGGGGTCAGGCCGAAAGCCAGGGCGAGCAGTGATGCAGTGACGGTGTTGTTGGCATAGGTGGCGGAGGCTGCGTCAAAGAAACGGTCGTTGAAGGCATTCCGTACGTGCAGCGCCTCCATGGTGTAGGCGAAGGCCTCCTCTTTATGGTCGAGAAGGGCGGCAAAGCGTGACATCAGCATCAGTTCCCGGAAATAGTAAGCCGTGGCGATGTATTCGCCGGGCGTGATCTTTCCGGCGTCGCGAGTATGGACGAGGTGTCTGTCGTTAGGCGGGGCACACCAGTCGCCGTAGGTGTCACGGGTCATGATGCCGTCGCGAACGTACCGGCTCATATGCTGCATCCAGCGCCGCATGGCGGGGTAATGTTTCCGGATCGCACGCAGGTCGCCGTACTGGGTGTAGAGCATGTCGGCGATGAAGAGGAACGTGCCGGCCCAGGTGGTGTTGTCGTTGTAAAGAGGCCAGTAAGAGGGAGCCACATCGGGGATGCTGCCGTCGGGGCGCTGGGCATCTTCCATGTCGGTGAGCCATTTGTTGTAGAAAGCGGCCACATCAAAAAGATAACTTTCACCGGTGCTCTCGGCGTTGCGGTCGCCCAGCCAGCCCTGCCGTTCGTCACGTTGGGGACAGTCGGTGGGGATGCTGCGGTAGTTGCTGCGGATGCCCCAGAAAGCATTGCGGTAGATACGGTTGACCAGCGGGTTGGAACAGTGGAACGTGCCGGTCCGCTCGAGGTCGTCATGGACCACCATGCCGGTGATGCCGGTATGATCGGGCGTTCCGGGGAATCCTGTTACCTCCACGTAACGGAAGCCGTGATAGGTGAAACGGGGTTGCCAGACCTCTTCCCCCTCACCCCGTAAGATGTACACATCGGTGGCCTGCGCGCCGCGCAGGTTGTCGGTGTAGAGCGTGCTGTCGGGGCGGAGGCGTTCGGCAAAGCGCAACACGATCTTCCCTCCTCTTTTGCCATGGGCACGCAGCCTCACCCAGCCCACCATGTTTTGTCCCATGTCGAAAAGATAGACGCCGGGCCGGGTCTGGGTGACCGTCACCGGTGTCAGCGTATCGGCCACGATGATGGGGGCAATGGGTTGGGCCTGCAGCACGGGTGACGGCGGGGCCATGAATGAGGCGCTCTCCCATCCGGTCGCTTTGAAACCCGGCAGGGCCCAGCCGTCCATCTCCCGGCGGGCATCGTACTCTTCGCCGTCGTATTCGTTGTTGGCACGGATAGGCCCCTGGTCGGTCACCCGCCACAAGGTGTCGCTGATCACGATGTCTTGTGAACCGTCCTCATAGGTGATCATGATCTGGCAGATCCCTCTGGGGAGCCCGTAATCCCGGGTTTCGGTAGGTTCTTTCAGACGGGGTGCAAAGAAGCGGCCGTTACCGAGGATCAATCCCGCGGCGTTCTGCCCTTCCTGCAGGTAAGGGGTGACGTCGAAGGTCAGGTAATAACAACGTTTGTCGTATTCCGAGAGGGCCGGGGCCAACACTTGTCGTCCCACCTTCCGGCCATTGAGATAGAACTCGAAAAGTCCCACGCCGCTGACGAAGGCCGTGGCTTCCCGCACCGGTTTACGGACGTGGAACTCCTTCCGTAAGTATCGTGCTGCCAGCCGGCGGTGTTCCTGGACGGGGGCATCGTTGGGGGAGGTCCGGGCGAGGCCGATCCAAAAAGCCTTCCACTCATTTCTGTGGAATAGGCCCGTCCTCCAGAAGGAGACGGCACTCAGATGACTGACCCCGTTGTTGTCCCAGATGCGTACACGCCAAAAATATTTCCGGTTGCTTTCAAGGGGGCGTCCCCGGTATTCGATTTGGATGGAGGTATCGGAGACCACCTGGCCGCTGTTCCACATGTCCGCTTTGCCGGCGAGAAGGTCTTCTTCGGAGGAGGCCACCTCCACCTGCCAGGCCACCTGCCGCAGGCCGCGCAGGCGGGTCTCGATCCTCCAGGAAAACCGTGGATGTTCCTCATCCACTCCCAACGGCTCCCGACGGTATTCCACACGCAGTGCCGTGATCCGCACGCTGTCCGTGGTGCCGGCACGTGCAGGGAAGAATGCCAGCCACGCAAGAAGCAACGCCGGACATATTCTGCGGATCATTCTTTTTCCTTTTCCTCCTTCAGCATCGCGATCAGCTTATCCGGCACATTGGTGATGATACCCTCTACATGGAGAGACAAAATACGCTGCATTTCACGAGGATCGTCGACCGTCCAGGTGTATACCTGGTATCCGGCTTTGTGAAGGGTGTCCACCTTGCCGGCATCCAGGAGGGAATGGTGGGGAGCCACGCCGGTGAAAGATGAAGGGGCGGGATGTCCTTCCTGTACTTGCCGGGCCACACTGTCGTAAAAGGTCTTGAAATTCCTGCCTAACAGGTAAAAAGTGCGGAGGGAAGGGTCCAGGCGTTGTACTTTCTGGACCGTATGGAGATTGAACGATTGCACGGTGGTCCACTTGCCGGCATGGTGCTCCTGCAGGATCCGGACCACCTTTTCCTCCAGGCCGGGATAGAGGGTGTCATGATCTTTCTTGATCTCGAGCAGGAGACCGGCTTTTCCGCGCAGGGTTTCCAGGGTCTCTTCCAGGGTGGGCACCTTCTCGCCGGCAAAGCGGGGATCGAATTTCTCCCCTGCATCCAGGGAGCGGATCTCATGAAACGTCAGGTCGGCAATGCGGCCATGCCCGTCAGTGGTGCGGTCGACGGTGTTGTCATGGATCACCACCACATGGCCGTCGCGGGTGAGATGGACATCGATCTCCACCATGTCCGCCCCCAGATGGATCGCATTCCGGAAAGCGGCCAGCGTGTTCTCCGGCGCCAGATCCGCCCCGCCGCGATGGGCAATGACCAAGGGAAAGGATCTTTGCGAATCTTTATCCCCGGAAGAATGGCAGGAGAAAAAAAGGAATGCCACCGTCAACAGGGAAGGAAAAAAAAGAGGTTTCATGACCAAAAAGCTTGTTGTGGATAGACATAGGCAGGATAAAAATATTTCATTTACGCGAAAAAGAGAGAAAAAGACCCCATTTTTTGCAGCAATGGCGATTTCCTTCCTGGCGGGTTTTGTCAGAAAAGAGGATTTGCGATCTTTGAAAAGAAAACGTAATCCGGAAAAACCATGAAAAAGGCGTTGTGATGAACCGCACGCTGATCCTTTTGTTGGTGTTACTCATCCTGGCCGGGGCGGTACGTTTCCTGGCCGGACGTTTCGCTTTTTACCTGGGACTATCTTCTCTGCGCCTTCCGATCGTCCTTTTCGGTCTATTGCTTTTGTTCGTTATTAGTGGCGTGATCCCCCTTTCCAACCATCTTTCCCGTTGGGCGCACGGGGTCTATTGCACGGCTTCGGTGTTGATGGGGGTGTTGTGGTATCTTTTCCTTTCCGCCCTGGTGGTCGAATTGTTTCGGTGGGGATTTTCCCTCTCGCCGCGGGCAGCTCTCACGATGACCCTCCTGCTTACCAGCGTTGTCCTGGGATGGGGATTCCTTGCCGGGAACCTCTTGAGAACTTCGCGGATCACCTGCAGGATGCCGGGACTGGCCAGGGAGGTGCGGATCATGCATGCCAGCGACCTGCACCTGGGGCATTTCAGGGGCAAGAGTTTTCTGGAGAAGATCCTGCGCCGAGCCGCCGCGGAAAAGGTCGAAGCCCTTTTTATCACGGGGGATCTGTTCGACGGGCGATGGCAGCTCCGCGAGGAGGTGTTTCGGACACTGGAACGCTCTCCCGTGCCGGTCGTTTTCGTCGAAGGAAATCATGAACGGTACACAGGTGCCAGCGAGATCAAAAAGCGCTTGCGGGAGGCGGGGGTGAAGGTACTGGAGAACGAGGTAATGGAATGGAACGGTATCCAGGTTGTCGGACTCAATTACCTGCGTGCGGGCAAGGGGACAAAGGACCTGCATGCCCGTAGCCAGGGGCCTACCATGAAAGAGGTGTTGGCACGACTTCCTCTCGACCCTTCGCGTCCCTCCATTTTGTTGCACCATGCGCCGGTGGCTCCCGACCTGGTCGTACAGCACGGGATCGACCTCTACCTGGCGGGGCATACCCACGGGGGACAGTTCTTCCTCTTTACCCTCGTGGCGGCAGCTGCTCATCCTTACAACAAGGGAGTCCATGACCACCGGGGGATGTGTGTGTATGTTTCGCAGGGCGCCGGGACCTTCGGCCCCCCCCTGCGCGTAGGCACCCGCAGCGAAGTGGCCGTGATCACCCTTGTCCCTGGAGAAAACAACGATAGAGAACCCCATAAAAAGACCCGATCATGAACAAGATTTTCTCTTTCTTCTTCTTGTTGGTTTTAGCCATAGCCGGGTGCAACGGTGTGGACCGGCAGGAAAGTTCTGAGCGGGATACCCTGCAGGTGCCGGGAGCAGATCGCCGCCTGGAGTTCCAGGGACGGGTCGAGACACTTTCTGACGGGACGATGCGCCTCTTCTGGCCGGGAACGTCGGTGACGCTCCGGTTCCGGGGCGAAGAGGTTGCAGTGCTCCTCGACGATGAAGAGGGTGAGAACGATTACAATGTGATCGTGGATGGGGATGAGCCCCGCCTGTTGCGTATGGACAGTGTGGAACGGTGGTACCGTTTGGCGGAAGAGCTGCCTGCAGGAGAACACCGGATCACCCTCTTCAAACGGAGCGAATGGACCCGCGGGCATACCGACCTGCTGGCATTCCGCATTGTGGGGGAAAAGCCGCAAGTCCTTCTTCCTCCCTCTTCTTCCGGCAGAAAGATCGAGTTCTACGGCAACTCCATTACGGCCGGGTATGCCATCCATGATACCGTGGGAGATGCTCCCGACTCGACCCTTACCGACAACTATCCCACTTATGCGGCCCTGACGGCCCGCCATTTTGATGCGGAATATTCCTGTATCGCCCGCAGCGGTATCGGGTTCATGATCAGCTGGTTCCCCATGATCATGCCGGAGATGTACGACCGTTTGGATCCGTCCGATCCGTCCAGTAAATGGGATTTCTCCCGGTGGCAGCCCGATGTGGTGGTCATCAACCTGGGACAGAACGATTCCTGGCTGGTGCAGCGACCGGAACATCCGGAGTTCCGGCACCGTTTTGGCGAGACCCCTCCCACGGAAGGAGAGATCGTGGAGGCGTACAAAAACTTTGTGAAGAAGATCCGGAGCGTATATCCGGAAGCCATCTTGATCTGTGCACTCGGCAGCATGGACGCTACCCGGGAAGGATCGCCCTGGCCGGGATATGTGCGGGAGGCGGTCCGGGAAATGAATGATCCTGACATCCTGACCCTTTTCTTTCCGTATATCGGGAAAGGCGGCCATCCGAAAGTGGAAGATCACCGGGTGATGGCCGATACTTTGATCCGTTTTATCGATGAACACGTAAAATGGTGATCCGATGAAAAGTTTGTTTTTTTCTGTGGTGATGCTGGCTCTGGCATTGCCGCTTTTTTCCCAGCCCATGGTCCTGCCGTTGTGGCCGGAGGGGGTGCCGCATCACCGGGATGCCGGCCTGAAGGAAGAGGTCCGGGAAGAGGGAGGCGTGACACGGGTCTTCCATGTTCAGAACCCTGAGATGACGGTCTTCCTTCCTTCCGGCTCGATCGCGACGGGCCAGGCGGTGGTGATCTGTCCGGGGGGTGGTTATCATATCCTCGCCTGGGACAAGGAAGGCACGGACATTGCCAAATGGCTCAACTCCCTGGGTATTGCCGGGATCGTTCTGAAGTACCGTTTGCCGGTGGATGAGAGCAATACGGTGAGCTATGCCGTGGTCCTGGAAGATGCCCAGCGGGCCTTGCGGTTGGTGCGCTATCATGCCCAAGCGTGGCATATCGACCCCCGCCAGGTGGGGATCATGGGTTTCTCGGCGGGCGGGCATCTGGCTTCGACAGCGGCCACCCATTTCGACGAGGGGGATCCACAGGCCGGCGATCCGGTCGAACGAATGAGTTGCCGTCCCGATTTCGTGTTGTTGGGATATGCGGTCATCTCGCTGGCCGATTCCGTCACGCACCATGGTACAAAGAACGCCCTTTTGCGGAGCGATCCCTCCCCGGCGAGGGAGAGGGAATTTTCCAATGAACGACAGGTGACCGAAGCGACGCCGCCGGCTTTTCTCTTCCTGGCCGCCGACGACCGGGCCGTACCGCCGGAGAACACTCTCCTCTTTTTCGAGGCGCTCAAGGAGCACCATGTCCCGGTGGAGATGCATATCTATCCCACCGGCGGTCACGGTTTCGGGCTGGCCCTGAAAGACGGACATACGGCTCGGTGGACGCAGGATGCGGCGGCCTGGTTGAGATGGGTCGGCACCCTCTCTGAAACAAAAAAAGAATGACCGTGAAGAAGAGGTTTTACAACTGGGCGCTTCTCTTCCTGCTCCTCTCCTTGTCGTCGGGGGCGCAGGAACCGGCGGTGGTGGCGCTGTTGCGGACCGTTCCCGGTGCAGAGGTGCAGGAGGTGGCGGCCGATACCTTTTTCCGTAAGACGTGGAAGGTGATGCTGCCTCAACCTCTCAACCATGACCACCCGGGAAAGGGTACGTTCCGCCAGCGGCTGTGGGTCTCGTGGCGAGACGATGAGGCGCCGGTGGTACTGATCACGGAAGGGTATTCGGCACCCGCCCCCTACACCAGCGAACTGGCCCGCCTCACCTGCGCCAACCAGATCATCGTCGAACATCGCTTTTTCGGCAGATCGCTTCCGGACACCCTCGACTGGTCGTGTCTGACCATCCGGCAGGCCGCGGCCGATCATCACAATGTGTATGTACTCTTCCGCAAGGTCTGGCGGGGCAAATGGATCAGCACCGGCATCAGCAAGGGAGGCCAGACCACCATGTATTACCGCTACTTTTATCCTGAGGACGCCGACATCTGCGTGCCTTATGTGGGGCCCCTTAATCATTCGATCGTCGACTCCCGGATCTTTGCGTTCCTCGATACGGTGGGGAGCGACCGGTGCCGCCGCCGGATCCGTGCCTTTCAGATGGAGGTGTTGCAACGAAGGAAAGAGATCTTTCCCCTATTCCAAAAATGGTCGGAAGAAAATGGTTTTACTTACCGGCGTGCCGGCGGGGACAGTGCCGCCTATGAATATGCGGTGATGGAGTATCCCTTCTCTTTCTGGCAATGGGGGATGGCATGTGAGAAGATCCCGAAACCCGGCAGCGCTCCGGAAGAGATCTTCGATTATCTTTCGAAAGCGGGGCTCTATGAGTATTTTTCGGATGAGGGCATCCGTAAGTTCGAAGCGTTTTATTACCAGGCGATGACCGAGCTGGGGTACTACGGCTACCGGCCGTCCCTGTACCAGGGCGAGATCCGGAACGTGCGGGACACCACATTCCGGTTTGCGGTGCCGGCGGGCAGTCATCCCCGCTACGATCCTTCGGTGATGAAGAGGGTGGAAAGATACCTTCAGACGGAGGGAAACCGCTTTTTATACATCTACGGAGCCCTTGACACCTGGTCAGCCACGGCGGTCCGCCTGCATGGGCCGGCGGAGGCGGTGGAGATCTTCAAACCCGGCGGGTGTCACACCACCCGCATCCGGAACCTCCCGGATGCACAGCGGCACGAAGTGTTCCGGATTTTGGAAAAGTGGTTGGGCAGAAAAATAATTGAACCATAAATACAAGTTATGATCCGTTTTTTTGCAGGGCTTTTGTTTTCGGCCGGAATTCTCCTGCCGGCCATGGCACAGCGTCCCAATATCGTTTTCATCATCGGGGATGATGTGGGATGTTACGATCTGGGTTGCTATGGAAACCAAGGGATCCAGACGCCTAACATTGACCGTATGGCTGCCGAAGGGATGACTTTTGGCAATGCCTATCTTACCACTAGTTCGTGCAGTCCGAGCAGGGTAAGTATCCTCACGGGGCGGTATCCGCATAATACGGGGGCAGCCGAGCTGCACTCGCCTCTGCCGGCCAACCAGCTTTTCTTTCCGGAGCTGTTGCGAAAGGCTGGATATTATACGGCCCAGGCCGGGAAGTGGCATTTTGGTTCCCTGCCGGGCAAGGAAGAGAATGATACGGCCGGTCTGGGACCGGCAGTTCGGGCTTTCGACCGCATATCGGTGTCTTGGAAAGAGAATGGCGACGGAGGGGAGGAGATGTGGGTGAAGATCCTCCGGGAGCGCCCGAAGGACAAGCCGTTCTTCATGTGGTTCGCCGCGTACGATTCGCACCGGCCTTGGGGGGCCGACGGTTTTCCGGGGAACAAGGCCCGCCCCTCCGAAGTATGGGTGCCGGAATTCTTATGGGACGGGGAAGCCACACGCCGGGATCTGGCTTCTTATTACAACGAGATCATGCGCCTGGACTATTATGTGGGTGAGGTGATGAAAGAGCTTGAGAGGGAAGGGGTGGCCGGCAACACGCTGCTTGTCTTCACTTCCGACAATGGTCGTCCTTTCCCGCGCAGCAAGACGTGGCTTTATGACAGCGGGATCAAGACCCCCTTGCTGATCCGGTGGCCCTCCCATATCCGTCCTGGCAGCCACGCCTCTGCTCTGGTGAGCGTCATCGATCTGGCTCCCACTCTCCTGGAAGCGGCCGGAGTCCACCCTCCTGCCGCTTTTCAGGGGAAAAGCTTTTTGGCACTGCTTTCCGACCCCGGCCGGCCGTTCCGTACCTACGTCTTTGCCGAACATAACTGGCACGACTACGAGGCATGGGAAAGGATGGTGCGCACCAAGAACTTCCTTTATATCCTGAACAGGCGTCCCCGCTTCCAGGCGTGGGGACCTGCCGATGCAGTGCGTTCCCCGTCGATGCGGGAGCTGTATCAACAATGGCAAAACCACCGGCTCAATGAAAAGCAACGGAACATTTTCCAGGCACCGAGACCCTCGGAAGAGTTTTACCAGGTCAGCCGTGATCCGTTCCAGTTCAGGAACCTGGCCGGCGATCCCCGTTTCCGGGGGGAGCTGCAGCGGCTGCGGGCGGTGCTGCGCCAATGGGAGGAAGAGACGGGGGATGATTGTCCCGATCGGTTGACTCCCGACCAGTTCGACCGGATCACCGGCGAACAGCTCTATCCCCGGATCCGGTGGGGGCAGATGCCCGGAAAAGCTCTCGGAGCGGATACCATTACCCGGAAAGGTCCGTTTTGAAAAATAGGTATTTAAATAGGCAATTAAATACCTATTTAAATAGGTAGATCAATTTCTTGGGAATTCAGCGGCGGCGGAACAGTTTGAAGCGGACCCGGAAGATCACCCACAACAGGGCACAGCCGGAAAAAAGCCACACCCAGAAGGGATGCGGGGAAAACATTCCCGTAAGGTTGTATTGCCGGACGATGTCCAGGAGCAGGAAGCCGCCGGGGATCTCGAGCAGGATATGGTATTCGGCCCGCAACACACGCCGCGTGTTGAAGGGGGTGTCCGCCTTGCGGTAGTTGCGGAAACGCGGGAGGAATGCCGGGGTCCTTTCCGACCATTCCAGGTAGCGTTCTCCGAACTTCTTCCGCAGGAATGCCTCTTCGGCGAACATGATCCTTTCGTAGTAAAGCCAGTATAACAGGATGAAAAACAGTATGAACCAGACGTTTTCCGTGAAGAGGACCAACCCCAGCCACATCAGGAAGTTTCCCAGATACAGGGGGTGTCGCACCATCGAATACCAGCCACTGGTGTTCAGGGCGTCGGCCACCTGCTCCTCGCGGTTGCGGCCGGAGGTGCGCTCATAGGCATGACCGACCGTCTGGATCCGCACAAGGAAACCCACTAACGAAACAAAAAGATAGCCCAGACTGCGCCAGAAAAAAAGAGGATCGTCCTTTACCGGTGCCAGCCACAGAAATAGCAGTTCGGTTACCAGGAAAAGTACCGGAAGCTGCCCCCGCCAGCGGAAAAGCTGCTGCCCCCTGCGTTCCCATTCTTCGATCAGTGCCATATTTCCGGAAAGATGATTACGGATACAGGGCAAAAATAGCAGAAATAATCAGAAGCTCCATTTCAGGCGCAGAAAAGCCAGGGTCAACTTCTGCCGGCCAAAGGCTTTGTTGAATTCCCCGCAAAAATGTTGCAGGTAAAAAGAAAGGTCAAGATCTTCCTGCAGGGAAAGGTTCAGGCTGGGACCCAGGAAGTATCCATGGATCGAAGGGTACCATATCACCGCCATCGTCCCTGTGAAAAGGGGGGTGAAAGGATAAGATGCCTGGACGAAAAGGTTGTGATCGGTAAAGGTGATCTGCTTGACCGTCAACGGCAGGTAATAGAACTCGGCGAAGCTGTGGTATTGATAATCGACACTCGAGTAAAGGTACTCTGCCTGAAGGGAGAGGGAGTTACGGAAAGTATATTCGCCACCCACCGAGAGCATAAGATCCCCTTTGCCGAAAGAAGAGTCGGTGGGCTGGAAAAAGGTCAGCTCCCCGTTGAAGCCGGCCCCTTTGAGATTCCCCGACCAGCCGGTACCGGCCACATAATCTTTTCCGTTGAGGATCCCTCCGAAAAACTGAAGGTCGTACATTCCCGGGTTGAGGCGCAGGATGGCGGCGGCAGTGACCTGGTCGTCACGGTCAACCTTGATGCTGGCTTCTACATCGGTGGAAGCACCTGTGGCATAACGCACCCGCAATGCATCACAGCCGGGCTTTTCGACATAATCGAAGTCGAAAAAGGAATAGGCATTGAAGATGTCGTTGGGGTTCCAGACCAGCGTCTTTCCCCAGTTGATCCGTTGGCGTCCTGCCCGGATCTCCAGGTTGCCGAACTGCAAGTCGAGCCAGGCACGGTCGACGGTGGTCTCGAGGATATACGATTCCCCGCTGGCGAGGGTGAAGGAGAGATCGGTCCAGCCGCGGTCAAAGGAGAAATATTCCTTGTAGCCGGGGATATCCAGGGAATTTCCGAAGAAGAAGCGGTTGCGAACCTCCACGTTCGTGGTGAGGTGGTCTCCTGCATACCATTTCAGCTGGAGGCGGTTGTGGAGCAGGTTGTCCAGGTACCAGCGTTCGTGGAGTTGCTGGAACATCACGCTTTGCATGTTGGAAAGGTATCCGCGGAAGAGAAGGTCCCCGTTTCCCTCCTGTGCCCGCAGAGGGGGGAAAGAGAGCAGGCAAAAGAGGAAAATCAGACAGGTTCTGCTCATCGTGGATTGTATCGTTTCATCTTTTTTCATCGGCGATCACTTTGCCGTCCTCGAGGGTGATGATGCGGCGGGCTTTCTTCACCACCCGGGCGTCATGGGTGGAGAAGATGAAAGTGATCCCTTCCTCCCGGTTGAGGCGTTCCATGATATTGAGAAGGTTCTCGGTGGAATGGGAGTCGAGGTTGGCGGTCGGTTCGTCGGCGAGGATGAACCTGGGTCGGGAGGCGAGGGCGCGTGCTACGGCCACCCGTTGCTGCTGGCCGCCGGAGAGACGGGAAGGGCGGCTGTGGAGACGGTCGGCCAGTCCCACGGCCTCCAGCAACTCGACCGCCCGGCGCTGCCGCTCCGCTTTGGGCCATCCCTGCAGATGCATGATGAACTCAACATTCTCCAGAGCGGTCAAAACCGGAAGCAGGTTGTAAGCCTGGAACACAAATCCTATGTTGTGCAGGCGAAAGTCTGTGATCTCATGAGGCCGCAACGACCAGAGATCGATCCCGTGGATGATCACCCGGCCCGAAGTGGGACGGTCGAGTCCCCCTACCAGGTTGAGAAACGTGGTCTTGCCCGATCCCGAAGGACCTACCACGGCCGTGAATTCCCCCTCCTCAAAGGAGAGGTCGATATGATCGACGGCCGTGACGCGAATCTCTTCACTGTCGTATATCTTCACCAGATCGCGGATCTCTATGATCTTCATGGTTGTTGTGTTTCTTATGGTTGTTGTGTTTCATTCGGTACGCAATGCTTCTGCAGGATCGTAACGGATTGCCTTCCAGGCGGGATAGAGGGCCGCCACGATGCCGGTAAAGATCACCATCAGCGTGACGGTGACCACCAGTGCCGGGTCGATGCGGGTGTGTACCAGACTGTTGTATCCCCATTGTTCCAGCCCTTTGCCGAACATGGAGAGGTCGATATAGTGAACTTCAAAATATTTTGATACGAGGATCCCTCCGACGATCCCGACGATCCCGCCGGCCATGGTGAGCATGACCGTTTCGAGGAGGATCATGCCGAAGACACGCAGGCGGCTCATGCCGATGGCCAGCAGCATGCCGATCTCTTTACGCCGCTCGAGGATCACCATCAGCATGGTGTTGATGATTCCGAAAAGCAGCGCCAAAAGAATGATCGCAATGAAAAGGTACATGTACTGGTCCATCGCAGCGACGATATATCGGAGTTCCGGACTGATCTGCTCCCAGGTGAGCACCTCCAGGCGGGGAGCCAGATGGCGGATGGCTTGTTGTACCGCCGGGGTGAAACGGTCGTCGTCGGTACGGACGGCGATCTCATGGACGGCACCGTCGGGCAAGGCGGTAAGACGCAACAGGTCGTCGTAACGGACAAACACATGGACCTCATCGTAAGAGGTGTTGGTGGTGCGGTAGATGCCTGCCACCCGGAAAGCGTCGGCCGTGAGGTTGCGGTCGAGATCCTGCAGGGTGAGCACCACCCGCGAACGCAGATGAAGGTTCAGCTTGTCCGCAAGCTTCCGGCTGATCAGGATGGGATTCCGCCGGACACCTTCGAGGTATTGCCCCTCTTCAAGATGGTCGATGATGTCGGTCACCTTTTTTTCGCGTTCAGGCTCTATACCGAGGACACTCACGCCGCTTCCCGCTTCGGCTGAAGAGATCATCGCCTGGACGATGATGCGCGGAGCGGTCCCCCGTACATGCTCCAAGGTATCGATCGACCCCGCCAATGCCATTCCTTTGGGGATGAAATACTTCAGTTCGCCGGTTATACGAAATAGGGAATCGTGCACTTGCAGGTTGGAGATCTCGCTGCGGATGGCCGTTTCGAGGCGTTGTACCATCATTCCCTTCATGAAGGCAGTAGAGAAAACGCCGGCCATGATCCCCAGCGTGATGGCTATGATCACCACAAGACTGCGTAGCTTGTTGCGCCAAATGTTCCGCCATGATATCGCGATCAGCATATTTCGGCTATTTGTTTTGTTTTATCCGCGCAAAGCCTGCGGTACTTTTAGGCAGGCTGTCTTGATCATGGGGTAGAGGCTGACCAGCATGACCAGGATGAATACGGTGATCACCTGGTTGTAGAATACCGAGGGCATGAGCGAAAAAGCATACACCGGCTCGATGCCCATATCGGTAAACGCTTTGGCCGCTTCTCCGGCGACTCGGATGGGGTGATGATAGAACCAAGTGTTCACGGCGACACTCCCCGCCAGGCCTGTGATCACCCCCAACAAGGCAATGAAAACGATCTCCAGGAAGAGGATCCAGGCCAGCAGTCGCTTTTGGGTACCGATGGCGATCATCACGGCCAGCTCCCGCCGGCGTTCGGCGAACATCATGATCACGGTGCCCAGGATGCCAAAGGCGATGATGACATAGAGGATCGCCTTGAAGATCTTCCCGCCCAGCCTGTCACTGGCGATCAGTTGTACCAGTTCGGGTTGCATCTCGTCCCAGCTCATGACCCGCAAGGGAGGATGGATGAGGGTGTCGAGGGCCTGGCGGGCTGCCGGCATCTGGTAATGGTCGCGGACCATCACCACCAGCGAAGTGATCCGGTGCGGCGCCCAGTAAAGCTCCTGAGCCTGCTTCAGGTCGAGGTAGATGAACTGGCGGTTGAACTGTGGCATGGGGTAGCGGAAGATCCCGGCCACGGGATATTTCCCTGCAGCGCTTACCCCGTGGTAGCCCATTCCCAAGAGAACGAGGGTGTCGCCGACATCGACGTGGAGGTAGGAAGCCAGCTCATCCCCCATCAGGATGCCGCTGTCGCCGGGATGCAGATAACGGCCCCGGATGATCCAGCGTTCCAAGTTGGTAACGCGATGCTCGGCCTCCGGGTCAATGCCGATGACCACGGCTCCTTTGGTCAGCTCATCCGAGGAAGCCAGGGCGAACGACTCCAGCCGCGGCGCTGTCGCCGTCACCCCGGGAATGCGGGCAATTGCACCGGACAGACTGTCCGAGAGCACAAAAGTGTTGTTGATGGTCTTGTTCTCCCAGTAATCCTCTTGTTGTACTTGCAGATACCCGGAGTAGAACTTCACCACGTTGTCGATCATCTTGCTGTAACTCCCTTCCTGCATCGACGACATCACCGCAGCGAAGATGACCCCGAAAAAGACCGAGGCAGCGGTGATCAGCGTCCTCCGCTTGTTCCTCCATATGTTACGCCAGGCGATGACAGGACTTTTCATGTTCGTTGCTGGTTAATGGACCTTTCGCATGTTTTGCAGCGAGAAGAAGTTGTCGTCAATGGGAATGTCGAAACGGATCAGGTTGAACTCCATGGTGGTCTTGTGGCCGGGTTTATCGGCCGGGACCATCTCGAAAAAGGTCGGGATGGTGCGGTCACCCACATTCCGGATCTTCGAAAGGGTTTCCGTGTTCACCAGATAACCGTCTTCATCGTAATATTCGTTTTTCAGGGTGAGGAAACCTTTCTTGGAGATCCAGGTGTAGATCTTTCCCCATACCACCGCCGCATCTTCTTTGGGGATGAGCTCGATCTTGTAGCAGTCGTAACCGGCGACCGTTTCGCTGCCGATGAGTTTATGGTTGTAATCCTCGATGACCGAGGATTCTTTGACGAGGTCGTCGTTGGTCATGTCGGAACCCATCCAGGACTGCATCATCATCGAGGGGGGGATCTTGATGGTGCGGCCGATGGAGGGGACCCAGTTCCACATTTCTTTGTCACGTTTCAGGAAAACCTGGCCCCGTTCCCGCGGTGGGGCCGTGATGTAGATGAGAGAATATCGGGTGCCTTTGGCCCAGGCCTTGAACGATATGGTACGTTCCCATTTGGGACGGATGATATGCATGGTCACTTCTGCATAGCTGGACTTGCCGCGCATGAGATCGTAAGCCTTTTGGACGATCTGGGAGGCGGTGAGTTCCTGGCCCCCGGCCTCTAGCGCGGGAAGGAACATCAGGAAAAGTGGAAGGATGGATATCTTTCGTTTCATCATGTGCCGCGTTTTTCGGGTTGTTCGTCAAGAAAAAGATGAATGAAAAGATCTTTTACCTTTTCAAGGGGAT
>Ga0256835_1001197_pt1 | contig 16016 bp, 15 predicted proteins | sample PIR30metaG_FD_185972 | JGI IMG/M metagenome (GOLD analysis project Ga0256835, IMG submission 185972) | Hydrothermal vent microbial communities from East Pacific Rise, Pacific Ocean - PIR-30 | ecosystem: Environmental > Aquatic > Marine > Hydrothermal vents | place: Pacific Ocean: East Pacific...
TAGTTAATACAATTACAGGGATATTGCTATACTCTTTTTTACTTCTAAAAATTTTTAAAAACTCTTTGCCATCCATTATAGGCATAAATATATCTAATAAAATTAGATTAATATCAGGATTTTCCTCTATTAGTTTTAATGCCTCTTTACCATTATCAGCTTCTATTATTTTATTTATTATCTCTTTATGATGAGAGAGCATAGCTTTTATTAGCATCCTATTAATATGATCATCATCTACAAGTAAAACATTAAATTTACCCATTATTATCCCTAAACTTTTTAATTATGTTTTGTATCTCATTTTTACTTGTTAAATGCTTAATTACTAAAACAATATCACTATCAAACTCTTGCTCTTTTTTAAGCTCTTCAGTAATTACTAAATGGATGTTATGTTTTTTTGCAATATCTAAAATCTCAGGCGTAATATACTCCTCATCTATAAAGACTATATCATACTTATTACTCTCTAAAGCTTGAGCTAATTTACTTTTATCTTCTAATACCTCATACTCTTGCCCTAAAGAGTCGATTAAAGTAGATAAAATCTTAATATTTAAAGGGAAGTTTTTAGCAATTAATATCTTTTTATTCTCTTTAGTTTTCTCTTTTTTCTCTTCTTTCTCTTCTGCTTCTACCTCTTCTTTATTATCTTCTTGAGAGTTTTTATTTATCTCAAAAGTGGAATTTTTACTTAAAAATTTATGTAAAATATAAAGCAACTCTGCCATCTCTATAGGTTTAGAGATATATTCATCTAAGCCCTCTTTTAAAAGTCTCTCTCTATCTCCTTTTAGAGCATTTGCTGTTAAAGCAACTATTGGAATATGCTCTAGATTTTTCTCCTCTTCATACTTTTTAATAAGTTTAGTAGCCTCAATTCCATCCATAATAGGCATTTGAATATCCATAAAGATAATATCATAATGGTTTTTCTTTCTCTTCTCTACAGCCACTGCACCATTATCAGCTACATCTACATCTAATCCAAACCCTTTTAAGATATTTACAATAAGTTTTTGGTTGATAATATTATCTTCAACTACTAAAGCTTTTCCATTATACTTAGTATGAATAGTAGGAGTCTCTACCTCGCTACTCTCTTCATAATTTGATAGAAATTTTAATAGATTTATAATTTTTTGATAGGTAATAGGTTTATAAAGCGTTTTTTCTTTTTTAAATCCTAAAGCTTTTAAAGAGTTTTTCTTATTTAAACTAGCCATAGGTAAAAGAGCTTCTTTATTAAGATTGCTTACCTCTTGAAGTAGATTAAAATCTATCTTATCTACATCTATTAAAATATTTTCATTTTTATTTACTGACTCTTTTAACTCATGTGGCCCTAATAATAAAGTATAATCAATGCCAAAATAATCAAAATATCTACTTAGATAAGATAAAAGCTTACTATTTTTATTAGGCTCATAGATATTAAAGAAAAGATTATTAAACTTTCCTTGATACTCTAAAGAGCTATTATCAACCACTTCAAATGGAATAGCAAAATAGAATTTACTTCCTACTCCCTCTTGGCTCTCAACCTTTAACTCTCCACCTAAAAGCTCAATATATTGTTTAGTAATAGTTAATCCAAGGCCTGTTCCACCATATTTTCTGTTAATAGATGAGTCTGCTTGAATAAATGGTTGGAATATCTTCTCAAGCTGAGCTTTACTCATTCCAATTCCAGTATCTTCTACACTAAATTCAATCCATACTTTATTATCATTGGCTGAAGAGAAGCTCTTTTTAATCTCTACATCTATCTCTCCACCACTTTCGGTAAACTTAATTGCATTATTTAAAAGATTTGTTAAAACCTCTTTAATTTTAGTTGGATCACCTTTTAGCTTTTTATTGATAGAAGGGTCTAAGAAATAGTTAAGCTCAATATTTTTCTCACTAGCAATTACTGCAAATGTATCTACTGTGCTATCAAACTCTTTTGCAGGCTCAAATATAATATGCTCTAACTCTACCTTATTACTCTCTAATTTAGAGAGGTCTAAAATATTATTAATAATATTAAGTAAATTATCTGCACTCTTTTCAATAATATCAATATATTCTTTTTGCTCTTTTGTTAATTTACTATTTTTAAGAAGCTCTGTAAAGCCTATAATACCATTCATAGGAGTTCTAATCTCATGCGACATATTTGCTAAGAAGTAAGATTTAGCTTTATTTGCCTCAATAGCAGCTACTTTATCCTCTTTTGCTGCCTCTATCATATTCTCCATAAAATTATAAGCTTTTTGCATACCTTCAGAGGTTTCAAAATCTATTCTATTAATCTCTTCTAACTCTTCTTTTAAGCTAGGGTCTGTATGACTAATCTCATAAGCTGCTCTTTTTAGAGTTTTCTCTAGCTCTTTAGAGTTTTTCTCTAACTCTTTTGATAACTTATTACCAAAAATCAATAATAAAATAGAGATAATTAATAGAGCTAAAAATATCCCTAAAAAGATAAGATATTTATTAAGGTAACTTGCTGTCTCTTCTTGCATCTGCTTATTTATTAAAGATTGAGTCTTATCATATAAAGAGATATATTTAGAAAGCACGGTATATAGACGCACATTATCACTATTATAATTTCCTGTAGTTGAGTTTTTAATAATATCGCTATAACTCTCTACAAATTTACTCTTAATCTCATCTCCATAAGAGTTTTCAAAGAAGTTTTGAATTTTAATAGCTAAGTTTTTATCCTCTAAAAGCTCTGGGTCAAAAAGCATAGCTTTTGTATGATAATCCATCCACTCTTTTAATAAATTATTATCTAAAGGTTTTTTTCTCTCTATTGTAGATACTAAAAAATCTCTTAATAGTCCTGAATACTCCTCACTTATATATAAATTAGTATAAGCTTGATTAATCTTATTAATATCACTATTTAAAGAGAAGCTATTAACTTGTAAAAGGTTTTTTAGTATAGGATAGGTTATATATTTAGTATAAGACTCTACAATATCTAAAGATGGAGATGTTTTTACTCTTTCTCTAAGCTTATTAATAGCTCTTAAATTTTTTAAAAGCTTTAAGTAGCTTTGGCTATCAATAGAGATATTCTCTCCGGTCATAAAATCTTTTTTTATTAAAGAGTTACTTTTTATAACAAGATTATCTTGAAGCTCTTTAATAGCCCTATCAGTTAATTTATATTGATTAAGCAAAAGCTCATAGTATGACTTTTTATTTGAAGCTAAATAAAACGAAGTCATACCTCTCTCTTTTCCTACTTCTATTAATACCTTACTTAAAAATCTATTATTTTTTACTACTGTTTTATAAGAAGAGACTTTTACATAATTTATATAGGTAGTATAAAGAGAGTAACTAATTACTAATACCAACAATAGAGTTGGTACAAGTGTAATTAGTTTAAGTTTGTTTTTTATTTTCATTTTCTATTCTCCTACTTTGTTAAGTGCATTCTCTAAGCCTTTAATTTGAGCTGCAAATTTTTTAATTAATATATCAATATTATCAAAATTATCCTCTTTTTGGAGCTTAAATAGCACATCCCCTATTTTATTTAATCTTAAATTATTAGCAGCCCCTTTTAGCATATGAGCAGTCGTATGAATTTTTTCTAAATCTTTATTTTTATAAGCTTCTATAAAAATATCTAAATGCTCTTTAATTTGGTCTAAAAAGTCTTTAATAAACTCATAAATAAGCTCTTTTGGCAGATTTAACTCAATGGCAGTAGACTCTAAATCTAAGGTTTGCTCTTGAGGCTCAATTTTTTCTAAAAGTGCAAAAGAGTTACTAAGCTCTATAGCATCTTCTGCAACATTTGTAGAAGCTAGCTCCTCTTCTTTTTTAGCCTCTGGTAACTCTTTTTCCTCTTTTATTTGAGGGGTGGTTTCTACTTCATTTGCGATTTTAATCTCTTGAGGCTCTTTAAAAGTAGACTCTACCTCTGCTAACTCTTTAGCAACTAACTCCTCTTTTTTAGGCTCCTCTTTTTGCTCTAATTTATTTTTTATTAACTCTAAAGAGTGGCTAAGCTCTTTTATTATCTCTTCATTTTCACTTGGGTTAAGAGATAGTTTTTTTATTTTAGAAGTAATTGGTGTTAGAGATAAAAGCTCTCCTGCATCTAATAGCATCCCTTTAATCTCTTCATTTCCCCTCTCTAATTCACCTAAATGGCCTTTAATCTCATCTAAATAACTATTTAAAAGCATTTTATAACTTTTTATATCTAGATTTAATTTCTTTGCATTTGCTTCAAAATCTATCTCTTTAATCTCTTTTTCTAATAAAGATAGTGGTGAAATCTCCTCTTTTTTAACTTCAACCTCTTTTAAATCCTCTTTCTCATCTTCTAATAAAGCCTCTTCTAGTTTTAAAAATCTATTCTCTAGAGTCTCTTGAGGCTTTTTAGCAACATCTACCTCTTCTTCTTTAAAAGGAGCTACAACTTGCTCTTTTATTTGCTCCTCAAGAGTAGGTTTAAAATCCTCTTTTATTGTCTCTTTTATCTCTAGAGCCTCTTCTATTTGAGTCTCTTCTTTATCTTTTTTCTTACCCCACGGAAATAGTTTTTTAGAAAAAATCCCTTTTTTATCTCTACTTTCGCTCTCTTCAAGAATTTTAGAGATATCGCTATCTTGAGTATATGAGACATCATCTATTTTAATAAACTCTTCTTTAGGCTCTTTTCTTGCTTCTAACTCCTCTTTTAGTTTCTCTTCAAGTCTCTGTTTAGTTTTTTCTATAGGCTTCTCTTCTATTACTGGCTCAGTATCTAATTTAATAACTCCTGTAGCCTCTTCTTCTAGCTCTTTAGTTAAAGGCTCTATATGCTCACTCTTTAGGGGCTCTTTTTTTATACTCTCTTCTTGAGGTTTAATCTCACTTACTACATCTTTAGCTATATCTTCAAGTTTTAATTCATCTTTTAAACTAATTTCATCTTTTGGAAGTTCAATCTCTTCTTTTTGTAAATCTATTTGAGTATTCTCAAGGCTTATCTCATCTTTTTGAAGCTCTACTTTTATATTATCTTCTATTTTCTCTTGAACCTCTTCTAAAGCCTCTTGAGGAATTTTTGGTATTTTTAGCTCTTTTGTCTCTAAAGGAGTAATATCACTTTTTACTAACTCTAAATCTTTAGTATCTAAAAGAGTTACCTCACTAGGAGTTTTAATCTCCTCTTCTTTAATCTCAGGAGCCTCACTCTCTTTTAAAAGCTCCTTAGCACTCTCTTTCATCTCTTGAAGTTTTCTATACTCCTCTTCTATCTTAGAAGGTGATTCTTTCTCCTCTTTAGGTGTTAATAAAAGCTCCTCTTCAAAGCTTGGTGGCTGAATCTCTTTTTCTATCTCTTTCTCTTTAACCTCTTCTTGTTTCTCTTTAAGAGTATATAAATTAAGCTCTCCTAAAAGAGAAGATAAAGTAGAGCTTTGGTAGTTATATACATCATTATTTATTAATTTTAATTCATTCTTTTCTTTATCAAAACTTACTAGGTTATTTTTTATCGCCTGAGAAACTAAACAGATATCATTAAGATTTAGTTTTTCTAATAAATCATCACTTATTGCTACAATAACATTCTCTTTATTTGTTAAAATATACATACAAAATCCCTTTTCGCTTGATAGATTATATCAATTAAAATATAATAATATAATCCTCATTAAATGTTGTTTTATTTCAGAGGTAATTTTACCATTTTTTTGACTTATTTAATTTTTTAATGTCTTTGCGACATTTTTATTAGTGATTTTAGCTATTTCATCAAAACTAGCAGCCTCTATATTCTCAAAAGTACCGAAGTACTTAATTAGTTTCTCAAGTGTGGCAACCCCTATTCCTCTCTTTTCTAAAAGAGCGATTTTCATATCCTCTTTTTGCTTCTTTTTCTTATGAAAACTAATAGCAAATCTATGCGCCTCATCTCTTAATTTTTGTAAAAAAATCAACCTCTTATCAGTTGGTTTTAACTCTATAACCTCTCCAAATTGAGTATAGATAATATCTTTTGCAGCTCCTTTTGCACGATAGGCTTTGCTATCAAGTTTCTCTTTAGCAATAGCAACTACATCTAAATTTACCCCTTTTTCATCTAAAATCTCTTTAGCTAACTTAAGTAAAGTAGCTCCTCCATCAATTACCCATAAGTCAGGAGGAGAAGATTTAGAAAAGCTCTCTACTCTTCTGCTTAATAGCTCCTTCATTTGAGCATACTCATCTTTTGCCTCTAACTCATAGTGCCTATATGAACTCTTATCCCACTTATCATCATCCCAAACAACCATAGCTCCAACCCTAGCTTGCCCCATCATATGAGAGTTATCAAACACCTCTATTCTATAAGGAGCTAAATTAAGTCCTAGTAGTTCTTTTAACTCATAAGCTAAAGTGCTACTATCTTTTTCTTGCTTTAATATCTCTTTAGCATTCTTTATAGCTAAATCTATAAGTTTTGCTTTAGCTCCAGCTTTTGGATACTCTATTTTTACCTTTTGATTTAAAATAGCCCCTACTCCTGCAGCTGTGCTAGATTTATCTTCAAAATCGTGAGCTACTATAATAGTTTTAGTATCTAAGGTATATGAGTTTCTATAATGGTTAATAATTGCTTGCTTATAGGCTTCGTTTCTTTCAAAAAGTTCAATATTTCTAAAAAATGAGTGGGTAGATGAGATAATTCTGCCTTCTCTCATAAAAATCTTAACAATTACCCCTCTTTTTTCACCCTTAACAATCGCAAAAATATCATAGTTTGCTTTGCTTGCAATATCAATTGTAGATTTAAGTTGCAAACTATTTATAGCCTCTATTTTATCTCTAAGTTTTGCAGCCTCTTCAAAACGCTCATTTGCAGCTAACTCAAACATCTTTTTAGTCATTTTATCAATAAGTATTTTTCTATTATTAATAGCATACTTTGCCTCTTTTACAATTTTAGCATACTCTTTTTTACTTATTTTCCCCTCACATGGAGCTAAACACTTATTTATTTCATAAAACAAACAAGCCTTTTTGCCCTTAACACAACTCTTTTTTTGAACTAGCGGATAAAAATCATAAATTGCCTCAAGCAAAGCTTTAGCACCACTTGGAAATGGACCATAATATTTTACCTTAGGAGATTTAACAACCTTTCTAGTAATCTCAAATCTAGGAAAATCTTGCATCTCATCAATATATATATAAGGATATGTTTTATCATCTCTAAGCAAAATATTATATTTTGGTTTAAGCTGCTTAATAAGAGAGTTTTCTAAAATTAAAGCATCCTCTTCGCTATCTACTACAATATAATCTAAATACTTAGCCTGATAAAGCATTTTCCCTATTCTAGTTTTAACAGAGTGCTTAGGCCTAATTGGAGGTGTTAAGAAAAAATAACTCTTTACTCTATTATTTAAATTTTTAGCTTTTCCTACATAAAGCAAATGGCCTTGCTCATCAAAATATTGATAAACACCCGGCTCTTTAGGAAGCTGCTTAATAACATCTTCAATCTTCTTCATAGTTTTTTAATATATCCTCTTTAATCTTTTCAAAAAGTGCTTTAATATCACTATCTTTAGCCAAAATCTCAAACTCCCCTTTTGCAAGCTCTTGATACTTAGGTACACTTTGGCTTGTTAGCATAGGGGCTGGAGTGTGAAATTTAGAAACAAAAAACTTAATATCTTTAACATCTTTAAATACCTCTTTACATTCAATATCCATAGAGCTTAACTGATTTAATAGAGCTTTTACCAAATCTTTATTATAATTAAGCTCCATTTTATATCCTGGGTGCGATAATGCTCCAAAGAGAATATTGTTTTTAATATAAAAAAATGCTATTGCCTTAGCAAAGCGCCTAGGCATTAACTCTAACAATCTATTATAACAGGAGTATTTTTGAACAGATTTAAAATAAGGGTTTTGTTTAACTCTATTAAGAATTTCATTGGCTCTTTTCATCTTGCAATTATAGCATCAATTATCCTAATATCAGTTAGCTTTAGTGGATGTGGATATAAAACTCCTCCAGTTTATGTCCAAAAGTAAGGTAAAGAGATGGCAGATATAAAAAAATATGATACGATTATTATAGGCGCTGGCTTAGCTGGACTCTATTTGGCTTCAAAGTTGCCAAAATCTATGAATGTATTAGTACTTTGCAAAGATATACCTTGGGAGTGTAATACCTTTTATGCTCAAGGTGGGATTGTAACAGCTCTTGATGAAGATGATATTAAGCTTCATATAAAAGATACTATGCATGCTGGAGCTTATCACAATATAGAAAAAGCCGTAGAGCTTATGTCTAAAGAGTCTATTGCTTTGCGTGAAGATTTTCTTAAAAATGGGATGGAGTTTGATAGAGATGAAGAAGGAAATCTCTTATTTACTAAAGAAGCCGCTCACTCTTCAAGTAGAATTTTACATGCTGGAGGCGATGCTACTGGTAGATATATGCATATGCACCTAATGGAAAAAAATCCTCATAAACTTCAAAAAAATACTCTTGTATATGATTTATTAATAGAAAATGGCAGATGCTATGGTGTTAGAGCTATGATTAATTATAAACCATATACCCTTTATGCAAATCGCGTTGTAATTGCTAGTGGAGGCATTGGCTCGCTTTATAAATATAATACTAATGCTAGAACAGTAAGCGCAGATATTCATGGAATTTGTGTAGAAAAAGGAATAGAGTTAAAAGATATGGAGTTTATGCAGTTTCACCCAACTGTATTTGTTAATACCCCTTTTGCTAGAAAGCTACTTTTAACTGAAGCCTTAAGAGGAGAGGGAGCTTGGATTGTAGATGAAGATGGCAAGCGCTTTTTATTTGAGTATGATGAGCGAGGAGAGTTAGCTAGCCGCGATATTGTCTCTCGCGCAATATTTCTTTACAAGCGTAAAACTGGTAAAAAAGTCTATTTAGATTTTAGTATGTTTAAGCCAGAGTGGTTTAAAAAGCGTTTTCCAAATATTACTGCTAAATTTAAAAGCTTAGGGTATGATTTGCCAAAAGATAAAATAGAAATATCTCCTGCCTTTCACTATGCAAATGGTGGAATAGAGTGCGATTTAGATGCAAGAGTACCAGGAGTTAAAGGGCTTTATGTAATTGGAGAGGCTGCTAGAACAGGAGTGCATGGAGCAAACCGCTTAGCTAGCAACTCTTTACTTGAAGCTGCAGTGTTTGCTAATAGATGTGCTACTACTATTTTAAATGATGGCAACTGCAATGAGAAAATCCCGACTTTTGAAAAAGATTATGATACTATGCTTCATAGAGAAAATGATAAAAAATATAAACATCAACTTAGAGATATTATGTGGAATAATGTAGGGATTGTAAGAACTAAAGAGGGGCTTTTAGAGGCTAAGAACTTTATTTATGATACTAAAAGCAAAAATATAGGAAGATTATTAGAACTTAGATTAAATACCGCTTCTGCTATTGTTTGGGCTGCTTTAAGAAGAGAAGAGTCTTTAGGAAGCCACTATGTAGAAGAGGCTCAACCCCAAGAGGCAAAATAATGAAGAAAAACCTATTTGAGATGGGTGCAAAGTTTGATGATAATTGGAGTAGTGATAATAAACAAAAAGCCTCTAAGAAAAACTCTCTTGAGATTAAAGAGCCAAGCAAACATAGATTATATTTTGCAAAAGAGAAAAGAAGAGGCAAAGTTGTAACAATTATTAAGCCTTTTTTCTTAAAAGATAAAGAGCTAAAAGCCCTCCTAAAAACTCTTAAAGCAAAACTTGGAAGTGGTGGAACTATTAAAGAAAATAGTATTGAACTACAAGGAGAGATAAAAGAAAAAGCTAAGAGCATTTTAGAAAAAGAAGGATTTAGATTTAAGCAATAAACTACTCTAAAAATATCTACTTTAAAACCTTTTTATAAAAGCTTTAAAATAGATATCTAATCTATAAGCCCAAAGAGCTTATAGATTAAAGTTATTATTTAGACTCTTCTTTAGCCTCAGTAGCTGGAGCAACTTCTTTTTCTAACTCCTCTTCTACCTCTTTAACAGCACTACTCATACCAAGTAAAACAGCACCATCAAAGATTAAGCTAATACCAACATAAAGACCAACTAATACCATTGAAGTTACAGGCCATCCTATAATAAATAAACTTCCTAAAATTACAGAGATAAACCCATTAATTAACATTAACCACCAATACTTTTGACCTTTATTCTCAAAAGCTAAAGCAAAACTTGCAAATGCGTCCATAAATAGATAAATTGCAATAATAAGACCTGCTGCACCAACACCTGCTAGTGGGTCAATAATAATAAAAAATGCAGTAATAATAAAGATAAATGCTTTTAACCATCCTAACCAATCTTTTTTATTATTTTGCCAAGTATGCACTGCAATTGTAATACCACTAAATAGTAAAAGCCATGCTAAAAAATAAGCTGTTGTTACAGACATAAATACCGGATATAAAATCCCAATAATCCCTAGTATAATAAATACCACTCCTGCAATTTTAGAGGTTTTTTCAAATCTCTCTAAATACTCTTTTCTTTTATGTAAATTATTAATTCCTATCATTTTAATCTCCTTTATAGTGTAATATCTAAAATTCTTTTTGCTTCTTCAATCACTTCGTGATTAATAGCTCTGCCACCTTCAATCTCTTTCATTACTTTTGCTAATGCTAAAAGTAATCCACCAGTGATATTTGGTAACTCTTTTTCAAGCTCAATTTCCATTTCTACTAATGATGGATAGTGAGTTAAAGCCTCTACGATATCTTCTACTTTAATCTCTTGCTCTAACTTTTTAAACTCATCAATAGTCTCTTCTAGCCCTTTAGTAATTGGTAAATCATATTTATAAATAATATCTCTACCATTATAGCTCGCAGTTACTTGACCCATTAAAAGTAAATCATAAAGCTTTTGCTCTACAATATCGGTAATATCTTTTACATGACCCTTCTTTACATCAAGTCCTGCGCCTTTTCTAAAAAGCTCCTCTAATCTGTGAAATCCGACAACTGCCATTTCTGACTCCTTTTTCTTTGTTTTTTTGATTATGTAATTGTAGAACAGTTTATAGCTTTTAAATGCAATATAAGTTGCAAAAGATATATTATAAAGAATAATTTACTAACTTTATTCCCTCTCCATCAAAAATAGCATACTTTAGCGAGCAAGCAAAAGAAGGAAGTGCAATATAATTGTCTCTTACAACCCCTTGATGAAAGTGACCTTCTATTATATAATCACTCTTGTAGAAGTTTTTTATTTCTTTAATAATTGTATCAAAATTTTTAATCTTTTTGCAAATATTTTTTGATTGCATCTTTTGTAACTGCTTTTTGGCAATTATCTCTGGTAAGAGTTTTAAAAGAAAAGGATTTCGAATAAGTTTTGTATAGAGTTTATAAGCAAAGCTTGTAGCATACTTATCCCCATGAGAGAGGGCATAGGTTTTTTGATTATTCTCTAGAAAAAGGGGCTGATTTTGTATAGCAATAGGTTGCACCTTTTTAAAAAGAGGCTTAAGGTAAAAATCATGATTGCCCTCAAGATAGAGTACTTCTATATTATTTGCAATTGCTTCTAAAAGGGCTATCTCTTTGCTAAAGCGTTTTTTAAGATAAGAAGAGTTGCCAACTAGCAAATCAAAAATATCCCCCATTAAAATAAGCTGAGGAGTTGAAATCTTTTTAGTTTTAATATCCTCTAAAAAGCTTAAAAACTCCTCTTTTTTATGGTTAGGATAGTGAGCATCTGCTAAAAGAATTGCTCCTTTTTGGAGTTTATGGTACATAGGCTAATGTTGGCACGCCTACATCTTCATCTAATCCACACATCAAGTTAGCCGCTACTAAAGCTTGCGAAGCAGCACCTCGAAGTAAATTATCAATAGCTGAGCTAATAAAAAGGCTACTGTCATTTTTAGCTGCAAAAATATCGCAAAAGTGCGTTCCACTAACACTTTTAATATCGACTGGATTTTCTCTTATTCTTATAAATTTAGAGTCTTTATAAAACTCTTGGAGTACTTCTAGCGGATTAATATCTTGCTCTAGCGAAGCATACACGCTTACTAACTCCCCTCTTGTTGTTGGAATAAGATGAGGCACAAAGTTAATTTCAAACTCTTTGTTATAGAGCTTGCTAATTTTCTCTTTGATTTCTGGAGCGTGGCGATGTTTGAGTGGATTATACGCAAAGATATTTTCATTAATTGTTACAAAACTATTATTATGCGTTAGCTTCTTACCAGCTCCACTTACACCACTTTTTGCATCAATAAAAATTGGCGTATTCTCTTGTAAGTATGGCACAAATGGTAAAAGCCCTAACAAAGTAGCTGTTGGATAGCAACCTGGGCTTGCTACAAGCTTTGCATTTTTGATTTTTTCTTTATAAAACTCAATTAAACCATAGATACTATGAGAGAGATTCTCTTTATCGATATGCTCGCAGTAGTTTTGCTCATACACTTCTAAATCTAAGCGGTAATCTGCTGAGAGGTCTACTACTTTAATATCTCTTGCTAAAAGCTCTTTTGCTACTTCCATTGCACTTTTGTGAGGCAGAGCTAAAAAGGCTAAAGAGGCTTCTTTAGCAATTGCATCAAAATCAACTTTTTTAACTTCCATCTCGCATACACTCTTTAAAGCAGGATGAAGTACATCAGCCCTACTCTCTCCTTGGCTTGTTGCAAGATAGCTTATTTCAAAAATAGGATGATTTAAAATTAATTTAATAAGCTCTAAGCCAGTATATCCGCTTGCTCCAATAATTGCTACTTTGATTTTTTGCATTGCTTACTCTTCTATTGGCTTATAGTAAATCTCTTCAATATCAAAATGTTTTGTACCACTTGGCAAGTTTATTACTATTTCATCTCCCTCTTCTTTTCCCATTAACGCTCTAGCCATTGGTGACTCAATAGAAATAAGCCCCTTGCTAGGATTAGACTCTTGCACGCCAACAATGGTATAGGTAATCTCTTCGCCACTATCTTGGTCGCTTAATACTACTGTTGAGCCAAAGCTAACACGCTTGTGAGGAAGCTTTGAAGGATCAATTACTTGTGCACGCCCAATTAAATCTGTTAGCTCTTTAATTCTAGCTTCCATAAGTCCTTGCTTCTCTTTTGCTGCGTGGTATTCAGCGTTTTCTTTTAAATCACCAAGCTCTCTTGCTGCGTCAATTACTTTAGCAATCTTTGCTCGCTCCTCATTTTTGAGTTGCTCTAACTCCTCAGATAATTTTCTAAAAGTTGATTCTAACATAGGAACTTTTTGCACGGTTGCTTCCTTTTTTCTAATTTTTTTATGTATTATATCAAAAAAGTTTTACTCTAAAGGTTTATCAAAAATGAAAAAAACAATTCTTATTACAAATGATGATGGCTTTGAATCAAATGGTCTAAAAGCCTTAAAAGAGGCTCTAAGCCCCCTAGCAAATATTATTATTGTAGCTCCCACATTAGAAAAATCAGCATGCGGACACTCTTTAACCTTAACAAGACCGCTTCGCTTTATTGAGCTAGAAGAGAACTTTTATAAGCTTGATGATGGCACGCCAAGTGATTGCGTATTTTTATCGCTTACCAAGCTTTTTAAAGAGAAAAAACCAGATTTGGTAGTAAGTGGCATTAATAAAGGTGTTAATCTTGGTGAAGACATTACTTACTCTGGTACTGCAGCAGCAGCTATGGAAGCAGTCTTACAAGGCATTCCAGCCGTTGCAATTTCGCAAGCTTATAATGAGTATAAAGATTTAGATAATTTTGATTATGCTTTAGCTAAAAAAACAATTGCAAATATAGTAGAGAAGATTTTTAAAGAAGATTTCCCACTAGAAGATAGAAGATTTCTTAATATCAATATCCCATTTGCTAAAGAGGCTGAAGGCATTAAAATAACCCATGCTGGCAGACGCGAATATGGCTGCGATGCACAAGTGCATATTAATCCAAGAGGGCAAGAGTATTACTGGATTGGGCTTCCTAAAATGGAGTGGAAAAAACATCCTAATCCTTTGCATGATTATAGTGATATTGAAGCAATTAATGATGGCTTTATCTCTATTAGCCCAATTCACTTAGATTTAACACACTATGATAGTATTAAAAGGCTAGAAGCGTGGATGTAAGATTTGAGCGTTGCAAGCAGCTTTTTGGAGAAGATTTTGAGAAACTACAAAAAGCAAAAGTGCTTATTCTAGGCGTTGGGGGTGTTGGAAGCTTTGCTTTAGATTGCCTCTATCGAAGTGGCGTACAAGATATTACGATAGTTGATTATGATACATATGAAGAGAGCAACCGCAACCGCCAATTAGGAAGCGATGAAAATATTGGTGCTTCAAAGGTGCAAACTCTAGCTAAACTCTATCCTGGTATTATCCCACTTGAGCTAAAAATGACTAAAGAGTGGGTAGAGAGTTTTGATTTTACCCCTTATGATATTGTAATAGACGCCTGCGACACCACTCCAGTTAAAATTGCTCTAGCAAAAAAATGCTATAAAAAACTTATTATGAGCTTTGGGAGTGCAAAACGCATAGATTTTAGCAAAATAGAAGTTAGCACCATTTTCAAAACCCACGGCGACGCTCTTGCTAGAAAAGTTAGAAACGAGCTAAAAAAAGCAAAATTTAATAAAAACTTCACCGCAATCTTTAGCCCTGAAGAGGATAAATGCAAAAACACAGGCTCTTTTGTGGGTGTAACTGGGGCTTTTGGGCTGGCAATTTGTTCAGAGGCAGTGAAGAAGATAATTGGAAGTAAGAAGTAAGAGGTAAAAAGTAAAACTTTTTATGAAACTTTAAGAAACTTTATCTTACAATGTAGATACATTGTGCTACAAGGATATACATTAATGAAAAAAGCTATTAATATACGATTAGATGAGGAGTTGCTAAGAGAGTTAGATAGTTATGCTAAAGAGTTAGATAGAACTAGAACCTATCTTATTGAAAAAGCAATTAGTAACTATTTTGATACATTAGATGAGATTATTTCTGATAAAAGAATTGATGAAGTCAAAAAAGGAAATGTGGAAGTTTTTACTTTAGAAGAGGTTGCTAAAGAGCTTGGGTTGCAATAGATGTATAAGCTTATTATTCCAAAATATGCTCTTAAAGAGTTATCTAAAATAGATAAACCAAACCAGCAACTTATTTTTAATAAAATAAAAGAGCTAGAAAAAGGAAATTTTAAAGGCGACAAGGCTCTTAAAGGGAAACACAAAGGTAAATTTAGAAAAAGAGCTGGCAATTATAGAATTATCTACTTAAAAGAGAATGATATTGTATTAATCACTATTATTAGAATAGCTCACCGCAAAGAAGTTTACTAACTTTCACTATCCCCTTTTCCCTGCTTTGCTCTATAAGTCTATATTAGATATAATTATAACTATTTTAAAACCTGGTTTAAAGGGAATATATGAGTGATTTGTTTGAGAATGATTTGATTGAAGATGTAAATATTGAAGATAGTATAAAAGGAAGCTACCTTGATTACTCTATGAGTGTTATTGTTGGTCGTGCTTTACCTGATGCTAGAGATGGGTTAAAGCCTGTGCATAGAAGAATCCTTTATGCTATGAATGAGCTTAATTTAACTAGCAGAGCTAGCTATAAAAAGTCTGCTAGAATTGTTGGGGATGTTATAGGTAAATACCACCCGCATGGCGATACAGCAGTATATGACGCTTTAGTTAGAATGGCTCAAGATTTCTCTATGAGAGAGCCACTTATTGATGGACAAGGAAACTTTGGTTCTATTGATGGAGATAACGCTGCAGCTATGCGTTATACAGAAGCTAGAATGACAAAGATTGCTGAAGAGTTGCTTCGTGATATTGATAAAGATACAGTAGATTTTATACCAAACTATGATGACTCTTTAAAAGAGCCAGAAGTACTTCCTAGTAGAATTCCAAATCTGCTTTTAAATGGCTCAAGTGGTATTGCTGTTGGTATGGCTACCAATATTCCGCCTCATCGCTTAGATGAGCTTATTGATGGACTCTTAGCCTATTT
>Ga0256835_1001198_pt1 | contig 16016 bp, 17 predicted proteins | sample PIR30metaG_FD_185972 | JGI IMG/M metagenome (GOLD analysis project Ga0256835, IMG submission 185972) | Hydrothermal vent microbial communities from East Pacific Rise, Pacific Ocean - PIR-30 | ecosystem: Environmental > Aquatic > Marine > Hydrothermal vents | place: Pacific Ocean: East Pacific...
GAGGGCTCCCGTAGAAGACGGGGTTGATGGGGTGGGGGTGTAACCCCCGAGGGCCGTATGGCCCGAGGGGGGAGCCCGCCACTCCCAATCGCCCGAGGTGCGGTGGCGGGGGGCATAGTTTTAAGGGCAGCCCAGCGGTGGGTGGGAGAACTATTCTACTCTATTTTAGATCCCCAGCGTTTTCTAATTACTAGTCCAATTATTGAGCGCCTCTTACCTTCTTTAGGATAGTTATAGCCAGCCTGTTTTATTCTATCAATCTTCTTTATAGGTTCTATATAGAGTTTTTGTCCACTTGATATTAGGTAGCATAGTTCAACGTCGACTTCTTCTCTATGCTCTAGATATTCGCTTAAGAACTCAACAACAATTTTTATAATATTTCTAATACGTTCGTCAAGAGACATAAATAATAGATTTACATCTTCACCACTTATGACTTCTAGAATTTTCTTAAAATATTCACAGGATGTTAATACGTTAACTGTTTTTTCAAGATGTTCTTTAGTAATTTCATATTTTTCAAATATTTTAAGACAGTTATCAAAATCTCTTATAACCCTCCTGTTAAGACAATAATAGTCGTATCTTCTCGACAGAATCTCAATATATTTCATATAGAGAAGATGTTTAACTACTATGTTAATTTCCTTAAAACTCTTGAAGTCATTACATAGTTTACATATTATAGCCATCTCCTTTCTTTTTAGAGGTTTATAATACATTAATGTTAGTATTAGAGCAATCGATAATTTACCCTCATTAATATACTTCTGTACTATATCGCTTAGTTTAACCACTTCTTCCTGACTTATACCACAGTCACCATATGTAAACTATCTTAGTCATATAAAAACTATACTATCATGTGCTCCCATAACTTAAACCCGTAGAAACAGATCAAAATTGAACAATCGTAGTATTGTCATAACAGTAGCGTACTCATATATGAGTAGAGTGCTATGTGGACATCCTAGAACTTAACCTTGCCAATATTAATAGAATAAAACACTTATACTATCAAACAAATGTATCGCCTAATACTCTCAAAGCGTCTACTCAGCGTATATAGGTACTTTCTTACTTGCTCTCTTAGATATATAGTTAAACTGATCGAGCGTTAATTGATTTAGCAACATTTAAAAACTTTTAAAAAACTTCTGAACTTATATTGTTGGTTTCGTAGTATAGAAGAACGTGTTATATTTTACATATGCTATGTAATATAATATCACTGTTTCTAATATTGTAGACAGAATTTTTAGAGATATGTCTGTAACGGTTAATGGTGTCAATGGTGGTACATAGAGTATTTCATAGCACTTAATGTTTAGAGAATAGACTATTACGAACGGGATTATGCAGAGTGCAAGTATTATAGCCGTACCTATGCCCTCTATAAATGAGAAGCTTGGACGCCATAGTGCTATTACAATGCCAATTAATGCAGAGATTATACAGGAGAAAATTATCCAGATACCATTACTTAGAATATATGCGAGCAGTATTTTCAAAAACGCTATACTATATATTAATGTCATCAAAATTAATAAGGGAACTAATGTCATGACTATTGTAAGTATGGCAGACGATATTACTAAAATAAGACAGTATACCCTGAACTTTATCTTAAGTGCATGATAAAACTCTAGCCTCCTTGTATAGTTATCATCTGCTATAAAATACATTACTGATATGCCGATAGAGGAAATTGCGTATACTATGAATATCCATACAGCAGCTATTGGAGGAAATTTTCCAAAATAGACGAACATTGCTCCAAAAATTGACCAGAATATTATAGAGTGCCATTTACGTTTTATTACAGGAACAGTATAGTATTTAACTAGATCAATGAACATATAAAATTAATTAACTAAGTGTCTTAAGAATTTTATCTAGCATATTAATCTCATCCTCTTTAATTATTCTTACAACTCTATTTCTAAGTACTATAGCTTTATCTAAAACGTTTTTTGCCTCGTATATATTATGTGTCGATATTATAACAGTCTTATTATCCTTTTTAAGATGCTTTAAACGCTCAATTATCGCTAACCTTGTGTCATAGTCTAAGTATTCAAAGGGCTCGTCTAAGATATACACATCTTTTTCAAGACCAAAGAGTATAGGTAACACGATACTTTTCCTTTTAAGACCTTCAGAAAGTTTAAAAATAGGTTTCCTTGCGTGTTCTACTAAATTAAATTCTCTAATTAATTTATCAGCAATCTGTCTAGCATCTCTCCTAGGAACACCGTGTAGTCTAAGCATTAGTATAATATTTTCATGAAACGTTAGAAGTTCATCTGGGTTAACTACCTGTGGTAAGTATGCGACTTTTGAAAAATCAAAATTTCTAATTATTTCACCCTTAGTCGGCTTTAAGAGACCAAGTATCAAACGAACAGTCGTTGTTTTACCAGCACCATTTGGACCTAAAAGTCCAGTAATTCCTCTAGAGATTTCGAAGGAAACTTCTTCAAGAGCAGTAACAATTTTGCCTTTTGGTCCACGAAAATACATACTAACATTATTAAAAATGACAACGGCAGTCATATGTTTATGAGGATTGACAAGGATCTTTATTAATTCCGCTATAAGTTAGCATCCTCTTCCTCTATTTGATAGCGATAGAGTGCTCATATAGTCTATAACCTCAAATATCGGCTAAAAGAATCAAAGTATGGAATCAACTAGATATATGTTTGATGTGGCTAGGCTATTCTTAGTATAATGTGAATGACAAAGTGCTTGATTACTATGTAAAGCTTCTGTTGGATTCGGATCTCGAACACATGTTTACTAAGGGTTGTGGCTTTACGTTACCTATGACCACATTTGCAAAGTTCTTAGCTAAGTCTCTTGCGAGCAGGCATGTCAGAGCAGCTGTTAGGGCCTTACTATACGCAAAACAACTAAGTAGATTTTACAGGAGGTTTCCAGCAAGTCTTAACGCTTTTGAGAAGTGGTTTAGCGTGTGTAACAGGCTTTGGCGAAAAGTGCTAAGCTTATATGCAGTATACTCCAAGTAACGTCGTGCGTGTACTTAATGTGCGTGAGAGTATTAGGTTGGTATTTTTATTTATAATATTATTAGCTCTTTCTCTTGCAGTGTCTTTATCATGTTTAGCGTTGTATTTAAATTTTATAGGTTTTTCAGATGTTTTACGTGGACTTATTCTCTCTATGCTACCTGTAGGATCTCTCATAGTTTTATTAATCTCGTATCAAGTTAGTTCTACCTTACTCTATCTATCACCTCAGGTTTGCTTAATTCTTTGTGCATTTGCTCTCATATTAACACCATTCACTAAGGCTCCTTCATTACTTGGACTTCTTCAACTTATTAGAGGTATAGCAGTTAGTATATTGTGGACTTATGTAGAATATCTAATACTTGTTTTATCAATAGATGAGTCTACTCTTAAGAGAAATATTTCTTTATATGCAATACTATTCTCAGTAGGATTTTCTATAGGTGCAGCAGTTGGAGTAGAATTATTTAAACTGAACTTTACACTACCCTTCATAATATCTGGAATATTGCTTATATTAATATTGCCTTATGCATTTAGATTAAGAAAGCTTGCTGAAAATATTAATGTCAAATATGTTGAGTTACCAACTGAGAAAAAGTTTTTACCCTTACTATGCTCACTCTTATGCGCATTTTCGTACGGATCTCTTGAGGGATTAATATCTGCTCACATTATAGTATACCTTAAGGTTATTATAGACATGACATATACTGGATTAGCAGTATTATTATTCTCAGTATTTCTTATAAGTCCATTACTTGCCTACATTATGCTAAACATAGCGAAAAGTAGGGTTATGTCCATATCTATAGCTAGCATATGTATACTCATATCACCATTTCTCATAGAACTATTCCTAAACGTACATGTTAACACTGTTACAAGGATAGTATCTGCAACTATTCTTGGTGCAATAATGGCGTTAATATATATGCTGGGACTTGAAATACTTGCAAAAGTATTAGGAAGAGAATTAACTGGAGGATTAACAAAGAACCTTGCCTACATAGTATCCTACAACATTGGCATAATAGTCGGCACAGTACTCATGGGACTAGTAATACAGCTATACGGCTGGTCCTCCCTCTGGACCATCGTAATTTCACTACTCATAACAGGCCTAACATCATACATAATAGCACGAATATATGTATAAAATCAAACTATATAGATATTGAATATATGTTCCTCATATCTTATAGACTACGTGACATACCAGATGATGAAAGTGTAAAAGCTTTATTAGCCGGTTTTTGTAATATGTCTCTCCTTATCACTAAAGAATATTTTCGTGTTGTTGGTAGGGTTTTGCGTGTTAGGAATATACTTGTTCATGTTGTTTCTGGTTTTTTGTTAACGTTTTGTTCTAGTGTTTTTGCATGGGTGTTGCCGATATTGTTGAGTAAGATTGTCGGTATCTATCTTACAGGTCTAGTGTATAGTATTGTTAACCTGATATCAGCATTCTTTTACGTATCTCTAGGTGTTTTGCCAGATTTTATTGGTAGAAAACTTTCACTAATATTATCTAATGCTATTTCAGTATTAATGTTTGTATTACTATCATTATGGTGGTATAATCCTGTAGTTCTATCGTTAATAGTATTTTTAGGAATTATTGATATTGCTCTATATGATGCAGCAGCAAGGTCTCTACTTGCAGAATCTGCTATTAAAGCTGGATTAGGAGAATATCTTGGTACAGTATTCTCTTTAACGATATCATGTTCGATGATAGCATTTGCTATTGGATCACTTATAAGTGGTTATCTTATCAATACTTTAGGATACTCGAAGACATTTACGATACTGCTAGTATTAGCATTAGTATCGTTAGCTCTAAGGTTTTTATATGAAGAAACTATTGAAACAAAGAAGTCTATAATATTTGAAAACCCATTCTCAATATTTAAACAATTTACTAAGCTTAGAAATATAAGAGGAATATTACATATTGTAACATATGTAGCATTTATAGGTTTTGGCTCAGGTCTAGTAAGTATTTACAATTGGATATTTCTTAAAGATGTTATTAAGATGAATATGTTTCTTATCGGTCTAACAGTCAGTATAATATTTATCGTCTCAGGAATATTTCAAGTATTGGTAACTGGTAGATTTATAGATAAGTTAGGTCCTCTTAAGATACTCTTAATAATGCATATTCTAGAGATACCGATGTTAATATTATTTGCTAATAGTCCAAGTATAATATATGCAATTATCTTCATAACAATATTAGGCATATTAAGCACATGTTGTCATGCTGGTTATCCAGTACTTATAGCAAAGATAACTACTGAAGGCATTAGAGCAACAGCATATAGCACATTTGAATCAATTATGAGACTCACAATGATCCCGGCTCCGTTAATAGGAGCATTATTATGGAAAATAGATCCAAAACTAATATACTATACATTAGCAACACTAGAAATACCAACAATAATAATCATAACAATGTTAAACAAAAATTTAAACATGTCGAACACATACTCCACAGTTGTAGTAGCAAAGCAAAACCAGTAACTACCTCACGTTTTTGTTTTCTTTTGGTTGGGTGCCCAACCAAAAGGTGGAGTTAAACAAATGATAGAGTAATTTAAGAAAGCAGACTGGTAGAGGAATATGGGTCAGCAGAACATAAGATGAGGATTTTTAAGAGAACCAAAAAAGAGGATAAGGGGCCTGTTTTTTGAATCACGGGTATCAGACATAGGTCTGGCCTACCAGTCAGAACATAGATCGAGGTTCTGATATATCCACTTAGTGATGCATCTCTCCCAGCCAAACCACGTTGGCTTTGCATATCTAGCTCTAAAGTAGCCGTCAACGAAGGAGCATGAGCTTCCATCCCCATAGGTCTTAGACTTAACTACAAATCCTGGCTCAACCTTGTACGTGTGGTCACCAACACTCTTGGACTCATCTATGTCATGGTGCCACCATGCTCTACCCAGTTTAAAGTCGCTATAATCAAGCACTATGACATCTGGTGTCGAGTAACTCCATGACATAGAGACACCCGCTGCCGGTCCCTCTGGTCCTGCGGCTTGCAGTGAGGGTCACGTCGACAGATGACAGGCCAACAGTAGTTGTCGGGTCGTAGTCAACCAGCCACCTATATACCCCGTTGTTAAACACTGTGTTGTTAGACCATAGGTAATCGTTTCTCCAATCACTACCATATGCAACAGTACCTGGTACAGTCTGTATTCTCAGCTCATAGAAGTACCAGTCATAGTTGCCTATGTTCTCCTTTGCAAGACAGATATCAACTATTATGTTGAGTTTTCCGTAATCAGGAAATTCTCTGTAAATTGTGTAAGTGTAAATCCTTTTACACTTCGATACATCGATCTCTGCGTAAGTCACTACTGTTAATGCTAGTACTGCAAATACTAGAGCTAATGCTAGTAGTTGTACGGTCCTCCTAGTCATATGTATCACCTACTCAGAATAAGGTACCTCTCTAGAATTGCATTGCTTCTCTGTATCCATGCATTTACTGAACGCTCTATGTTGTAGATTGTGTCTTTGCTTATCTTTGTAGTGCAGTATGAGAACAGGTTTACTAGATTCTTACAAGGTTTGTACACGCCAAATACTGCTAAATCGCAGCTAGATAGTGATACTATGTTCTTAATTTGTCTCTCAATTGCGAGCCTTTTCTCCGGTATATCTGTATGTATATTCCTCACATACAACATAACCAGTAACTTTGCAATCTCTTTATCATGGAATGCCTCTCCAGGACCGACCACGACAACAGGTTCACCTTTCTGCACAAGTTCAGACAGCATCGTAAACTTTGACTTAACCTCATCCACTGAGAATACGTGCACTAGACTAAGACTTCTCTTGAGTATGCTGATAATACTAGCTGTTGACAGATCTACACTTGGTGAGTGGGGTTTTCCTGCTGCTACAAATCCTAGTATGCCTAGTACTAGCCCAAACACCGCAATTGCTGCAGTCACAATGATCGTTCCCTTCTTGCTTAGCAGAGCTGGCATACGAGTGTAATGTTTAGCGAAACCTCCACATATTAGATAATGTGTGATAATCATGTCGTGTAGGTTGTGATAAACTTATGGTAAAATCTCGTGTAATGCGTTCAGGGTTTGCTAAGTAGTGCATCAAGTAGATGTTTAAGTTCTCGCTCCGGCTTCACGTTACCTGTAGGAGTGATACAGTATGTGCCTAGATCTGATCTGCTTTTACCTAGTTGTAATGTAATCGCGGCATATAGACAGTCTTTAACAGACATTATACTTCTCACAAGTCTCTCGATAGCAAGATCTGCAACTGGTGCATATCCGAGTTTGCGTTTATTGAACAATATGTCAACGAGTAGATATGCTAGTTTCTCGTTAAAGTCTTCTCCACGTCCAATTATGATGACCCTAAATCCATTGCTTATACATTTGCTTACAATGGCCTTCAATGTACTGCTTCTCACGAGATCTTGTGCAAACACTATGCAACTATTTTCACATCTATACTCCGATAGCAACTGCATGACAAGATCTCTAAACGAAATTTCATGCTTTGGCGGAGCAGAGTTTACGAAGAACTCACTATATATCAGAGCACATAACGCGATGACGATTACAGTGAGTATTATCGGTACTCTGTATCGAAGGAGAATACTCGCTAGCGTTCTATACCATACCTTTCGAGACAACACTCGAGGCTGTGCTACTCTAGAGCTAGTAGTGGTAACCTGCTCTGCTGAATCATGTATGAGAATTGCCTCGAGGGATACTTTTGAGAGAGGTCCTACATAACACCACTTCTTACCGTGTCTGACGTAGACGTACTCCTGACCGCCAATGCGTCTAATAACAACAACTCCTTCTTGACCACATTTTGGGCATCTTCCACGACCAAGAGAACGAGAAGACATAAAATAGAAACAACGGCACAAATATTAAACATTCATCTAACACCAGTAAGGATTTGCACTTCTTTGTGAAAAAATACCTTAACAATAGTAATAATAGGTGGATCTTCGTCAGGAAATTGATTACAATATATGAATATTTCATTACTAAGAATTACTGATACGCATGTGGTTTTAACACGTATTTTTACTATCCTTTTATTACGGTATCGTGGAGTATGTATGCGTAGAACTGTATTTTTGCTGTGTCTCCATATGTGAATTGTGTTTCGAAGTATTGGTAAAGTATCATTGGTTCTGTTCCTCCTTCCTTTGCTGAATCTAGTAGTCCTATTGAGGATGGTTCAACCGTGTATAGATGCTCTGGCTTTCCATTAAGTAGTTCATGTACTATGATTATTATTCCCTTCTTTGGATTACCGTCATTATACCACTCATATGCTGACCCCTTTGTCGTAATAGAGTATGACACAGATACTTGAGCAACTGGTGTTTCACCTTGTAATCCCACTGTAGCTTTATATGTTACCGTTGTCGTTGGGCCACCATCGCCTTTAGGTCCCCAGTACCATAACTGTTGTCCAGGCCATACATACGTCATCCAGTCAAACTTATCTACGAATTTCACTGGTGTATGACTATACGTGGCACCGTTACAAATCGTTACTAGGCCTTTAGCACTATGTATAACATATGCTAGAAACCACTCATATTTTCTATCACCAACAGCCTCACTTGTATAATAGTACTCCACCTTGATCCACATCCTACCTGTAACCTCATGACAGACCCTTCCTGTAGCATTGGCCTCTATCCAACCTATGTATCCTACAAATTTGAACCCACTAAGTCTGGTAATGTCAAAATACGCAACTAAACGTTTCATAGTAATCACATTATCTAATTCCAGCTTAGGAGATCCTACATACATTTTTACTGCATTTATGATGTCTTGCGTTGGTTCAAATAGATTTTCTATTATTACTATTCCTGTCGGATTATAACTTACAGCTAATGCAGCTGCTCTATAAATAGCAGGATGAAGTATACATACAATACGTTTCTTGTTACCTGCTTTAACAATAGATTTACATGGTAATACTAGTCTAATATTATAGTATCCAAGTAGCTTTAATAATAACTGAAAGATTAGTCTACCTTTTTGAATACTTTTACTAGGATTTAATATGATTACTTGAAATGACTTCACACTCTTAAATATCTTAGCAAGTTTTCCCAAGATATTAGCTGGACCTTGTCTCAATATATAATCAACATGGATGACCATTACAAGTTTCTTAGTTTTTAGTAGATGAATTATCTGTATGGCATCATCTATGGTACAAACTTTGAATACTTTTCGTCCAAAAATATTAATATAGTGCTCAGCGCTACCAACGATTATAACTATAGGTAATTCTGAAGTAGGTACATTAGGTAGAAGTTTCGCATATTCCTCAGGTCTGCCATTAACAATTACACTCTTAATTACACTTACACTACCATGTCTACTATTAGAGACTGCATATAGATATGTTACTAATATGCTCGTTATGATAATACATGCTAGGATTATGATAATCTGCTTTGCCGGCAGTCTAAATTTGATCATTGGTATATATTCTTCATAGTCCACTCTTAAGGTACTCTACACATAAATAATGGTGGTAAGTATGTAGTAAGAGTGTGGTAAGGGTATGGTAATACTGAGCGAATGTTTAATATTTGTGCCGTTGTTTCTATTTTATGTCTTCTCGTTCTCTTGGTCGTGGAAGATGCCCAAAATGTGGTCAAGAAGGAGTTATCGTAATCAAGACTATAAGTGGTTATGAGTATGTCTATTTTAGACATGGACGAAAATGGTGCTATATAGGACCGAAAGATAGCGTAGATATAGCTGAACTCTTAGAGGATTCTAATGTTCGCAAATGTGATGAAGATTCCATATCTTTATGCTCTACGTCTAGACTAGACATGTTCAGATATCTTAGAAATCTATCACTAATTAGACAAAGAAAGAATTTAGTCATAATAATATGTATGATAGTTGGAATAATAATGATGACACTCTTAATGATTAAATTTCTCATTATAAATAAATCTCCTAGCATTGATGAGAAAATATTTTCTGGAGCTATTGTAGATTTTAAGAATAGAATATTGGTGATTAAGGTAGATTTTAGTAATGGAACTATAAGAACTGTAAGATTTAAGATAAAAGATGTTAAAACATGGGTAGAGCCAATAAATCAGACATCACTTAAACTTCTATTGAACCAGAATAATAGACGATAAGAGGACCATCATTACAGATGAATATATAGTAATTAGCTGTTGCCCATGTTTTAAATATCGTATTAGTATATCCGCCAGCAACTACTTTATCAATATACTTGCCTGTTTCATAATTAAGTAGACCAATAACAAGTACTTCATAGCTTGGATACCAGGTAACTGTAATGCGAACGTTCTCCTCCTTATTAAGATATAGAGGACCATACATGACACATTGATAAGGACCTAATATGTCACTTATCGGAATCTTAGCTTGAGGCTTTACATGAATTATCTTACCAGTTTTTACAGATGTAGAAAATGTCTGGACATGACATGCTAGTACTATACTCATACATGTAGCACATGTCATAAGTATCATTAGTATAGTACATGTCAACATCGCAGTTCTCATCACCATCGAAATATCCTATCCTTAAGCGAGAATTAAGTATTATTGTACTCATAGAATCGTAATCGGTATCCTATTCTCAAGTTTATACATTTAGTATAAGTTACCAGCAATTATTACCATGCGCAGTAACATCGTTATCACTAAGAGTGAACCAAACATACAGCAAAACAATGACTAATCTAGCAAAAACAACAAGGCTAGGTAAGTGGGGTAGAGTTGCAGTTGTGGCATGTGCTATTGCGATAGTTCTGCTTGTTTTAACAGTTATCTATGGGTTGTATGTTTCTGGTGGTTTTGTTAGGTTTCCTGATGTTTTTTATGGTGTTGGTTGTTCTTTCTTTTCTTTTAGGAGTGGGTATTTTACTAAGGTTGCGATTACTTTCGATAAATCGATATTTGATTATCATGGCTTAAAGTTGAGTGGTTTTGTTGAGATTTCTGTAACGACTCCATATGGCTTATATACTTGGAGTTACTGGTTAAGTAATTCTAAGACCATTTGTATTGATTTGTCTAAAGCAATTAACGATTTTGTTAGATACTATAGTGAGCTTAGGAGGAGTGGGAGATATGGTAAAACTGATCTTACGTTGCCAACTATCTGGATTACATTTTACATGTATGATAAGTATGGTCATTTCTATATTGGAACATATACGTATGATACATCGAGGTTCTTAAGGATTGTAAGAAAATTACAATATTATGAAGCTGTTAGAGAATCTATTAAAGATCCATTACAATTATTTAGACAACCACTATGGATAGTAGTAACTAGGGATGAAATAGAGTATACAAACATGACAAATATATTCAACTATGCAATGAATAGACTAGTCAAATCTATCTACCATACATCACTAAAAGAGGAGATTCTACATGGTAGATCTATGAATTTTGTAAAGTTGCTAGAAGAGACTCATATGTTGAAGATCGAGAAAACTATTACAATTACAGCTTCTTCATCACCTAGACCACCCTGGAAGAAACCTTGGCCATGTATGCCAGATATGGTTAAAGTATTTTGGGATCAGTTGTATAATGCTAGAAATAGTCCTCCAAGAGGTTGGATGAGTAGAATCGAGTATTTTAGTGATGATGTTAAGAAAGAGCTTTGGAAAGTATATGCAACATATTACTCACTTGCATACTTCTACTCAAAAAAGTACTATACAGCAGATGAAGCAGTAAAATGTGTAGCATATCACCTATTTAGTGGTAGTATTGGACTAGGACAAGAATCAGCATTCTCAATGCAGTGCTTTCTAGGATTACTGAAAGATATAAAATATGGACCATATCTTCCTGCTCCATTATGGAATAACATTATTAAACCAGGAACAGAATATCATATAGAAGTACCAATAGGAGTATCAATGGTATTTATAACAGATGCACCAGTACAAGCACATTTAGAAATCCAAAAATTCAAATATTCAACATATCGGGCTGGTATAGCATTTCTAGGATATTTAATAGATGGTGTAACTAATGCTATAGGAAATTTCATACCAGAATATGGATATGCTGATGAGAAGGGGCCAGATCTTTATATTATTGTTCCTACTACTCTAAGATATGTTGCTGATGGTATTTCATTAGCATATTATGTTACTGATACAACAATTAATGGTACAGATTACTGGGTTGTTATACCAGTATCAACATTTCCAATACCATACTACACTCTAGAAGACTTTGATGTTTCTTCAGCAAAGATATCATATAAGTATCCGAGTCAGCTGTTCGGAGAGTTAGTAAATTGGACAAATGATGAATATAAGCTAGTTTTTAGAGAAGTAATACCAGCAGGAACACAATCTAGTACAATACTATATAATGATTTTAATGTTGCTTCATGGGAAGAAAGTTCCTGGGCGGGACTAGTATCAAACTTCCTACAGTCATTACTAAAAATATTGCTACCAATGGTATTTACACCAGAAGATGAATTATTAGCATTATTCTACCGTATAGCACTTGGATTCTTCACATTCACATACGTTAACTCGAAGATAGTAGGAATAGAAATGTTATTTGACGTACATACGACAGATACTGTAAAACACAACTTTGTACTATACGTATATAAGCTCAATACAAAAGACCAACCAATATACATAGTAAAAGAACACAAATACATACCACTAATGCTACAATACTACATAATAATACAAAAACCATTAAAAGAACCAATATCACGATAATTCGTTTAAAAGATAACTTTCTCTTCCCTATCTCTGGGATTATTATCTTAATATTTTCATCACATGAGGAGTACCGAAATGAGAGGATGCTAGTTATTACCTCTTTATTTATAATTATGGTTCTGTTTTAAACTTATGTAAGATTCTGTATGATAGATTGAACGTAATTGTCACACTGTCACCGTGAGACGTCTCAAGACGTCTCATATTTCGTAGACGTAGATTGCGCAGCATATTGTATTGCCAGGTTACATGAGTTGAGAAACTTCTGAGCTTTCATGTGAGTGTTCAGTATTTTATTTTCATTTATCATTAAGGTTCTGCTTTGAACTTCATGTGAGTTAGTTATGTGTAGTTGAATGTAAGTGTCTCACTGTCTTATGGTGACGTTTCTGAGACGTTTTATAATTTCTTAGGTTTGTAGTGTGGACATGCTAGACATATTATAGGTAATTCTGCTACCTTAGGTCTATACATTTTTGTTCCATCTCCTAATATGACCTCGATACATTTAGTACCTGGTAAGCATTCTGTAAGTAATATCCTGGTACAGTATCCATATTCGTCGATATATTTGCATCTGGTTGGACCTTCGGTACGTAGTTTAGCGACCTGTTGTATAATTAGTTGAAACATTTTCAATTCGTCAACGTCTCTAGAGATACTAAGTATATTATTTTCTAGAGTTCTCACGTGCTCAAGGACGCTCTGTATCATTATGTTATATTTGTCATATTCTGTCTCTGAGATGTTCCGATGCGTTTCAACTTCCTTTACATGTCTCACAGATGTTTTATCTGTCTCATTCTGTCTTTGAGACGTTTCAAGCTTCTTCAATACTCTCCATACTGTAGAATGTGACAGGTTGAGACGTTTCGCTATTTCACGTAGTGACAGGCCAGAACGTCTCAATTCGAGTATCTTCTTCTCAACTTCTCTACTAACCATATTGTAGACATGTGTTGTTACGTTTTAGAACGTCTCAAGTTATTGTGAGACGTATCACTTGTCTACATACTATGAGAATCATATTATATCCACTATATGTTTACCAACGTATAGTCTTAGTGCTGTTATAATTATATCTTCGACAGGCTTATGCAACTTATCTGAGATATATATTAACGTTTTTGCTAACTCCTCATCAATTGAAAGTTCGATTCTAGTTTTATCATTAGTCATGATTGTTCTCTCGATCTAGCACGTTCTTAAATTACTATAAATATTGACGACATACTCTCCTTAAGTTGAGAATAAGCTTATTTGATAAGCTAGGTTCAACATACTCTAGAAGATCTATTAAGCCTTCAATTAAAGCATCTTCAATAGAGTGACCGTTAACATTACAAATCTTACGTAAAATAGTATAAAACCTAGACTCTATCTCAACCTCAAACCTAAGTTTAGAAGACATTAATAGACTAAGAGAATAGACATAGAATAAGTTTATGCTAAGTAGAGAAATATCATAAGCGAAGTATGGTACATACAAAAATACGATAACACTCATATAAGTACTATACATAGATCGGGAACAGTTCAAAAACATAAAAATCCAAGAGATTTTTCGGAAAAGCATAGAATAGATTTTATAATGTTCGTGTCTATACTTGATACTTTGTTCAATATATTTCTACAGAATACTTATAGGCTCGTCTAGACTCGGAGAGATTCTATATACTTACTCTTCTCAATGCTGTATACGTATAGTACACGTAATCGTAATTAATGTGTAGAGTTTTGAAGAGAGATAGGGGAGAGAGCTCTGAAAATTGCAAAGTAATTGTAATAATTATTTGAGAGATATTCAACTATGCTCACAAGCACTTTTACATGATTTCTTCTCTTTCAATATAAGGTATAATGATGCATAACCTTGAACTACGAAGACTCACATAATATATAAGTCCTATAGATATTGTCTATGTACGTAGATAACCTATAATCATCAACGTTATACGTTTAGAGTCTGAGGATAGTTCTATTCTAGTAAATGTGAAATGCCAGGCTCCTGTAATGATTATTCACTATAACTTCCTGTAGTCTCCTGGTAGTGTAATTATCCTGTTAGGCCTCCTGTTCTTTATACATTCAATCCTGTATTAGTCCACTAAGTTTCCTGTTAACCTGCTTTCACAAATATTTGACATAGTAAGACCTTCCTGTCTCTATAAACTAAGGGATCCAGTCTAGAGTAGCTGGGTTCTTAAGCTACTACCAGGTCTTGAAATAAGTTAGAAACAGAATACAACAGCATAGAAACAGAACTGATCTGAAACACTTGCTCAAGATCAGAAACATAACGTCTAGGGTACTAATAATATTTCAAGAAGTATAAGAATCGTACTGGAAGAATAACTCTAGGAAGATCATGGGTATCGAGAAAGTGAAATAATACTCTTAGGAGGAGTATTATAGTCTTGCTAAAAGTAGTAGTCTGTAAATCTACTATTTCAATATCCGAACTATGTTTCGATAAATAATTAATTCGAGGCTAAACTATATTAAGATAATCAGCCTAGTTCTATATTAGTCCTATATGTGCAGTAAAGTTATCACTGTAGTATTAAACTCATGTATATGTCACTAACTGGTTTCTAGACAAAGTAGATTTTTAAGCTTCTACTTGTTCGTTTTTGAACAGATTGGTCTACGACGATTAGTATTTGCTAATATTAAACTTGTTCTGTTCTATTCTTATTAGTTTCGTAGGCTAGTTAGATCAATAGTTTGAGTAGTAGAGCACTTGGTGTAGAGGTCTAGACGTTTAGCATGTTTAAATCGGGGTCACGGTTTGTGTTGTACATATCGATGTATTCGGTTATTATAGTCTAGTTTTGTTTATTCGCGTCTTGTTTCTATGTCATATTTTCAGTTTTTCTGTAGATAAGGCTTATAAACCCCTTGTGAAGTTGTGAAGTCGAGGCCCCTCCACTAAGAGGGGCCCATAATGAGCCCCCCACAACCCCACGGGAGGGCTAGCCTCCCGTGGTGGCGGGGGGTGATTCACCCACCGCTGGGCTGCCCGGCACCCATCCCCCCGGGGTTATCCCACCCCCGAGGAAACCGGTTGATCCTGCCGGACCCGACTGCTATCGGGGTGGGGCTAAGCCATGCGAGTCGTACGCCCGGGGGCGCCCGGGCGTGGCGCACGGCTCAGTAACACGTGCCTA
>Ga0256835_1001199_pt1 | contig 16009 bp, 15 predicted proteins | sample PIR30metaG_FD_185972 | JGI IMG/M metagenome (GOLD analysis project Ga0256835, IMG submission 185972) | Hydrothermal vent microbial communities from East Pacific Rise, Pacific Ocean - PIR-30 | ecosystem: Environmental > Aquatic > Marine > Hydrothermal vents | place: Pacific Ocean: East Pacific...
AAAGTTGCAGCTACGCCATCCTTCAAAAGCATTCTGCACCATTCTCTGTTTTCCTTTTTGAGGCTGGTGCATTCACCGCTGGCAATGTGGTAGGCAACGGCGCCTTTGTTCCACTCAAAGGCATCTACATATTTACGCAGGCTGTACCATCCGCAATACAATGCAGCAGAGGGGCATTCTCCAGGTTGAAAGAGCTTGGCACTGGTATTGAGAACCACAGGCATGCAGCCTGATTTTTTGAAAAAATTTGCAGCCTTTCTCAGGGAAAGATCATATACTTGATAGGCACTAAGATAGGTTTTGGGAAGTTTTGGATACCGGGCATCAAAGTAGGCTACCCCCTTGAGCCCCTGTTTTTCGGTTTCAATGGAATCATCAATTATTTGTTTTGCACGCATGATGTCTGGTCCATCTATTCTTGAAACCAGCAATATCAGCTCTTTCGGGTAACCGCCTTTTCTGGAAAGATTTTCTTTGTAAAGGGGATTTGGTATCCAGCCCTCCAACTTGTGGTTTGGAAAACGAAGCAGGGAAAGCTCTGAATCTACAGAGGCTGTGTGTGGATTGACCTTCAACGGTATTCCCGGAAAGAGGACCAGGCACTTTATGGTGACACTCCAGCCAGGCTGCATGATTGAAAAATAGAGAGGTCTTTCAATAAATTGTTTATAGCTCTCAATATCAATTGTTTCCTGGTTTGGAATCGAAAGTTCCACCATGTTTTCAATGGGGATTCCCCTTTTAGACGCATAATATCTGGCAACCATGATCCCTGGCTTGTAATTTTTATTGACCACAAGCAGGATCTGGCTGGGTTGTATTATTGCTAGGCAGCTATTTTCATTTACAATTATGAAAAAGGTAGTTAATAGAAAAACCGCCATAAACCCAATGAATTTATTTTTGTAGGTAACCATTTTTTTACTATGGCAGAAAATATCTAATTTTGCATGGATTTGTGAGATGTGATTGCTGCTAAAAATTGGAAATTTTTTTCAAGAACCAGGCTTATGAGAAAAATAATTGCAGCAATCACATAAAATGCGTAGTTTAAAGGATTATTTTTTGAAGGTTGTAGAGGCATAGCCGGATATTAGTCAAAGGATTACTTTGTTCATGGTGTATATGTCCATTTAAGGATCAGAATAATTATTCCGTTCCAGTCAATAGAAGACTTGAAGGGTAGCCGTTACTGGTTTAAATAAACTGAAAACAGGGCGATAAATTGAATTGCCATTCATAATATTATCTGCGAGCAGGGGAAGATTCAGAAAGGAGATCTCCAAATGATTGAATTTGTATCAAGGCAGCTGAAAGATCTTGCCACCAGCAAAAGGGATTCTGTTTTTTATAACAGGCTCAAGGACTTGAGGTCCAAGCTTGAAGAACAGAAGATGATCTTAATTGAAAGGCTTGAGTCTTTGGAAAACAAGGAAAGGTTTGCTCTCTACTTCAGCTATGTTACCACAGCCCTGCTGATTTTGTCTGCAATCCTATCCCAGGATGAGGCAAGGCTATGGGTGCGTGTGGGGGCCTTCAGCGTACTTACCTTTGCAGGTATAGCTGCTGGCCTTATCATGGATTACATGGTCCACAATCATATTCCTAGCCAGATCAAAAAGATAGAAGAACTGGAAAAGGAGATAGATGAACTAGAAGGGAAATAGCAGGGGCCGCATTTATTGCGGAACCTGTGTGTTTCTAGTTATGAGAGCAGTATTCCAGAGGGTTGCTTCTGCCTATGTGGAGGTGGAGGGGAAAAGGATCTCTGAAATCGGAAGAGGCGCGTTGGTATTGGTTGGTTCCGAGGAAGGAGATACAGAAAAAGATGCCAGCTATATAGCAGACAAGTGTGTAAATCTGCGCGTCTTTGAAGATGAGCAGGGCAAAATGAATATCTCTGTCAAAGATGCGGCGGGTTCCATCTTGCTTGTTTCCCAATTTACACTGCTTGGCGACTGCAGGAAGGGAAGGCGGCCTTCTTTTGCCCATTCTGCGCCTCCGGACGAGGCAGAATCTCTTATAAAGAGCGTGGCAGAAAAAATCTCATCTCAGGGTGTTCCGGTCCAGACAGGCCAGTTTGGAGCCATGATGAAGGTAGGCCTTATAAATGATGGGCCTGTTACTTTGCTTTTGGACAGCCGCAGGCTTTTTTAAAATTTGGCCATCAGCCAGCCCTTGCTACCACCTTAAAATCTGCCTGTATGCCTCATATACTGCAATACCCACTGCGGTAGCCAGGTTGAGGCTTCTTACATTGCCCCATATAGGCAGCTTGTAGCATCTGTCTGAATAGTTGTCGAGAAGCGGCTGTGGCAGGCCTTGAGTTTCTTTTCCAAACAGGAGATAACAGCCGGCAGAGTAGGGGGCCTGGGTGTAAATTTTTTCAGCCTTCTTGGTAAATAGAATAATATTATCTTCTTGACTCAGTGAAAGTAAAAAGGAATCAATGTTGGGGTGGTGATGGATTTCTACCCACTTCCAATAGTCCAGGCCAGCGCGTTTAAGGCTTTTGTCATCGGTCTTAAAACCCAGGGGATGTACTAGATGAAGAGGGGTATTGGTGGCTGCACAAAGCCTTGCTACATTTCCGGTGTTTGGCGGAATTTCAGGTTCCACCAAAACCACATTTATTGCTGCTCTTGTTCTTGTTTTTTCTGACATTCAGGACACAGACCCTGCACGTCCAATTTATGCTGCAATATCTTATAGCCAAAGCGTTTTTCAAGATCTGTTTCTATCTTTTTAACCCGTGGATCTTGAAATTCTTCTATTTTATGGCAGCCCTGGCAGCGCAAGTGGCAGTGGTGCTCGTGGCCGTATATATGCTCATAGTGCATATGGCCATCTTCAAAAAACACTGCCTGTATCAAATTTGCCTCTATCAGCAATGGGATTAGCCTGTAAATGGAGGCCTTGGAGACCTGAATGCCTTTCTGCCTCATGTTGATATACAAGGAATCCACATCAAAGTGATCATGGGTGGCAAAGATCTCCTTGATAATAGCCTCTCTTTCCTGGGTGTAGCGCATTCCATGCGCCTTTAGATATTCCTTAAAGACCTTGAGCTCAGATTTTTCAGGCTGTTTGTTCATGATCTATACGTTGAATCTGAAATTTATGATATCTCCATCCTGCACTATATACTCTTTTCCTTCAAGCCTGACCTTGCCAGCCTTTTGAGCATTGGAATATGTGCCAGCTTCCATCAGGTCATCATAGGCTACTACTTCGGCCCTTATAAAACCACGTTCAATGTCAGTGTGTATAACGCCAGCAGCCTTTTGGGCAATGGTGCCCTGCTTTATGTTCCAGGCCCTCACTTCATCTTCGCCTACTGTAAAAAATGATATAAGGCCGAGAAGTTTGTGAGAAGTGCGGATAAGCTGAAAGGTGGCTGGTTCAGAGATTCCCAGGTCTTTTCTGAACTCAGCAGCCTCTTCCTCTGGAAGCTCAGCCAATTCCATTTCAAGGCGCCCCTTTATCTCAAGGACAGGCACTCCTTCAGGCGGTTCGATTTTAAACTCCCCATAATTTGCTTCATCGGCAATGTTGAGCACGATAATGCAAGGTTTTGCCGAGAGGAAGGCGTAGCCTTTGAGCTCTGGGGCATTGGCAAGCTCTGGATGCGATCTTAACGGGCTTCCTTCATTGAGCAGCTTTACTGCCCTTTCCAAGAGTTCCAGCTCCCTGGGATCACCCTTTTTACCCTTTTTGACTTCTTTTTGCAGCCTTTCCAGCCGTTTTTCAGCAATGATAAGGTCTGCCAGCACAAGCTCTGCCTCAAAATCATCCACATCCCGCTGAGGATCAGGCTGGGTGCCATGTAGCTCAAAGCCTCGCACCACATGGAGAATGGCATCTACCGGCCTAAGCAGGGTAAGGAATTTGTCTAAGGAGCCTTTTTGATCATGATCTTTTACTGGTATGGTACCGGCAACATCCACATATTCCACCTGGGCATAGGTGGTCTTTTTGGGGTTATACATCTCAGATAATTTGTCCAAACGGCTGTCTGGAACCTTTACCACTGCTAGATTGGGTTCTTTGGAGCCGCCTGAATAGGCAGATGTGTCTGCGGCATTTCCAGTCAATGCGTTGAATATTGTTGTTTTGCCTGCACCAGGCAGGCCTACTATACCTATTTTCATAAATTCCTTACCGCTGCCTCATGTTTAGAAGCAGCCAAATGTTTTTCGTGTCATGCGCAGGGTGTGGTGTCGCCCTTTATTTTAGAAATTGCATGGGGCAGCACAGGCAGCACCACTTCCATGGATTGAATTACAGCCTTTGGGCTGCCTGGCATATTTATTATTAAGGTGGTGCCCCTGGTAACCGCCTTGGCCCTGGAGAGCATGGCCCTTGGCGTAAATTGGAGCCCAGCATGCCTTAAAGCCTCTGCTATGCCTGGAATATCCCGTTCCGCCACCATTTCCGTGGCTTCAGGGGTTACGTCTCTGGGAGACAGGCCTGTCCCTCCGGTGGTGATGATAAGATCCAGCTTTAGCAGATCTGACCATTTTCTGAGGATTGAGCTTATGGCTTCAATCTCATCTGCCACCACCTTATGGATCAATATATCAAAACCCGATTCTTTAAGGTTTTTTCTTATTAAGGGTCCGGCACTGTCTTCCCGTTTTCCCTTATATGCAGAGTCGCTGCATGTGAGCACGCCTGCGGTAAACATCTATGTGCGCTCCCTCTTTATCCCTGTTCTTGCTTTGCCTGTTCTATTACTTTTTGGGTAATGTCTGGAGGAACTTCCTCATAATGTGAAAATTCCATGGTGAAGGTGCCCCTTCCCTGGGTCATGGCATTAAGGTCAAGTACATATTTTTGTATCTCAGACAAAGGCACCAGGGCCTCTATTATCTGCTTGCCCTTTTCACCAGGCTGCATGCCCATTACTTTGCCTCTCCTGGCGCTCAGGTCTCCCATGATGTCGCCTACCGCATCATCTGGTGCGGTTATAGTAAGCTTCATAATTGGTTCGAGCAGGGTGGGTTTTGCATCCAGCACGCCCTTTTTGAAACATTGGATAGAGGCAATCTTAAAGGCTATTTCAGATGAATCCACTTCATGAGACTTCCCATCATAGAACCTCACCTTCACATCCACAACAGGATAACCAGCCAAAGGCCCTTTCTGCATGGCTTCATTGAGTCCTTTTTCAACTGCTGGCACAAAGTTCCTTGGAACATTCATGCCCACCAGGGCCTCTTCAAACTCAAAGCCTTCACCGCGGGGCAGGGGCGATATGTCAAAGTGGACCTCTGCAAACTGCCCAGCACCGCCAGTCTGTTTTTTGTGCCTGTAGATAACGCCTTTCTTTGTGGCCTTAATGGTTTCCCTGTAAGGAATTTTGGGGGTTGTCAAATCCACTTCCACGCCAAATTTGCGCTGCAGCTTTTCAATGGTGGTGTCTATGTGGACCTGTCCATTGCCTGAAATAAGCAGTTCATTGGTTTCTGGATCGCGCCTTACCACCAATGTTGGATCTTCCTCCTGCAAGCGCTGTAGGGCCTGGGTAATCTTTTCTTCATCACCCCTTGTTTTGGGTTTTATTGCATAAGTGAGCAGCCCTGGCTTGGATTCCACAAAGGGGAATTTTACCGGGCGTGCCTGGTCACAGAGAGTGTCGCCAGTAGTGGTTTCCTTAAGTTTTGCAAGGGCCACCACATAGCCTGGGCCTGCTGCATCTATTGGCTTCTGTTCCTTGCCCTCAAGGAGCATTACCTGGCTGTAGCGTTCACTTACATCTTTGTTGGGATTGTAAAGGGTGCCGTCTGGTGTAAGCGTGCCTGAATAGATGCGCAAAATGGAGAGGCGGCCGGCATAAGGATCTGTAAGGGTCTTGAATACAAGACCGGCAAAGGGATCATCTGGGTTTGGAGCAACTTCCACATCATCACCAGATTTTGGATCTAAAGCCGCTACCGCACCTCTATCTTCAGGTGATGCAAGAAAATCAGTGATTAGAGTGAGGAATCTGTCTGTGCCTATGTTCAAGGTAGCTGATCCACAGCTCACAGGCACAAACCCGCCTTCCAGGATGCCTTTTTTAAGTCCTGCCACAATTTCATCAGGTGAGAGATCCTCTCCTTCTAGGAATTTTTCCAAAAGCTCATCATCACTTTCAGCAGCAAATTCTATTAAATTTGCCCTCAATTCCTCTGCCTGATCCTTTAAATCATCTGGGATATCTCCTGCAGAACCCTTGCCCGTGCCTTCTTTATCATATGTATAGGCCTTCATCTGTATCAGATCTACAATGCCCTTAAAGTCCTCCTGTGAGCCAATGGGCATGGCCACAGGCACCAGGCGCACTTCTAAAAGCTCCTTCAAGGCATCAATGGCCTTGAAAAAATCTGCCCTTTCCTTATCCATCTTGTTGACGTGCATCAGTACAGGAATATTACGTTTTTTAATCATATCCCAGACTTTTTCAGTCTGAGGTTTTACAGGTGTAACAGCATCCACGGTAAAGATGCAGTTGTCTGCCACATGAAGGGCCTTTTCTGCTTCTGCCAGGAAATTATCGTCTCCTGGGGCATCCATAAGGAAAATCTGGATCTTTTTCCAGGTCAGGTGATGAAAGGCAGTGCTTATGGAAATGTGGCGCTTCACCTCCTCTGGCTCAAAATCCATAACAGAAGTGCCATCATCCACTTTGCCCAGGCGTTTTGTAGCCTTGGCAGTATAGAGCATTGCTTCAGCCAATGATGTTTTGCCGCTGCTGTTCTGGGCAACCAGTGCTACATTCCTGACCTTTGTTACATCCATAATCTCTCTCCCCTTTATTGGTTTTGTTTCAATGTCAGACAGGTGCAGGAAAAATACCTGAAATCCTGAAGATCCTGACGGCACAACATAATTAAAAAGGCCAGAAGGCGTCAAGTTGTTCTTTCTTTAAAACAAACAGCTACTTTCTATGGCTCATTGATAAAAGATTGCTAATAAAGTAGCCTGATCCATGGATTTGCCTGAATTGATTTATGGAGATGCCAAGGCCCTTCTTAAAGCCTGCACCCTATTGGACAAGATATTTGATGCAAAAAGCTCTGAGATAAAAGAGCTGCAACAATTGGGCAGAGCAGTAAAGCTAGGCTTTGAAAAACTGGATCCCATACTTGACAAATTTACTCAGCCTATATGTGCTGAATGCCCCACAGGTTGCTGCGTAAACAGCCATGCATTCCCAGATTTTGAAGATCTAATCTTTTTCAAAAGCATCGGCCTCCCTTGGCTGGATTATGATATGACAAGGCCGGAACATGAGTTGTGTCAGTTTTTAGGCTGTACTGGATGTGAACTGCTGCGGATCCAGCGTTCCTACCGGTGCACCTGGTATTTTTGTGATTCGCTTCTCATTGATTTTGAGAAAAGCAATAGGGAAACCTTTCATATCTTCAATGCAGAGTCTTCGGCCCTTGCTGTTGCTAGAAATAAGCTGATTCTGCATTTCAAATATTCTTTGGAAGGCTGTTGGCCCCTATAAGTTATAGTCAAGGTGCAATTTTGGCTATTTTCCTTAATGAGCGGGATATTTGCTTTTGATCTTCATCATCAGGAGTTATAAAGGAAACTTTTAATGGATGATGGGGTTTGAGGCCTGCACTTTCTTTAATAGTTTGTTCTCCTTGCTCTTTCTGCTGTTGGGTCATTTTTTCTTTTACTTTTACTCCAATATGAAGTTTGTTGGCAGATTTTCGTTTCCCCATTGCCAGATCATCAAGAATGTACACTTCAGCACCTTTGAAATGAGTTTCAATGGCTTTCAATATGGGATCTAGATAATTTTCAAAATTATCTAAAAATTCTTCTTTTTCCCTAAGTTTCCAATCTATAAAATCGGAAAGCCTCCTTTTTGTAATAAGTCGGTAAAAAAATTCAAAAATGAGGGTGGCAAATATCACGATCATGGAAGATTTTAAAGAAGATGGTGCTGTCTTGAGGTTGTGGATAATGAGCACTAGCACTGATATAAAACATGCCACAGCACCTATACCAGAAAGCAGTCTGTTTGATTTGGTGTATTCAGCAAGTTTGAAGTTCGCACCATTGACCGCACCAAATACCAATAGAAATCCCAAACTTCCTGCTACAGATATGTTTTCAAGGTTAAAAGTTAAGGCTGCTATAAGTGTGAGTAATGCAATGATAATCAGTCCTTCATAAGCCCCTTTCCATATCTTTTTTGCAAAAATTTTAGGAAGTTGACCAAATTTAGCCACCATATAACTTATTCTTGCAGTACCATAGAGCGTAGCATTGATGGCAGAGGCAGTGGATATAAGTGCAGCTATTCCAATAAGAACAAAACCTGCTTTGCCCAAAAAGGGTTTTGCAGCTTCAGCTAAGACATAATCTTGAGCCTTTGCAATTGTTTGGTAATCAAGGTTTCCTACTGCAACTAGCGCTACCAGCATATATATGAAAATTACAAAAAGAACAGCGCTGTAATAGGCCTTAGGAAGAGTTTTATCTGGATCTTTAACATCAGCCGCTGTATTGGCAATGAGTTCAAAACCTTCATATGCCAAGAATATTATAAGGCCTCCTGTCATTATATGAAGAAAGTGGGGATAATGGGTAGGGGAAAGTTTTGACATATCAACAGTTATGAATCCTAATACAGAGAAAAAAAGCAATATTAACACCTTGAAGGCCACCATATAATCTTCGGCTTTACCTACGATATAGGCCCCTAAGATATTTAAAATCGTGAAGGTAATAATAACAGATGCTGTTAACAATTTTTTTATAATAATATTTTCAACTCCAGTTAATAGAACAGCTCCATAACTGCCAAAAGCATATGAATAGAGAGAAAGCATTATGATATAGCTGGCCAACAGCAATGTATTGAGCCATGCAGGGATGACTCCTGGGCCAAAGGCCTGGACAATGAATTCTATGGTGCCGCCTTCACTTGGAAAGCGGACAGAAAGTTTGGCATAAGAATAAGATGTAACAAGGGCAATTAGGCCTGCTATTAAAAAAGCCAAAGGGGCAGCACCATGAGCAAGCATCACAGTGAGGCCTAGAACAGCAAAAATGCCGCCGCCTATCATGCCACCAATCCCGATGGAAACTGCTTCCCAATAGCCTATTTTCTTGCCTGTCACTGTCATCCCTCCCTTTAAGGGTGTTTCTACCAAGAAAGACGAAAGCTGCTAATTGATCGGAAAAATCCTCAGAATTTATTGAAGATGTTTTAAAATCAGCCTCTGAAGGCTGCTGGTACTAAATTTCTTCACAATATTTTCATTAAGATTCTTTAGAGGAATTTCCGCTCTGGCACTTTGGCGGTGTCCACCTGCTGATCCAATATCTCCAAATACCTTTTTTGCAAGCTTGCCCGCATCTTTTTTATAGCCATCACACCTGAAAATAACTATCAATTTATCTCCGCAGCGTCCTGAGACTATCACCCAGCCAATGTCGCTCACGTGGGTAAAGAAATCAGCCACAATTACTAATATATCAGGGTTTGCCACACGCCCCACATGGGAATAAATTCTATTTTTGCTGAACTTCATGTTTTCCAAAGCAGCTTTGAAATATTTTAAGTCATATTTTCTGAAATCTGCTGTTTCTATGCGGTTTAAAAGATTTTGATTTATGCGTTTGAATAGATATTGAAAGCACAATACATCCTGTAAAGACGCTTTTTGGGTGAAGTTTTGCGTGTCCACTTTTATTCCATAGAAGAGGGCAGTGGCCAAGGCAACCGCTGGTTTTATTTTGGCAGCCTTTAAGTATTCTGTAAGCATGGAACTGGTAGCCCCATAGTCACTCCGTATATCTATAAAGGAGGCCTCCCATCCTTCTGTAACAGGATGGTGGTCAATAACTGCATCATAGTGCAATTCAGCTATGTCTGGATTGTGGGGTGGCTGAGAATCAAGGAGAATGGTCTTTGTGAAATCATCAGGATTTATAGATTTTAATTTTGTTAAAGGTATTTTAAGCAATTTCTGCATCACCAGGTTATTTACCCTCTTAATTTCATTGGGATGGGCTATGGTGACGCTTTCCACCCTTCTGCTCAAAAGACGTTTAACAGCCATGGCACTTGCCATGGAATCAGGGTCTGCCACTATGACTATCAAGACTTTGTCTGCCTTTTTGAATAGCCCTAGGAATTCACGGAGCCTTTCAATATTTGACATCCGTTTTGTGGCCCTGGCTCTGGCTTTTACAGTAGCTGTTTTGCCATTGCCATTATTAGACGCCTTTTTTTTGGAAGAGTTTGAATTATTCATTTTCCTGTAACAGGAGCCAATAAAAAAACCCCTTATGGTTTTGGGGTCATCCTGATACAAAGCCAATTCTAAACATGATTGTCCTGAGAGGCAACCCCTAATAATGTTTTTAGTGGTGATAAGATGCGTAAGCTACTGGAATTACAAATAGATTTATGAAGGTGGCAGCCAGCAATCCAAAACCAAATGAAGTCGCCATGGGGCTTAAAATCATCGCTTGCCCTGTAGCAAAGAAAATAAGGGGTATGAGACTGGCTATTGTGGTAACTGAGGTTAATATTATAGGCCGCAAGCGTAATGAGGCTATAGCTGCCAGAGACTTGAGATCTGTTCTGCTTTCTTGGTGCCTGTTCAAAAAGTCAATCATGATAATGGCGTCATTTACTGCCACTCCTGCCAAGCCAATGAAACCCAAAAGGGATGGGATGGTTAGATGATGTCCCATAAGGAGATGCCCTGCCACAACTCCCGTAAAGGAAAGAGGTGCTGCTGCTAAAACTGCCAGGGCATCGCGCACAGAATTGAATTGGAGCAGCAGAACAATAAAAATGCCAAATATAGCCACAATCGCAGCCTTAAGAAGGTCCTGCAAGGTTTCGCCAGCTACCTTTTCCTCTCCCCTGATTTCGACATCAATTCCGCTTCTTTCAATTTGATCCAAAACAGGCCTAATTTTTTCCATTAAGGTGCCGCTGGTGATAACATCTTTATCTAAGGATGCGGTAATGGTTATTTGCCTTATGCCATTTTCTTTCCAGATTCTGGCTTGGCCATGGCGTATTGATGGCTCAGTGACCTCACTAAGAAAAACAGCTTGCTTGGTACCAGGGACAATGACTTTTATATTATAAAATTTATTCAAATCATCCCTGCCTGAGATATAGGTCTTGACCTCCATATCCTCAGTGGTGTGTTTCATAATCCGCACCAGTTTTGGATTCAAATAATAATTAGCCAACACTGAAGCAAGATAGCCTTCAGTAAAGCCGAGTTCCCGGCCTCTTTTATTGATTTTTAATTCTATTTCCTTTTTGCCTGGGTCATAATCATCTTGGACATTGTAAACTCCTTTTATCTGTTTCAGACGGTCTTGGAGCCTTTGTACGGCCGTCAGGGCCTGCCTGGTTCCATCTTGGCCAGTTGGTACAAGTATTCCTATTTCAACATCTGCCCTTACGATGCCAGCCTTCGGTTTGGTGACCTCCAGACGTTCAATGGATATGTGGGAAAGCTTTGGTTGGAGTTCATGTACTATCTCACTGGCTTCATGCTCCCTTGTTCCTCCCTCATAACTGCCGAACATAATCACTGGATAGATCCATTTCTCTAAGAAATTCTGGGGTTTTGGCTTGTTCAGATTTATGAAAATCTGGAATAGATCTTCACCAAAATCAAATTCCATTTTGTCATTGAAAGATGTGCCTATGTGTGTGGCTATGGATTCCAAGTCCTTTTTAGATACTGAGTTGAACACAATCTCTTCTATTTCAGAAACCACTTTTTCTGTTTCAAATAGCCCATGCTGTGCGCCTAGTTTTCCCCTGATATAGATCTGATCAGTATCAAAATCTGGCAGCAGTGTAAAACCCATAAAGAGTTTTACCGTTGCCAGAGACAAGATGAAAATGGCTACGGAAGCAACAAGCACCATGCGCCGATGGTGCAGGCACCATTGTAATATCTTCTTATAAAGATTTTGCACTTTTTCCCAGTTTGACAGAAAACCCTGTCCATTGGATCGGCCTCTAAAGAGTTCCACGGCATGTACTGGTAAAATAGCAAATGCTTCAGCCAGGGACGCTATCAATACAGTGGAGACAAAAACAGGGATTATGGCCAGAAAAATGCCTATTTCACCCCGTATCATCAAAAGGGGCAAAAAAGCAGCTACTGTGGTAAAAGTTGCAGCAGATACAGGCCAAAATACCTCTGATGCGCCTTTAATTGCAGCTGATATCCTATCTAGGCCCGATTCCAAATGCCTGAATATGTTTTCTCCAACTACTATGGCGTCATCTACTACCATTCCAAGGGCCATTAAAAAGGAGAAGAGGGAGAGCATGTTTATGGTTTTGCCTTGGGCTGCCAGATATATGAAAGAAATCAGAAAGGCTGTGGGAAGGCCTAGCATTACAGCTATGGCAACTGCCCGGTTGAGAAAGAGATACAAGCTTATAGTTACTAAAATAAGGCCTACTACAGCGGATGATTTCACCGTATTGAGCCTGTTTTTTATATAAACTGAAAGGTCGCTGTAAACGTCAAACTTCAGGCCATTAAATTCCTGCTCCCATTCTTTTATACTTTCCTTTATTTTTTCTGAAAGATCGATAGATGAGCCCTGTTCCGTCTTGAAGATGGTAAGCGATATATTTCTTTTACCATTAAAGTGTGACAGGGTTTTCACCTCGGAGAGCTCTTTTTTTATCTCTGCAACCCGGCCTAGATAGAGTTTTTTTGTGCCGATATGCAATATTGTTTCTTCCCAAGTCCTAGGTTCCTTAGGGCCGCCCTGGGTGGTTATAAAGGTATGGTTGTCCTCTGCCTTGATTATTCCTAATGGCCTGTTGTTGACCATGGCGCGTATCTGCCTGATCACACTGGGAGTTTCTATTCCAAGGGCCGTTAGTTTGTCATTGTCCAGATAGATATGTATTTCAGGGTCTGCTTCACCATTTATTACAGCAGAAGAGATGTTTGGTATTTTTTGAATGCGTTTTTGCACTTTTTCAGCGCAACTTTGCAATGTCCACTGGTCTGCACCGCTTATGGAAAGGGTGAGGAGAGGATATTTTTTTATAACCCTGTGTACAGAGGGATCATCCATATCTTCTGGAAAATCAGACTTGATCATGTCCAGCGCATCCCGCACCCTGAAAAGGAGATCCTCAATATCTGTGTCTGGCTCCAAGGTCAAAGTAACTAGGCATGATCCTTCATATGTTACAGATTCGACAAGCTCAATACCCTCAAGATCTTCTACGCCATCTTCAATTCTTGAAGTAATTATGTCATCAAAGGTGTCAGGTGATGTGCCTGGATAAGCAGCCCTTATTTCCACTTTGTTTGTGGTTATAGGCGGAAATATCTCTTGTGGCAGGCTTAGGTAAGAAAGTACACCCATGACTATAACCAACATGGTAAGGGCATGTACAAGAGGCCTTCGTGTTATAAAGAATGATACGATGTGTTGAGCAAGCGAAATGGATTGCTTGTCCTTGGTGTTATTGTTCATGACCAGCCTGGTTTAAAATTGTTCCAAGATCAACTGTCACCACTTCTCCCCACAAAATGTGCTCAAGAGGCGAAAGGACAAGATCAAAGCTGTAGCTGTAAAGATAATCGTTGGCTGGATCCAGCTTTACTTTTTCAATCTTTGCTTCCACAGGTTGCCAGCTATCTTCAGAGATTTTTACAGGTATTGTCACTGAGGAATCAGATTTTATTCTTTCCTCAAGTGCCTTAAAGACACGCGGCGGCGTTACTAATGTTATGCGGGCTTGGCTGATATCCAGCAGCTTTGCCAACAGGCTTCCAGGATTCACTTGTTCATATTGCTCTACAAATAATTGTGATACATAGAGATCTTTATCAAAGGCAAAAGAGGCCTTTTTTATATGATCTGAAAGGGCAGCTATGGAATTTTCAACCTGTATCTTTTCCTTTTGGATCTTGATTAAACTATCTTGTGCATTAATTAAAGCGAGTTTTTTATTGTCCAAGGCCTGTTCAGAGACTTGTCCAGCCTTAAAAAGCCTTTTATAGCGTTCATAATCTTTGTTTTTTATTGCAACTATATTTTTGAGCAGAACTTCCTCTTTGTTAAGCGTTTTTTTCAGTGCCTGATAGTTTGCGAGCTGCTTTTGTTCTAGTGATGCATCAAGTGTCAGAAATCTGCTACCGGCTGGAATAATATTGCCTTCACGGAACCATATATTTGTCACTTCGCCAGCAATTTTCGAGCGTATTTCATAGGTGCGATAGGGAGCATATACCCCGGAATATGTAAATTTTTTTTTGTAACATCCTGAGTTGTTGTTTTTTGAGGCAGCCATGCCAACAGCAACATGAAATATGATTGCTGTTGCAAGAGATAAAAATATGGCAAAAACTTTTTTATACATTTCTAGTTCCGATTTTTTTAGCATTGCTATCTTTTAATACAATCACGAACAATATGAATAATTGAAACTTATAATTATTGTCAAAGGCTGATTTTGGTCTTTGACATATTGGTTATTATGATACAATTTATAAATATGACACCAAAAAAGAGAACAACAAAACAAAATGATCAAATGAAAAGGTCTCCCGGCTCCTTTATCGTATCAGTTGCAGGAGTGTTTTTATCGAAAATTGCATGGGATTTTTACTGGTTTTTTAAAAAAAGAGGGATGAAAGAGAATGAAAATGGGAACAAAGGAGGTTAATAGATATGGCTCTCAAGGCATATGTATTGATCAATACAGTTATTGGTAAAACCCAGAAAGTAGCCAAGTCCTTAATGGAAATGGATGAAGTAAAACATCTGGACATAATTATGGGGCCTTACGATATAATAGCTGAAGTAGAAACAGATACACATGATACACTGTCTCAAGTTGTGATGGGTAAAATGCAGTCAATTGAAGATATCCGCCACACTATGACATGCCCAGTTGTCAATATGGAGGAAGCTGGCTAAGAAGAGGATTTTTGCGCCTTTTCCAATGAAAGGATTAGTTCTACTTCACCAATGGGTATGCCTGTTATTTTGGAGATCTCTGCATTCTTTTTGCCCTGTTTATGCAATTTTTTGATCTGATCTTGTTTGTCAATGCCAATCTTAGAGGGCGGCTTGGATGCTGGTGTTGGTTGTTTGTCTGCTCTTTCAGAGTGTTTTATGAGCTTTTCGAGTTTATCTGTTAATGCCTTTTTTTCTATAAGATTTTTTTCAATCTTTTCTGCCAGTTTGCTTCCTTGTTCCAAGGCTTCAATAAGCCTCTGAAGCCTGGCTGGATCTGCCATTTTGAGCTTTTTAAACAATGCCAGCAACAGCACAATCAACACTATATCAAGCAGGAACTGCAAAATGAACAATATGTAGACAGAAGTCATAGCACCTAGACCTTGATATCAATGGATTTGATGAGTTTATTATGTCTCCCTTTCTTTTTGTTATAAAGTTGTTGCATGTTTTTGGAGACTTTTTTTCGAGCCAGCTTGCTTTTCAAGGTAATGCGGTCTTTTTGTTTTTTAGCAGTTTTGTTGCGCCTTTTTTTTGATTTGTTGCGATTTTGTTCTTTTTGCTTGACCAGATAGCGCTCTGACTCTGCTGGGCTGGCTTCAGGAACCATGGAATAGCTTATGACAGGGACTTTTTCCATTTTTCTATTTCATCAGATATCCAGAAAGCTTCAAGTCAATGACTTTTAGGGGCGCAAGGGCTTTGTTCAATTCATCCATCAGGGGTTTGCGGTACTGGTAAAGCACATTTCCATATCCAGGCTGTACTTCTATGCCTTTTAAGCCCTGATAGATGATGTTCCTTATTCTGGCCTCTTGTCTCATAAATGCCCTTTTGGTTTCGATATCAGGAACTGTAAGAGAGACTTGCACTTTAAAAAAGACCAGCTCTCCTCCTTGATATGCTGGTATTAAGAATGGTGCAAGCGCCATGACTTCCCACTGCCCACTTGAGCGGTAATGATTCTCAGATCCTGTTTTTTCAGTAACTATTGCTTTTTTGGGTTCTGGCTGGG
>Ga0256835_1001200_pt1 | contig 16009 bp, 15 predicted proteins | sample PIR30metaG_FD_185972 | JGI IMG/M metagenome (GOLD analysis project Ga0256835, IMG submission 185972) | Hydrothermal vent microbial communities from East Pacific Rise, Pacific Ocean - PIR-30 | ecosystem: Environmental > Aquatic > Marine > Hydrothermal vents | place: Pacific Ocean: East Pacific...
GCGTATGGGCTACTATCCAAAACAACCTGGACAAAATTCTTGGCATTGATCCCTGGCGCGTAACTTCAGGAGACATTCAGGCTTACTGCCTTGAAATGTGGGGCCATGATGATAACAAGTATGAAAAATGCCTCTCAATGAGGCAGGAAGAACTTAATCAGGCCAAAGAACGCGTCACTGCAAAAGTCAGCAGTATGCAGGATGATCAAATAGATGCTGGGAAAAGGGAAGGGAAAAGCAAAAGTTCTGCCCGTGCACATAAAGACACTAGTCTGACAAAATCTAAGGGTAAGAGAGTCCACTATCAGAAGACCATTAAATATAAAAATAAGGGCATATATTATGTAATAGACAGGCCTCTTGGCATTATTACAGTAACTGCCCCTAAAAGGCTTCTTGCTGAGGTTGACAATTACATGGAATCCCTCAAAAAGGAGCTGTATAGGCAGGTGGTGATAGAGGCCAAAATCCTGGAGGTACAGCTGGATAAGGAATCCAATACAGGCATAGATTGGAGCAGCCTGCTCAAAGGTTCCAAATTTTCATTCAAGGCCCTTTTTGGAAATCCTGTTGCTGGAACAGATTATGGAATTCTATATCCCACCAAGGGCGTAAAGTTTCTCAATCAGTTCCAGATGGCAGCAAAGCCCTTTGATCTGATTCTTAATGCTTTGTCAGAGCATGGCCAGATCAGGGTCTTGTCAAATCCAAAATTGTCCCTGCTGAATGGCCAGCCAGCCCTGGTAACTGTGGGCAGAAAGATTGATTATCTTCGTAAAATTACCAGTGATATAACCACTGGAACAGGCACACAGACCATAACCTTTGATACAGAGATAGATAGCGTTTTGTCTGGTTTGGCCTTTGGAGTATCTGCTAATATTGCATCAGATGATGAGGTGATTTTGCAGGTGACACCTATTATTTCCAAATTGCTAGGTTTTACAGATATTCCGGTTGGTGAGCATGGTGATACAGTGCAGCTGCCTACGGTGGAACTACGTGAGCTTACAACTATGGCACGGGTAAAAAATGGCCAGATATTAGTAATCGGCGGGCTTATTTCAGATATGTCTGAAGATAAAGGAAATAAGGTGCCAATACTTGGTGATGTGCCACTTGTAGGCAATGCTTTTAAAAATAACAAAAAGTTGACTTCTAAAAAGGAGTTGATCGTTCTGCTCCGTCCGCAGATAGTGAATTTGTAATCTTTGTTCTTCTCCTTCTCCTCTCCAAGGCCCCAAAAGGGGCCTTTGTTTTTAGTAGGCTACCCCTATTTTGTTAAAGAACAAGGCATGGGAGAAAAATAATCTTTTTATTACATCATTGCCCCTTTAGCCCTTTTCACGTAATTTAAAAACCTAGAGGACTTTTATTGGTCTGTGCGAAAGAGCAGGCCACTCAGTCCGAGATGCTGTCTACCATTATCCAAAATTTAAGAAACTGCCTGTTTGAAAAGGAGCGACCATGGAGCAGGGTGTACTCACTCCAGACATGATAAAGGTCTTTATCATTCTTATAAGTGCCATTGTGATATTCATATTTGATTGGCTCAGGGTTGATGTGGTTGGAATTCTAATAATGATCGTGCTTACCCTGACCGGGGTTCTCAGTGGAGATGAGGCTACAGCCGGGCTCAGCTCAAATGCCGTTGTATCCATTATTGCTGTCATGATTATTGGGGCAGGGCTTAACAGGACCGGCGTCATGGATGTTTTGGCAAAGAAAATAATCAAGGTGGCGGGAAAAAGTGAAACCAGAATAATGGTGGTCATATCTGCAACTGTCTCCTTTATTTCCAGCTTCATGCAAAATATTGGTGCGGCAGCCCTATTTCTTCCAGCCGTGTCCAAGATAAGTAAGGAACTCAAGGTCCCTATATCCAGGGTGCTCATGCCAATGGGCTTTTGCGCCATAATAGGCGGGTGTCTCACCCTGGTGGGTTCAAGCCCCCTGATTATGCTAAATGATCTTATGAGTGCGTGGTGGGCAAACAACCAAGCTGCCCTCAAGGGAGCTTCCTTTGAACCCCTAGGACTCTTCAGCGTAACACCTGTTGGCCTTGCGCTGCTTGCAGGTGCCCTAATATATTTTGCACTTTTAGGTCGATTTATACTTCCGCCTGCAAGCAATAGGGAGGAATCGGATAGACCCTGCTCTCAAAGGGTGAGGAAGATTTATGAAGATGCCTTGGATCATGCTGTCTTAGAGGTTCCTAAGGATTTTACCCCTCAAAAACTTTCAGTCCTCGACCTTGGAAAGCGATTTAATGTCACTGTAGTTGGCATCGTTAAGCCGCAAAAGGATGAAGTGGATCTATCTCCTGGTAGGGACTCACTTGTCGAACCGGGTGATCTGGTGGCTATTATAGCCTCTGAGGAAAACATTCAACGCTTGGCTAAGGAACTGGGTCTTAAAATAAGGGAGCTGGAAGACGAATTTACAAAGAAATTTATAAGCTCAGACTACGGCATTGTTCAAGGTATTGTCCCTCCCGGTTCTTCCCTAGTGAACCATACCATGGAGGAGCTGGACTTTAGGGACCGCTACAAGGTGAATGTCTTGGCTCTCTATAGGGGAAATCAGGTCATTCATGAAAATATAAATCACCTCAAACTCCTTGCCGGAGACGCCATGTTGCTCCTGGGTCCATGGAAAAAACTTGCCAAGATTAGGAGAAATTTAGACCTAGTTTTTACTGAAGAGCTAAAGGGGGAAGAGGAAAGGCGTCCGGAAAAGGCAATCCCTGCACTTCTATGCCTGGCAATTGCCCTGATTCTGGCTATGGTTTTCCATGTGAAGCTTTCCATAGCTCTTTTTACCGGAGCCATAGGAATGGTTCTTTTTAATGTCATCTCTATAGATGACGCATACAGGTCGGTGGATTGGATGACCATTTTTCTTCTGGGTGGCCTCATTCCTCTAGGAACCGCCTTTGAAAAGACAGGCGCAGCAAACTTCATAGCCTACAAGATAGTTGGGCTTTTTGGTGATTTTTCAACCATAACCCTCCTTTTAATCGTTGGAATTCTTACCTCATTCTTTTCTCTTGTTGCATCCAATGTCGGGGCAACAGTGCTTATGGTACCCCTGTCCCTGAACCTTGCTCTTCAGGCAGGGATAAATCCGCTGCTTGCCGGGCTCACAGTGGGTGTTGCAGCCTCTAATACCTTCATTTTGCCGACGCACCAGGTAAACGCCCTAATCATGCGGCCAGGAGGCTATTCGACCAAGGACTACGTTCGTGCAGGCACAGGTATGACCCTTCTTTATCTTATCATCATGACCTTAGTAATAGGGTTTCTTTATTGAGTTGCATGTAGACAGAATAAAAGAAAAAGGCCGCTGCTTAATGCATATCTTGCGGCCTTTGATGCCTAAAGAAAATGGCACTAACGGCTTATCTCCTGAATTAGGTGTCCCAAGGGCCTTGCTCTCTTAGGGGTGCCATGCATGTTTATAGGCTCGTCGACAAATTAAAAATGGATATCCACAAAGATGAGCCAGCCTACCAATTCTTGAAATTGATAAAGGCATGAAAGCAAAAAAGAGGCTATCCAGAGTTTACAGACAGTTTCTGCTATACACTTGCAATTTAATTCCTTCTTAGGCACTAACATTCATGTTCTTTTAAAAGGGCTTCAAATAGGGCATCGTAGGCCTCGTTTGGTGTTTTGCCTGTTTCATGAATTAACATCCATGCACATCGCCTAAAGGCACGGTAAAGATCGCTCCTTATGCTTACGGTCAGGACTTCTCTTTCTCTATCTGTTTTTTGGGTTTTATCCGATTCCTTCATGAATAAATTCACCTGATAATTAAGTGGATTATTTTACATAAAACCTAAGGCTCTAGAAATCGTTTTACTTGCTCCTTTAATATTTTATAAAATTTTTCTGAGCCGCCTAGACCGCATCTGCCAAAGGTATAGTTGATTTCTATAAATAAGGGTTCATTTTTTTGAGGTGGGAAAATAAGATCAAAGCCAGCTAGGTTTATGCCGGTTTTTGCACAAAATTTTTTTACTGTTTTTCTCCCTATTTCTTGTAGCTCTGGCTCAGAAGTTTTATCAATGATTCCTCCTTGAGCTATATTTTTATGGAACCCTGAGCTGTTACGCCAATAGCTTGTTATGTAATCGCCAATTACAACAACTCTTAAGTCTTTGTTAATATCTGGAATAAATTCCTGTGCTACAAAACCTGCTCTTCCTTGCCATTCCATTTTGCGTAATAAGGCCAAAACATCTTTAAGTTGCCCTTCATTTTCTATAAGATAAATTGAGCTGCCTTCGCCGCCTTTATTTGCTTTAATAACATAAGGGAATTTAAGTTTTGGGTGTTTATAGCCCATTTCAGGATGATCTCCTATAAAGGCTTCAACTTTTGGAAATATCCATGTTTTAGGATGTTTTACACCAAAATGCCAAAATAAGAGCGTGTCACCTATTTTGCCTTGCCATTTAAAACGATAGTCATAATTTGGAAAAACTTTTGCACATGATGATTTGGCTAAATAATATAATTCAGGCGAGACTGTTTGGCTTAAAATGATTGCTTTAGCATTTTTGATTTTATGCAATAGGGAATTGGTAATACAGCCTTTGTCCCATATAAAGATATCGCCGGGGATTATAGGATTAAATGATATTATCATAGTGATACCTTAATCGAATAGATTGGTTTTATATTTAGGTATAATACTACAGGGTGTGCGTAAAGGCTTTAGAAAGGAGTTAGTTTATGAAGGAAAAACTAATTGTTATTTTAACAACCACTGAGACAAAAAAAGAGGCTGAAAACATTGCTGCTTATATGATCGAAAAGCGGTTGTGTGCTTGTGCACAGGTATCAGGGCCAATAAAAAGCTGGTATTGGTGGGAAAACAAGGTGGAATCCTCTGAAGAGTGGCAGGTGAAGTTAAAAACGCTTCATAAAAATTATCAAAAGGTGGAGGAAGCCCTTAAGTCTATCCATCCTTATGATTTACCCCAAATTATTGGCTTGCCTGTAATAGAAGCATATAATCAATATGCTAAGTGGGTAATTGATAATCTTGACACAGATGCAGGGGATAAGTAAACATCGTTGCCATGAAACAGGAATTTGAAATAGATTTTAAAAAGGGAAATGGGTTGGTGCCTGTTATTGCTCAAGATTTTGCCACTGGCGATGTCTTGATGATGGCCTATATGAATAAAGAGGCATGGGAAAAGACATTAGAGAGTGGCAAGGTGCATTATTGGAGCCGTTCAAGAAATAAGTTATGGCTAAAAGGTGAGTCTTCAGGCCATGTGCAGATCTTAAAAGAGGCCTTTGTAGATTGTGACCTTGACACCATTCTGGTAAAGGTTGAGCAGCTTGGTGGTGCTGCTTGCCATAAGGGGTATCGAAGCTGTTTTTTCCGCAAGGTGGAGGATAATCAGCTTAAAGTTATTGGAAAACAGGTTTTTGACCCTGAGGAGATATATAAAAAGTGAAACAACAATTAAAACTTGGGATACCAAAAGGGAGCCTTGAAAAGGCTACTATTGAGCTTTTTGAACGTGCGGGTTGGAAGATTGATGTCCACCATAGAAGCTATTTCCCAGATATAGATGATCCAGATATTCAATGCAATATATGTAGGGCTCAGGAGATGTCCCGCTATGTGGAAAGCGGCACGTTAGATGTGGGCATTACAGGCAAGGACTGGATTTCTGAGAATGATTCAGATGTAGTTGAGGTTGCGGATCTTATCTATTCCAAGGTGAGCAAAAGGCCAGCCCGATGGGTTTTGGCTGTGCCAGCAGATTCTCCTTATAAGAGAATTGAGGATCTGCAAGGGAAAAAGATTGCTACTGAGTTAGTAAATTTTTCTAAGCGCTATTTTAAAGAGCGGGGCATTGATGTTCAGATAATGTTTTCTTGGGGTGCTACTGAAGCCAAGGTGGTGTCAGGGCTTGCTGATGCTATTGTAGAGGTCACTGAGACAGGCAGCACCATAAAGGCTCATGGTTTGGTGATTATTGAAGAGCTGATGCAGTCCAATCCTAAGCTCATTGCCAATAAAGAGGCATGGGAAGATCCATGGAAGCGCAAAAAAATTGAACAAGTTGCTATGCTTCTAAAGGGAGCGCTTAGGGCCAATAGGCTTGTATGTTTAAAGATGAATTGCCCAGAGGAGTCTTTACAAGCCATTGTTAAGCTCCTTCCAAGCCTGCACGCCCCTACTGTTTCGCCTCTATTTAATCAAAATTGGTTTTCTGTTGAGACTGTTATAGATGAAAGAGAGGTGAGGGAGCTGGTTCCAAAGCTTAAAGCTGAAGGCGCACAGGGGATAATTGAGTTTTCTTTAAATAAGGTGCTTTAAAAAGCTTTTTAGCTGATGCAGTATCATGAATGAGCCCTTTAGAATAAAACAGGTAGAGTTTGTATTAAGCGCTTTTAAGCCTTCACATTTTCCAGATACTCCTTTCCCAGAGGTGGCATTTGCGGGCCGATCAAATGCTGGCAAATCTTCTATATTAAATCGTCTTTTGCGTAGAAAAAAGCTGGTTAAGGTAAGCTCTAGGCCGGGATATACCCAGTCTATAAATTTTTTTTTGATTAACCAAAGATATCATTTTGTTGATCTGCCCGGTTATGGCTATGCTAAGGCCCCTAAAAGCGTTCAGCAAAAATGGAAGGCCCTTATTGAAAATTATTTGGAAAATAGAAAACAGCTTAAAGGGGTGGTGGTTATTGCAGATATAAGACGGGGGCTGCAAGCAATGGATTTGATGCTTGTTGATTATTTAAAAAGTATAGGTATTCCTCCTATTGTAGTGCTTAATAAGGCAGATAAGCTTTCCCAGCCCAAACGTCAAAAGGCCTTTCAAGATGCTATTCAAGCCCTACCCCGCAATGTGGATAAGCCTATAGTGGTGTCAGCAAAGACAGGGTTAGGCGCTGATAAATTGTTAGAAAGAATTTCTACTTATCTGAACGAGAATTAGAGGAGTGTTCCTCTTTTTTTGATTTATTAGGAGATCGGGACCCGATCTCACAGTTTGGGGCTGCTCACGTAGGCAGGCCAAGTTTTGGCAAAAGCCACCTATTTATTAAAAACCATATAACTATAATTGCTAAAAAAAGCAGTATGTTTTCCATTTACGTTGCCACACCTCTTAAATAAATTATTAGCTAGATTCTAAGTGTAACAGAGCTAATGAGGCATAGCAATGAATTCTTATTCCAGCGGGCCTTCATAGGTGCCGTGGGGACCAATGCCTGAGCATTTATAAGCTGTGCAGGTCTTACGTTTTTCCAGCGGGCAGTTGATGATGTTCCAGCATGGAGTAAGCTGTAACAATTTTTTTATGCCAGCTATGCTAATGCCATGATCGTGGATCATGGAGCGGAGGCATGTTATCCACTGCAAATCATTTATGGAGTAATAGCGCCTTTGTCCCTTTCTTAAAGGGTTGATGAGCCTTTCTTTTTCATAGATTCTTAGAGTGCGGGGATGCACCTCCAGCATGTTTGCTGCTGTGCCAATGGAAAAAATGGGCTCATCTTGATCCACGCCATTTACTGACTGCCATATCTTATCCCCAGGCTCTTTATGATTTAAAAGCCTTGGCTCATTGTCGGTGTTGCTGCTTTTAATAATAAGCATATCGTCACCTTTTTTTCTCGTTGAGATGCGGTCGCTAATGATTCTGTCTCCCTTGTTTTAAAATGGAGAGGGCAGCAGATTTGAAACTGCCCTCTCACAATGTTTAACTAATGGCTTTCTGGCCTAAAGACTTTTCCAAAGTACTTTTCACCTAACAGGAAGAGAAGCAAGGCCACGCCCATGCCACCACCTGCGAGCAACATTTCTGCAACTGAAGGAGTGTAACCAAGGTAGCTTGGAAGATTATCCCAACCATAAAAGACTGGAACCTGCTGGCCTGCTACTACAAGGTCATATCTCTGCATGAAACCGCCAACCAGTGCCATTAAGCTTGCAGCAGACATGGCGGTTAGGCTCTTCATCTGAGTGCCAACCAATATCAATATAGGAAGAGCCAAGCCAATAATGATTTCAAATACCCAGAAATTAAAGCTCATTGGGCCAGTGAGAAGGTTCATAGCAGCCAAGCGCCCAAGCTCTGAGCCACCCACAAAGAAGGAGATAAAGCGCCATGCAGTTGCCACGCTAAGCAAGAAGAGTGTCAAGGCAAGGACTTTGCCAGCAGTCTGAAGGCCTTTAAAGGTCTCTTCATCAGGGGTAGTGCCTCTCATTTTATGGGCTAGATGGGTAAAAAGGATTATGGCTGCTGCACCACTTGCAAAGGCTGCACAGAGGAAAAAGACTGGAAGCTGAGCGCCATACCAAAATGGACGGGCAGACAAGGTAGCAAAGACAGCGCCTAAATTTGTATTAGCGCCAACTTCAGCCAATGCGCCAAGTGCGCCTAAAATTAAGGCTACTTTGTAATTTTTAGTCAATATGGAAAAGAACTCTACTAACATACAGCCTACAGCTAAGCCATAGAGAGTACCCATCCACCAGATGTTAGAGGTAAAATTGGGAGAAATTACATTGTAAATCAACATGCGCCACGGACTTTCAAGCTCCAGCCCAATCACTGAAAAGGCAGCCATAATCGTGGCTATTGATAAAAATACAGCCCTATTTCCTAATGCAGCTATAGGATTGCCTCCAAAGGCATGGCCGATAAATGCTAATAAGCAAAGCCCTGTAGATGTTATTGCAAAAAATGCGTAGGTTGAAATCAATAACCCCCACGGGACCTCTCTAGTTGTGGCAAAAAGATGATGATGCCCAACTATCATTGCATAAATGCCTGTGCCAAGTCCAAGAGCCGTGGCTAATCCTACCAATAAAGTGGCAGCGCTTACTGCCGGCTTTTTGGCAACGGCCGGGTCTAAATAAGTTTCTAGGCTAACCTGCGCCATGTTCCAAACCTCCTATAATTTGGTATTTTTATTTTTTATTTGTTTAAATGCCCGGGCCTAACCAGCCTGAGGCATATTTGCATCTTCTGGCGAAGCCAAAGAAAAAACCGCTGGTATTACTGCCAAGGCCGAAAAGGGGCCAAGGGCAATGAAAAGAAGAAAGTTAAAGCAGAGCCATCCAATTTCACTCCACTTCAATCCATCTTCCTTTGCTTTCCCCTGTTGAAGACATTGGTTTTTTAATCTTTTGGTCTTAATTGCTGTGGTAAGGGTGCTCATTTTGCGCCTCCTTTCTTCTGGAAGCCCTAGCCGGGGCCGGCCTATGAATTTCCATAAATCAGGACCGCCATTCCTGATTTATCTTTAAAGGCCAGCCGCGACCTGTTACTATTTCTGGGCTGGGCGATGGTTGTGCGATCATCTATGCCCTGTGTTTGACCTTATAGAATGGCAAGGGATATACCAGAACAGACAAAATGGCTTGATATGGCAGGGTAAAATGAATTTTTACTAACAAAATCAGGCTGTAACAAAAATATAAATTTTTACAGGCATCTTAACTTAATCAAATTCATGTCCTAGAACTTAACAATTAAGGACGCAAAATACGCCTAAATGAATTTAGCAATGGCGCAAAATAATCCTATGCTGTTGCAGCTTTCAATAAAAAAGTACAATTTAGCACAAGGCTATAATAAAAAAATTAGTTGATATTCTAAGAAATAAATTTATTAAAAAGAAGATAAAATTTTGCAATTTGCTGTTTTTATAGAATTTTTAAAAAAGTACCAAAAAGCAAGATAGATTTTATTAAGAATATATTTTGTTGAAATGGCCCTTCTAGAAGGGCGTTAAGATCTCCTAGGCCTAAAAGGAATGGCTTATTTCAACTAAATTTTTTCACAAGGCGCAAAATGCGCCCACGCGGTATGTATAAATTTTTATTTCCTATAAATGAAAATTTAAAGTTCCACTTCATCTAGTTTATATTTACGGATTTTGCGCCTCAGGGTGTCTTTTGAGATGCCTAGCTCTTTGCAGGTGGCCATCTTTTTCCACCTATTTCGTTCAAGGGCATTTAATATAGCCCGTTTCTCTATTTCCTCTAGGCTCATTGGACGCCCAAGGCCTAATGTTGCCTGTTCTGTAAGGATTTGCGGGGTATTAAAGGGCTCAGGCAGATGTTCTGGTCTTATAAAGGCCTCATGGCACAAGATAAAGGCATATTCAATGATGTTTTCCAATTCTCTAATGTTGCCCGGATATTGATACCGCATGAGCAAGTCTAAGGCATCATCTGTGATTCCCAATATCTCCTTGCCTTTTTCAGCATTAAACTTCTCTATAAAGTGCTGAACCAATAGAGGAACATCTTCAAGGCGATCCCTCAGGGGAGGAAGGGCTATTTTTACTACATTAAGCCTGTAAAATAGGTCTTCACGAAATAGACCTTGTTTAACTAAGGCCTCCAAATCACGATTGGTAGCGGCAAGTATGCGAACATCAGCCTTAATAGTCTTGTCACTGCCCAAGGGCTGATAGGTCTTTTCCTGTAAGACCCTGAGGAGTTTAACTTGTAAGGAAGGAGAAATATCGCCTATTTCATCTAAAAATAGCGTTCCGCCTTCCGCAGCTGCAAATCTCCCCTGCCGATCCTTTTTGGCATCGGTAAATGCCCCAGCCTTATAGCCAAAAAGCTCTGATTCCAGCAGAGTATCAGGCAGTGCACCGCAATTTACTGCTACAAATGGCCCTTTGCGCCTTGGGCTTATAGTATGAATGGCCCGGGCGATAAGCTCTTTGCCTGTTCCACTTTCGCCTAAAATCAGCACATTGCTATCGCTTCTAGCAATATCAGGAAGGATATCAAATAGTTGGCGCATACTTTTGCTTTTGCTGATAATGTCGCCAAAGGTATAACGCTGATTAAGCTGCTTTCTTAAAGCATTTAAGGCACTTAAATCCCTAAATGTCTCTACGCCTCCGATCACATTACCCATATCATCTAAAAGTGGAGAGGCACTGACACTCACTGGAACTCGCTTTCCATTTTGTGTTTCAAAAATCACTGAACGGTTGTGAACTGGCACCCCACTTCTAATGGTTTGGGCAATAGGGCACTTTTCACCACAGATGCTGGAATGGAAAACTTCATGGCAAAATTTGCCTTTGGCTTCCTCTCTTGAATATCCAGTGATCTTTTCAGCAGCAGCATTAAAGGAGGTAATGCGCCAATCTTTATCTACAGCAAATACGCCATCTGCTATATTATCAAGGATTATTTGATCTTGTAAAAGCTCTGTAATGTTTCGAAAGGTTTCTACACCACCAGCAACATCCCCCATGACATCAAAATAGGGGGATGTGCTTATGCTTACAGGCACCTTTGTGCCATCCTTTTTAGTAATGAAGGCAAGATGATTTCTGATTGTGCAACACTTTTTTATGCTTTTTGCCAAAATACATCCTGTGCCGCACAGATTTGAGTCAAAAATTTCTTTACAGTGCTTGCCTATGACTTCAGAAGCTGACCAGCCAGTAATCTCTTCTGCTGCTTTGTTAAAAGATGTTATTGCAAAGTTATCATCCACAGTGAACACTCCATCAGGGATGCTCTCAACTAACAGATCTGATGGAACTGGAACTCTTGGAGTAGGTCGTAGGGAAATAATCATCCAAGGCCAATCAGATTCTCCACTCAGACGAAATGCACACATATAAAGGGGCACTTTTTCAACATCTTTCCCCTTTCTGCGGGCAAACAACTCATTATTTAAGGTGGGCTCACCTTTCCGCAGCTTTTCCACAAAAGGGGCGAGATTTTTGCCTTCAATCAATTCAGTTATATGACTGTTGATAAGGTTTTCAGGCGCTTGCCCAAAAAAGTTGATTGCCTCTGGATTAAGATGGGTTACCCTTAAATCTTTATCTATCAATAGATAGGTGCTTATAAAACCCTTAATCAATGATGCCGGATTTATGTGGTCAATAGTCATAAAGGCTTATTTTGCTCCCTTTTTTATACTTTTCTTGACAAGAAGATAAGCCTTTTGAAGCCTTTTTTAAAGGCCTGTAAATAATAAACTATTATTAAATACAAATTAGGCTGTAATTTTAACAAAAGCTGGCAATTATTTAAAATAGACGAGTATTATAAATTTTAAGAAAGATAATTATGAATAAACGTTTGAGAAATAGGGTTTTTGGCATTTATATTACTTGACACTGAATGCACATTCAGTAAGCTTGTTCCGATAAGCGCAAATGGCGCTCATTTGATCAAGGGCAGATAAGAGTATTAAAATAATTAAAGGATTTGGAGTCTGATATGAAAATAGACGAGCTGAGCAAGATGAAAAATGAGGGTGTTGAGCATCTTCCATCAGAAGAGAGGCGTAACTTTCTTCGTTTGGGCTTGCTGGTAACAGGAGTATTTGCAGGCGGAACGGTCTTATCTCTTCGCTCTGCCTATCCTGTAAGGGCTGCGGTAGAGGGATTAGTGTTAAAAAATTATCCCTACAAACCCCACTACAGCATGGTTATGAGGTTGGATAGGTGCATAGATTGTGAAAGGTGCAAAGAGGCGTGCGCTAAGACCAATAATGTCCCATCCTATGGCTACCGCACCACTATCTTGGAAAGGGAGATCCCAGTAGGTCCCAATGAAAAGATGAGGCAGTTTATGCCTGTGCTATGTAATCATTGCAACGAGCCTCCTTGTGTTAGGGTCTGTCCCACTAAGGCAACTGTTAAGGACAAAAAGACCGGTATTGTAATAATGAAATATAGCAAGTGCATTGGTTGCAAGACCTGTATGGCAGCCTGTCCTTACAATGCTCGGTATTTTAATGAAGAAAAACGGGCAATAGATAAATGTAACTTCTGCCTTGATACCCGCTTATCCAAAGGTGAAAAGCTCACTGCTTGCGCTGCTGCATGTCCGGCAGATGTCCGTGTCTTTGGTGATCTATCTGATCCAGACAGCAGAGTGTATAAGCTTGTGCATGATCCAGACAGAGTAACTTGGGTGCTGCGCCCTGAAACTGGCGCCCGTCCAAATGTATTTTATACTCAAGGATAGTTGAAGAAATAATTAAACATTGACTGGAGAGGATAACAAAATGAGAGAGAAAACTTCATGGATATTAGCTGGTTTAGCAATAATCGGCTTGGTTTTTTCTTCTGCTGTTTTTAATAATGGATGGGCAGAAACCGATGATGAAGAAATGGAGCATGGAGGCACCATTATCTTTACTAAGCCAGTTAAGGCAGTTTTATTTGATCATCAATATCATCTAGATCAAGGCCTCGAGTGCGATAGTTGCCATGATGATATATTTGAAGAGGCTACTGGCACTGCTGAGGAAAATGGTGATTTTACTATGAAATCCCTTTATGAGGGTAAATATTGTGGCGCATGTCATGACGGTGATACTGCCTTTGCCTCTAACACCAGATGTGCGACCTGCCATATAGGCGTTAAAGGATTTAATAGGTTGCATAAGGTTGAAGGCAGCAAAGAAGATAAAGGCCACCACTAATCACTTTAACTAGCAGTCTAAACTAATCCTTAACATAACTTTGCCAGCCTCTCTTTATTTATGTAGAGAGGCTGGTTTACCTCTTTTTCCTTTTACACTCATCTCTTAATTATTCACCTCACCACTCCCATTTAAAAAAATTCACAAAAATTACTATTTTTCTTTTCCGATTTCTTGACAACCAGAATTTCCCATTTTATATAAACCTTAACCTACTAAAGGTTAGTGTTTTACGTTAGAAATAAACTAACTAAGAGGGGGGTGATATTTCTAAATAATCACGTCATTTAAACAATCCGCTAGGTTACCCAAACAAATAATTTATTTTCAAAACCGATTTTTGCCCAGCCGCCATCTGGGCACAATAGGGGGAACAAATGAAGGGTGTTATTTTTTTAACTTGCTGGTTTGGTTGTGCGATTCTCCACACTATTTATGACTTGAAGCTAAAGCCTATTTTAAAAGAAAAGCTTCAGGAGTGGAGGGAAGATTTTTAACTTTGCGAGTAAGTAAGAAAAACTTCAACTATTTTAAACAATAAAAAATTTTATAAGGGAAAGGAGATTGTCCTGTGTTAGAAAAAGTAATTTCAGCAGTCACTCCCGAACGGGGATTGGCTGTCACCACCTCTCGAGCTTACAATGCTGCCATAGCTCTTATGGGGCTTTTAGCAGCAGTGGGAGTAGCCTTTGGTATTCACGCCTTTTTTGCTGGCCATGAGCATGTTTATGGGGTTACCAGAGAAGTGCCATGGGGCTTATTAATTGCCACATATGTTTTCTTTGTTGTTACCTCAACTGGTCTTTGCCTTGTTTCATCTATAGGCCATGTATTTGGCGTTCAAGCATTAATGCCCATAGCAAAACGCTCTGTATTCCTTGCCATTGCCACTATTGTTAGTGGTTTTTTAGTGATTGCCTTTGAGATAGAAAATCCTTGGCGCATGGCAATTTATAATGTTATAAGCCCCAACCTTACCTCAAATATATGGTGGATGGGAACCCTTTATGGAGCATATCTCTTTTTTATGTTGATTGAATTTGCCTTGCTTCAAATGGAGCGCCATCACATAGCTGGCCTTTTTGGTCTTATGGGAGTTGTAGCTGGTATTGCTGCTCATAGTAACTTAGGAGCAGTCTTTGGTCTTTTAAATGCTAGGGAATTCTGGCATGGTCCCTATATGCCTATCTATTTTATTGCTTCTGCCATGCTTTCTGGATGTGCAGCAGTAATGTTCTTTACTTGGCTTGCCTATAAAGCCAATGGTTGGAAGATGGATGATTCCCTAAAAAATGCCCTTTCTGTTACAGCCAAATTGGGCTTGTTGCTCATCTGCGTGCTAGCCTTTTTTGATACATGGAAGATCCTATCTGGCATTGCAGGCCATCCTCCGGGAAAATATGAGGCCACAATGGAGCTGATTAAAGGCAAATATGCCAACAATTTCTGGCTTGGCGAAGTAGGGCTTGGAATGGTTATTCCCTTTTTACTGCTGCTATTCACCAAATTCAGAAACACCACTGCCATGTTCCTTGCTGGCGCTTTAGGAATCATAGGCATCTTCTTTATGCGTTATGATTTAGTAGTGGTAGGCCAAATAGTGCCCCATTTCCATGAAATGTATATTATTGATATTCCCCATTTATTTTCCTATGCCCCCACCTTACATGAAGTCATGGTAAGTCTTGGTGGTGTTGGCTTGTGTGGAATGCTCTATCTAATGGGTGAAAAATTATTTAAGGGCCATTTGTCTGGGGTCCACTGAATGGTTAGCTCACTTGGGCATAACACTGTGGAGGACCAGATGCAGACTAAAAGCGCTAATAAAAAGAATGCTGGCCCCCTAAAATCAAGCTGTCCTGTTTTTCCTATAGGAGTGGCAGCAAAAATGTTGGGTGTCCATCCTAGAACCCTGCGAATTTATGAAAGCGAAGGGCTGCTGAGGCCAAAATATCATGGACCGAGACGACTTTTTTCTCAAAATGACATACAATGGGTCATATGCTTGCGGTCTATGATCCATGATGAAGGTATAAGCATACCCGGGGTAAAAAAATTGCTTGATTTAGCCCCATGTTGGGAAATTATGGATTGCCCACCAGAGATTCATGAAACCTGTGAGGCAAAGGTGGACAGATCAAAAGCTCCTCAGCAGTGCATAAATTGTGGTCGCAGGCCTTAATCCAAACATAAAGGCAGCCTCCCAAAAGGGGCTGCCTTATTTTATATTTATATAAGGTTATCTCTTACTCAACCCTTCCAAATTCTTGTTCTAAGCTTTTTAAGATATGCTGGCTAAACTCTTTATTGCCATAAACTATCCTTCCCGATTGCTCTCTACCAGTAAGGCTTAGTTTTATTTTGGTCTGATCAAAACAGATCATCTTTACCCCAAATGCTATGGAACAGGAGACTGGATAAACACCATCTGGCCAAATTTTTTGCTTAAATATATCCCCTTTAATATCCCAATGAATTTTCGCTGCATAAGTATCCCATCCAGCTAAATATTTTGAAAAAGATGGATATCTAAAAGAGAAA
>Ga0256835_1001201_pt1 | contig 16007 bp, 8 predicted proteins | sample PIR30metaG_FD_185972 | JGI IMG/M metagenome (GOLD analysis project Ga0256835, IMG submission 185972) | Hydrothermal vent microbial communities from East Pacific Rise, Pacific Ocean - PIR-30 | ecosystem: Environmental > Aquatic > Marine > Hydrothermal vents | place: Pacific Ocean: East Pacific...
CATATTGGGGTCGATGGAGAACAGTATTAGATGCACTAATTGATGTACCTCTAGTAATCCCATCAAGTGCATTAGGATTTAGTGTTTTTTACTTATGGGGCGGTTTAGGTCTAGGATTGGTTAGTCCAGGTTTATGGATGATTGTGTTAGCACACCTAACGTTCACATATCCATTCACAGTTCGACCAATGATTTCATATATTGAAAACTTGCCTCCAATGTACCAAGAAGCGGGTACTACTTTAGGTGGTTCAGACTTAACTGTTTTCCGTAGGGTGACCATTCCTATTTTGAAAAAAGGTATTTTAGCAAGTGCAATCATGACTTTTACAAGGAGCATGTCTGAGACTGGTGCAACAATCATAGTAATGGGAAATACTCGTTCAATTCCAGTATATATTGTAGATTTAGTAGAAGCAGAAGCACTTCCAGCAGCTGCTTTTGCGGCCACGATCTTGGTAATTTTATCTTTCATAATGTTAATGATTCTTCGTTATTTGAGCCCAGAAGGGAAAACTGACTAGTAGTTGAGGTGAATCAGATTGCCAGAAATAGAGTTTAGAAATGTAACTAAAAGATTTGGTGAAGTTGTTGCTGTTAAAAATTTGACTTTCACAATTTATGATGGAGAATACCTCTCTTTATTAGGACCTTCTGGGTGTGGAAAAACAACTACCCTCAGAATGATTGCAGGTCTAATCAATCCTACAGAAGGAGAGATCTTGTGGAATGGAAGACCAATACATCATTTACATCCTTCTCAAAGAAATATTGGATATGTTTTTCAAAACTTCGCGATTTTTCCACATCTTACAGTTTGGGAAAATGTAGCATATGGTCCTGAAGTTAAGGGTTTTCCTGAAAAAGAAGTGGAAGACTTAGTGGAAACTTATCTGAAATTAGTTGGAATGAAAGGAAAAGAAGACGAGTATGCTGTAAGTCTTAGTGCACCGGATAAACAAAGAGTTGGCATTGCTCGTGTTTTAGCAAGTGGTGCCAAAACTTTACTTCTAGATGAACCTATGGGAGCTTTAGACCAGCAGATAAGAGAAAAATTCCAAGACGAATTAAGAGGAATAGTAAAAAAACTTGGATTAACAGCAGTACACGTTACACACGATCAAAGCGAAGCGATGGCAATTTCTGATCGGATAGGTGTAATGAAAAAAGGAGAGATCCTCCAAGTTGATTCCCCATTAAATCTGCTATTTAACCCTGAAACGATTTTTGTTAATAATTTTATAGGTGAAGCTAATTTCTTTGAAGGAATTGTTACTAGCGAGCAAGAAGGATATTTAAAAATAGAGTTATATAGCGGTGAAATCTTCACTGTTACAAAACCAACGCATGGATTCCTGCCTGGAGACCGCGTAGTAATTGGAATAAGAAAAGAGTTTCCAATAATATATCCTTCCGATGGGTTATCTCGAGAAAACTATTTCAGTGGGATTGTGGAAGAAGACCGTTTTGTAGGTGAAAAACGTCGAGTAATTATTAGACTAAAATATGATCAATTAATCGAAATAAAAAATCGAAATACTCAACAGTCCTTTAAACATGGAGACAAAGTAGATATCGAAGTACCTTCTTTAGCTATTAATGTATTTCCATACCCCAAAGAAGGCCTTGCGGAAGCCGTGTCTGTTACTTGAATACTTAAAAGACGGAGGATTAAGAAATGCCATACTTAGAACTCAAAGACATTTTTGTGCAGAGAAAAGGAGAAATTCATCTTGATCATGTTAACTTATCTATTAAAAAAGGGGAATACATAGCATTATTGGGTCCTACAAACAGTGGTAAGACTTCTTTACTAAATGTCATTGCTGGTTTGAAAAAAGTAGATTCAGGAGAAATCTTTTTTGAGAACAAAAACATTACTTTTATGCCTCCCGAAGATAGAATGGTAGGTTACGTATTTGAGGACTATAATTTATTCCCTCATCTTACGGTCTTAGAAAACCTTTTATTCGGAGTAAAAGTCAGGGCTGGGAACATCGAACAAGCAACAAAAGAAGCTTTAGAGCTATTGAGAATGATGCATTTGGAAGGAAGAGAAGATGCATATCCAAATGAACTCTCAGGAGGAATGCAACAACGAGTTTCTATTGCACGCGCTGCTGTAGCACAAGCAAAGATATTATTGCTAGATGAGCCCTATCGAGCTTTAGATGCTAAAATACGGGAACAGATGAGACGAGAAATGAGGCAAATAGTCAAAGCATTAGGTCTTACTTGCATTCACGCCACTCATGAACTAGAAGAAGCAATGATTGTTGCTGATAAAATAGTTGTTATGAATGAGGGAAGAATTGAGCAAGTTGCTACGCCTGAGGAATTATTCAATAACCCTAAAAATTATTATGTTGCTACTTCGATTGCTGAAAATAATGAGATATATATCGGGAGCAATAAAAATAAAGAATTTTTACCTGGTCTAACCTTAGAAAATTTACTTGAAAAAACAAATCAAAAGATTTCTGTTAAAGAAGAACTAGTTGCGTTGATTCGTTATTCAGATATAGACATTATGGAAATAGTTGAGCAGTCAATGTTGTACACTCAAAAACCAGATATGTTCCAAAAAATTGAGCAACAAAAAAATAAGGAATCTATTATATTGAAAGGCAAGGTGGTTAATACTCGTTTGTTAGGGGAGTATGTACGGTTTGGTGTTAAACTCACTTCTGAGCCTTCAACTACTCTTTATAGTAAACATTTACTAAACTTAGCAATGCAAAACTATAAAGAATATGAAGGTAAGGAAGTTCAAATACGGATTCCTTACTCCTCAATAAAAATATTCAAGAAATAAATAGATAATATAACTTAAAATCCAAATATTTTTTAATTAATTTTATTTTTGTTTTCGTATCTTTTATTTTATAATTTTATTATACTACATTACAGTTATGAATTTACGTTGACTTTGTTATCTTAATCTTGTCAATTATAGATTCTTAACTAAGATACAAACGTTAAGCATAAAAAACAGTAGGAGAATAGAGAAATCAGAATGTTCCTTAGCCCCGTCGTCTAGCGGCCAAGGACACCGGACTTTGGATCCGGTGACGGGAGTTCAAATCTCCCCGGGGCTACCATTTTTATAATTTATTTTATTAGGGAGACCAGCGATAAAATTAACTAATCTCATTATTTATAAAAAAATTGTTTTTAAAAATTAAAAACAGGAAATAAGCAAATTTAGTTTATTTAACGCCTTAATAGTTTCTTTTTATTTTAGAAAGCTAAGTTCACCGTCAGCAGACTTCTTTGCCCAGGCCATGTTTTTTGTCGTATGAATCGCTGCCCAACCTTTTTCTTTAGTAATTATTATTGCTCCTGCTGTACCATTAACTAAGTGTTTCATGTCTTCAAGTGCGCGCATTAATGCGATCTCTGTAGTTTTACTTGATAACAAATACGTTTTTGTTCTTAAACCCAGTGTGCTACGAATGATCCATTCTCCTACGCCTGTGGCACTAAAGGCCATGATATCATCAGCCCATGTTCCAGCACCAGGGATGGGTGTGTCTCCAACTCTACCAATTTTTTTTCCTCTGATACCGCCGGTAGAGGTAGCTGCTGCCAGTCTTCCTTTAGAGTCAATTGCTACCGCACCTACAGTACCAGTTTTACCAGCTAATTTCTTGTTCTTATTTTCTTCTTCTAATTTCTTGATGTATTTTTCTAATAGATCTCGAGATCTGGGGGTAATTAATTGTTCTGGGTCTATTAACTCAAACCCTAATTCTTGAGCTATCATGTGTGCGCCTTCACCAGCATATAACACATGATGGTTTTCTTCGAGAATCGCTTTACTAAGTACAATTGGATTTTTTACTTTGGAAACTCTCATTACTCCACCCATTCGCAAAGAAGAACCATCAATAACCAAAGCATCCATTTCTACTGTTCCTTTTATTGTTAATGTAGAACCATACCCTGCATTAAAGGTGGGGTTATCTTCCATAGATTTTACTGCTTCAACGACCGCTTCTAATGCATTATTCGTATCGTCTAATTTTTTCCAACCTGTTCTTACAGCTTCCAAAACTCCTTCATTATATTGTTCTTCATAATTAGAAGGAATATTTCCTGCACCACCATGTACAACTATCATAGGATCAAAAGAATTCATACAAAAAAGTCAAAATATACGAATAATAAAAAGAATTACCTTGTTTACTCATAAAATAAACAAAAATAATTTGTTTGTTAGTTAAAAAAAATACTTAGCTTAATAAGAATCAACCTATATATCTTACAATTAAAAATAATATAAAACTTGACTATTTTTGTTTTCAGAACAAAGTTTTGTTTTCTTTCGTTAATGTTATAGTGTCTATCATTGAAACAAAAAACGAATGCTTCCTTCGTTATGGCAATTATTCCCATATTCAAAACCAAGGCCCTCTCAAACACGAGCAATCCAGGAAATAGCCAAAGCTATTGAAAATAACGGAAAAGGAGGGATGGTCTTAGTTCACGCTCCAACCGGTTCTGGGAAATCTATAAATGCATTAGTTCCTGCGATTTATCTCGCCTTAAAAAAAGGAAAAAGAATTGTTGTCTTAGTTAATCGAGTAACTCAAGCAGAACGCTTTTTGGAAGAGATTGGGAGAATTAAGCAAAAAGTAGGGGTGGGAGTAAAAATACAAGCGTCCGTACTTCAGTCAAAACAGTCATTCTGTATAAAAAATGATGTTAAACAATATCGAGACAGACAAGGAAACTGGCATGATATGCCATACACGGCGTTTTTAGCTAATTGTGCGATCGCAAGAGCAACAAAAGAATGCTCTTATTATAATAATAGTATTAAAAACGGGAAACCAAGCGAACAATTAAAAAGAGTAGTTGAATTGAGGGCAAATACTGCATATTCGGTTAAGCAATCAGTAGAAGATGGATTGACTTATGACTTATGTCCTTATGAGATAATGAAAAAACATGCTACTACATCTAATGTAATAATAGGAACATATGGATATCTATTTCATCCAAATATACATGAGAATTTTTTACAAATAATAAATGCATCTCTTGAAGATTTAATTCTAATAGTTGATGAAGCACATAACTTACCTGATTTTATAAGAGCTTCAATGAGATACGACCTCTCTTTAAGTGACCTTAACAAAGCAATAGGTGAATTTAGGCAGTACGCCAGATATGCTTTTGATCAAGCAGCTAGTGTCGACACTAAGTGCCCTAGTTGTGGAGAACCTTTAGGAATGTTAGAAGGAAATAAAGACAAAAGAATCGATGTTCGTTATTGTTCAAAATGCAAACGATCAGCTGGAATGGATTTGCTTGAAAAAGTAAGGGACTTATTCATGTTTTACCAATCTCAACCAGATGGAAGCGTAATAAAAAATCCTCTCAAAATATTTTCTAAAGACCTCTTAAAAAAAGGAAAAAAAGAACTATACATTGTTGGGGAATACGCAGGAAAAATAGAAAACACAGAACAGTTACCAGGAAAAACAACAGGGATCTCAAAGACCATAGCAACTTTAGATGAAGAAAATGAATCTTCTATTCAGAAAGTTTTGAAGTTTTTAGAATATTTAGAAAAAATAGCGATAGATAATAATGACAATGGTGTTAAAGAAGAATTTGCAGTTTCCTTATCTAAATACGGAGAAAAAGTAAAATTCATAATAGAATGCTTCGATCCCACATTACTAAGCCAGTTAATTTTTTCGAAGACTTACGCATCTATTTTAATGAGTGCAACATTAACACCATTATCATATTATATCGATATATTAGGATTAAAAAATAGGAAACCAAAAACATTAGAATTACCCCCAGTATTTCCTTCAGAAAATAGATTGATATGCTATCTATCTGATGTGGATATAGCAGGAAAACACGATCTATCACGACCAAATGAAAAACAGAGAAAAATAAAAGAAGCAATTAAAGCCGCTTTAGAAAGTCCTGCTAAAACCGTAGGAATCTATTCTAGAAGTTATCAACTTGCTAAACTGGTTGAACAAATAAGAACAAAAAGAAAAATTTTTTACACTACGTCAAAAACTAATCCTGACGAAGTTAAATGGTTTCTTGAAAAAAATAATAAAAATGCTGCTTTTGTTGCTGTTCAAGGGGGTAGATATTCTGAAGGAATTGAATTTGTGAATGAATTAGGATCGATGTTAGATTTAGTTGTAGTAATGGGAATACAGTTCCCACCGCCAAACCAATTACAGCAAGCGTATACTGAATTCTGCAAAAAAAGATTTGGAGGAAAAGGATGGGACTACGCCAATAGGGTTCCTGCAATAGCTAAATTAGTACAATCATTAGGTAGAGCCCAAAGGAAAGAAACAGATCGTGCTGCATTAGTAATAATCGACCGTAGGATAAAAGAAAAAAGAAACCTACAATATTTTCCCAAAGAACTTCAACAACAAATATTAGAAGTTAAGACTAACGAATTACAAATGCTTCTTTATCGTTTTTTTAAAACAAAATTATAACCGGAATAGAATAATTTCTAAAATTTAATTTTTTCGAAGGACATTGCTTCTCTACGAGTTACACCCTAATTAGCAAGGAGCTTTTTGCTCCATAGAGAAAGCTACACCCAAAATCACTTCTGTTCTGTGATTAGTAAGCTAAAGATAAGTTTCGTTTTAAATCTAAGTTTTTATAACATTAGTAATTATTTTATATCTGACTATGAGGTATATAAAGTGACACCCCTATTAGAGGTCTGCGACCCCCTCCCCCCATAACAAAGCTCAAAACCACAAAAAACAACAAAAACAACAACGGGTTTGAGAAGAACCCTAGAGGTCTGGAAATAGAAAAAGAGCGATCGACAAGCACTTAGATTTTTAAAAGTTTGAGAAGAACCCTAGAGGTCTGGAAATTTCTTGAGACATCATAAGGAACAGGATCGTTTCTGCGTTTGAGAAGAACCCTAGAGGTCTGGAAATTTCTTGAGACATCATAAGGAACAGGATCGTTTCTGCGTTTGAGAAGAACCCTAGAGGTCTGGAAATAATTTTAACGTATAGATCATCATCCATTATTAAATAGTTTGAGAAGAACCCTAGAGGTCTGGAAATTCCAACATGTACGACCAGAACATTGCAGGTGTGGTTTGAGAAGAACCCTAGAGGTCTGGAAATAAAGTGCAGAGACATTATGTTTCTGTGATTTATAATGTTTGAGAAGAACCCTAGAGGTCTGGAAATCAAAACCCATGCATTCACGGAACTATCGAAAGCCCAGTTTGAGAAGAACCCTAGAGGTCTGGAAATATCATCGAAGAATTAAACACACATGGATTTGAAATGTTTGAGAAGAACCCTAGAGGTCTGGAAATTCCTATTGGTTTCTATGTATGTGGTTTCTGGATAACTGTTTGAGAAGAACCCTATAGGTCTGGAAACGTAAGTAAAGTCTTCTTTTAAGGACACGGTGCCGTTTTTGGTTTGAGAAGAACCCTAGAGGTCTGGAAACAGATTAAATTGGATGTAAGTGATGATTGGAGCGATAGTTTGAGAAGAACCCTAGACCTTGAAAAAATCAATTTGCATTTTTCTGCGATACTCTTTTAAAACGTTTCAAATTTTTTTCGTTGTTTCAGTCTTGAATGTGATCATTTTTGTTTCATACTAGCAATAGGGCTTAAAAAGGTATGAGTTGTGGGTTACAACGGAGCTGTACATGGAGAGCGAAAAAGAGACTCATAATAGAGGTTTAGGACTTGGTATTAAGATATTCCTCTTAGCTACAAATATTTTCATGGTCTGGTTATTTATACCGATTAATGCAATACTTTACGCGGCTCTCGTTATTTTTGCGATTAGTTTATTTTTCTTAATTACTGGAGGAATACAAGCTTTAATGTCCCGGAAGAAAAGGACAGTTAAGGTATCTCCTCTAGCGAGAGTTGTAGATACACTTGGATTTGCCCGTAGATATATCCGATTAAATATTAGATTTACATTTCTTACAATGTTAGGGTTAATGATTGCAATTGCTACGTTGAGTCAATCATTTATTGTTGCACAAGGAATTCAGCAAGATTATGTTTACGAAAGAATTAATCCACAATTTACTCCTACATTGTCAGTAAGTACTACCATCGCTCCTTACTCTGATTTAACAACACCACCACCTACAAACTCTACTTCAATAGTTAGAGGAGGAGTCAAAGAGCTTGTATACCGAGCAAGTTTAGAATATGGATTATCAAAACCATTCCGAACAGTTGAGGCAATAAAAACAACAGGATTACAGATTCTTGTGAATAACACGTTAATGCCTGTTACTTTAATCGGTGTAGAAGCGAATACTGCTTCTGAATTATGGGGTTCTGAAGTTGGTTCTTTAATAAATAAAAATTCTTCTGAATTTGTAGCAGTAATATATCCCCAAGCATTTTCTGATCATATAAATTTATTATCCAATCAACCTTATACTTTGTATTATAATTACAAGTTCATTGATGTAAATGGTTCAAATCAATTGCTGTTGAAAGTGCCAATTAGGATTATCAATGTTAAGGAAATGGACAATGACATTAGTTTAGAACTACCACATAATTTTGGTTTTGCAGGAGGAATTAATCTTATTTATGATATTTCATTATTTGACGTGATTCGGGCACAATTTTCTTATGGTTTTCAATCTATCTTAATTACTTCTTTTTATCATCACTGGGATGTTTTAAATGCCAATAATATTGTTGAAAAATTAGGGCAGTTAGCAGATTACGTTCTCTTACATGGTAAAGAAGCAACCAAGGGTATTGATTATTATTACATATCAAGTTCAGTTTCCCCTGTTGGTGGTGCTCTTTACACAATATCGGAGTTCTTAATTGCAGTACAATTTATTATCTTAATTTTTATATTACCAATGATTGGAGGTGCCTTATTTTTAGCGTTGTATTCTTTTGGACTAATAGAAAATAGAAAAAGAAAATTTATAGCTATCTTAAAATCAAGAGGTGCATCAACTACTCAAGTAGCTACTTCTCTATCATTAGAAATCTTGTTTTCCTCATTAATAGGTTTTATTTTAGGAATATTGCTAGCTTATGGTTCAACACCATTTATGATAAAATTCTTAGGAATAAAACATACTTTCACTTTTTCAGAGTTAATTTATAACTTTAAAGGGATTGTATTTCCTGTTTTATTTTTCTCGATAGTTATCGGCTATGACTTGAACCTTAATGAGATTCTTACTTTATCTCCATTATCCATTAGTGAAGCTGAAGAACCAGTAGAACAAGAAATTACAGGCTGGAAAAAATATTATGTGGACGTTTTTATGTTGCTGTTAGGAATATTAGGTTTAATTATTTTAGAGGTATTGAAATCCAGACAACCTTCTCAATTACAAACAATATTAATGTTAGTTATTTCCCCCGTAACACTAATTGGTATTAGTGTCGGTTCAGTATTAGCAGTTTCTAGATATTTTGGTCCACTTTCAAAAAGTGTTGGTGACTGGAGCTGGATTAAATTGGGAAATCTCCCCTCTTTTTCTTTGAAGAACTTACATTTACGCAGAGAAACGGCTTCTGGCCTTGCAAGTGTACTATTATTAACTACACTTATCGGTGTGTTTTTAGTAATAGTACCTTTTAGCTTACAGGTTGGCGCTGAAAGGCAATTGTTGTATAATCTGGGCGGTGAAATCCAGGTCAGTCAGCTATCTAACTGGAATGCAAGTGATTTTTCTTTTCTCCATGGAGATGAGGGGTACGAAGCAGTCACTGGTGTCTACATAATAGAATTTGAGATTTATTTGGCTACTAGTTCTGTTTCTCAAAAAGTTCGATTAATAGGTATAGATACTAAAACTTTCCTAAAAGCGGCATATATTGAAAATTCGTTCTTAGACTTCAATAAAGAGGATTTAAGCTCATTACTTAAACCCTTAGACCCAACTCATCGCGTTTTCCCCGCACTTATTTGGTCTTCAGATGCTAATGAAAAACTCCTTTCACCCGGCCGTTCTCAAACGTTCACCCTTACAGATAAACATCAAGTTACTCTTAGCAGAGACTTTGTTTTCAAAATTACAGGACAATTTGATTATTGGCCGTTACTAATAGATACTGTGAAACAAGAAAGCGGTTTTAGAATGGTAGTTCCTTTAAATGCAATATATAGTATTCTAGACGTCATCATGCCTACTATGCTTGACCGTTCTGATCCGTATTTGATTGCTAAAGCTAAACCTGGCTATTCCATTGAAAAAGTGGGACAAAACTTATTAAACACAGTAGCACCGTATTTTTCTTCTCCAAGAGTCGAAACAATTTTAGATACGACTCAATCCCAAGGAAGTCGAGCAGTTTTGGCTACGGTTCCAAAAATAGTAAAAATGGGTTATGTGGTTATGTTAATCCAAGCTCTAATTGCAGTTGCAATGTTTGCTTCTCTTACTATTGCAAGTCGTAAAAGAGAAATAGGTCTTTATAAAGCTCTGGGGATGCTTAAATCTCAGTTACTTGTAATGTTCTTGACAGAGATTTTGTTTATTTTAATGTTTAGTCTTTCCCTTGGAACTATTTTTGGTATATTTGCATCAAAAACAGTGATGTCTGTACTATCATTACCTGGCTTAGCAGGAGGTCTTCCTCCTTTTCCCTCCGTTATTCCAGTTGAAGAAATATTCAAGTTATTATTGGCATTTATTTTTAGTGGTCTAATTGCTGCTGTCTGGCCTGCACAAAAACTAGCAAATGCAAAAACAGGAGACATAATGAAGGTGGAATAAAATGACGTTCATTCAAATGCATGATGTAATTAAAATTTATGAGGAACCTCGAACTGGGCTACAAATTCCTGCCCTAAGAGGCGTAGAATTGACTATTAAAGAAGGGGAATTGGTCTGTATAATTGGACCCTCTGGCGCTGGAAAAAGCACCTTGCTGAAGCTTTTAGGAGGTCTTGATCGCCCTTCTAGTGGTTCAATTATTGTCGGTGACAAAAGAGTAGATCAATTACCTGAAGAACATCTCACAGAATACCGTAGATATGATGTTGGTTTTTTATGGCAATTTCCTGAAAAAAATCTTCTACCTGTATTAACAGCACTTGAAAATATTGAATTACCAATGAAAATTGCAGGGTTCCCTAGAGAACAAAGAAGAAAGAGAGCATTAGAACTCCTTAGGAAAGTTGGTTTATCAGATCGTGCTTCTCATAAGTTACATCAGTTAAGTGGTGGAGAAGCCCAAAGAGTAAGTCTAGCTGTTGCATTAGCAAATGACCCGAAAGTAGTTTTGGCCGACGAACCTACTGGAGAATTAGATACTCATACTACTATGGAAATTATCTCTTTCATGCGAGAGTTAAATCAAGAGTATAACAAGACTATTGTAGTTGTTACACACGATATGAGATTTGAACAAAGATCTGATCGAGCGTTTAGAATATTAGATGGCATGATAAGTGGTATTCGTCAAGCTAAAAACAGGCATGAAGTCCTAAAAATGGATATAGAAGCTCCACCAGAAAGAGAAGAGCTAATTTATGTTGACCAGTTTGGAAATATGAGAATCCCTAAGCATTTTCTCAAACAGGCGAATATAAAAAATCATGTCAGAATAAGGGTTGAGAATGGTAAGCTAATAGTTGAACCAGCGGATTAAATGAAATGTAGTGTAATGTTATTTGTTCAAATTAATTTATTAAATAAATTGCAAGGAGTGAAATTGATCCATGATTTTCAAAAAAAATATTAGCAGGGGACTTACCACTTTGTTAATTGCGGGTAACGTACTAGTTCTTTATTATTTAATACCAATTGATTTTATCTTAAAATCAGTATGGGTATTACTTGGAATAGCAAGTATATTATTATTCACTGGTTTTCTGGCCAGTAAAAAGAACATAAAATATTTGAATCCTTTAAATGCATTTAGAGCCACTAAACATTCTTTAGGGATTTCAAAAGAAATGTTCAAAGTAAACAAAAAATATGTTATATTATCGATAATTACACTGACAATCGCTGTAGCTTCTATTAGTCAAGCAGTCATTATTTCTGAAGGTGTCCAGAGGCAATATGTGGTTATTAATTCAGATAAATACGATTTACCTACATTAGTAGTTAATGCATATTCCCCTCCTTCGTTACCGCCTGAAAAAGTCTATTACCGCCAGATTACGCCTGAGGCAGCAAATAGAATTGATGAGATGGTTAAAGCTTATAAAACTCAAGTAGGGATACACACTAGAATTTTACGGCAATACACAGTTGCGCTGATGGGACCATTATATACAAAAGACAACTATGGCACATATGAGTCTATAATGATTGGAATGAGTAAAGAATTAATGGAAGATATTTGGGGAACGGATTATAATGGAATATATCCCCGAGATAATTCTTCTGTTTTAGCAATAGTATATCCATATGAATTACCAGACAGACAACCAGAATGGTTCTTAGGTAAAAGCATTAACGTGCAGTCTATTTGGAAAAACCAATGGGGTAACGAAGAAAAAATGTATGGTTTCTGGAACGTAAGTGGTTATAAAATCATCAATAGTGCTTCGCGTTCTTCATTTTTGCCTTACGGGATAGGCGATGTTCCTCCTATCATTTATGTTGTCCCTTTTGAACATATTGATGCTTATAGAAAAGTATACGAAGATACAGTTGCACAAAAAATTATTTGTTCCTATTACTTTGACTGGCAAAGTGAACCAGATATTATTACGTTCTCTAAGAAGATTGGTAGTTTAGGAAACGAAATAATGCTTCATAGTACAGATCTTGAGGGACCTTATCCTGAATATCAATTAAATACCGCACAGTCTCCAATACAGGATCAGTTAAATGCATTAGGATCTATTATTACTCAAGTTCGTGCGATATTAATGCTGTTTTTAATACCAATTGTTATTGTGGGTATTTTTTTGGCTAGTTTTGCTTTAAACATTGCTGAACAAAAAAGAAAGAAGCTAATTGCAATGTTTAAATCTAGAGGTGTATCTTCTCAGCAATTAAAAGGTGCGTTAACAATTGAAGCATTATTTACAGGATTAGGCGCTTATCTCTTAGGAATCCTATTGGCTGGAGCTATTTTAGTTATCTTTTTGTTGCTTTCCAGTCTTAGTCTAGTAAAATACGCATTGCCCGCATTTAAAACATCGAAACTTTGGTTATCTTCTTTGTTGTTCTCGATAATTCTTTCTCTTGATACGACATGGAATAAAATTCGTTATCTCTCAGAAATTGACGTGGAGCAAGCAGAGCAATTAGAAGTCACATCTGTTCCTTTCTGGAGAAAATATTTCTTAGACTTGTTTTTACTATTACTTGGTTTGCTTGGTTTAGTAGGTCTTAAAATATTAAGTAGTTATCACTCTTCGTATGTGAATACTGAAGGGTTTGTTTTAATTTTTTCCCCATTAGTAATATTGTTATTGTTTTTAGGTGGGACAATGACTTTTTATCGTTTCTTCATCCCATTTACAAATATTATTGCCAAGTTTTTGTTTAATTTAATTGGGTCTATCTCTGGTATGGGACTTAGAAGTATTCGATTAAGAAAAGAAAAAACGTCTCAAATTGCAGCGATTCTAATGTTGAGCTCTTTGTTTGCATTATTACTAGTAATTATTCCCCCAACATTAAATACTGCTTATAATGACCAAGTTCACTATATTGTAGGATCTGATATTCGTGTTTCCTCCTTATCTGATAAGTCATGGAATGGAACTGACTATTCAATTGTTAATAAAACAAATGACATTGAAGCTCTAGCAGGGGGTATCTTGATAGAAGTTAAAGTCAAAAACGAGTTAGGTGATTACATTACTTTTAGAATACTCGGCGTTGACCCCGAGCATTTCTTTGATGCGGCATTTTTTAGGTCAGATTTCACATCATATCCCACCGAACAACTCAAGGACTATCTCTTAGAAAATCAATCAAATGCAATTATATGGTCTAATGATAAAAAAATAATGACTAATGATTTTGCTAATTTAACTGCTTTAGATCGCATTAACCGTTCTAAATACGATACTTACATCTTTAACACAAAACTAACTTTTGATTATTGGCCAATACTTTTAAAACAAAAATATACGGAGCTAGGATTTAGAATCGTTACTAACATTAATCGAACGTTAGAAATTTTTCATTCTATTAGTAGTATGTATATCTCTCGATTTGACTTATTCTTATTGGTAAAGACATCTCCAACTGCGAACCTCGACAGTCTCGCTTCGAAACTAAGAATTGAAACTAGTCTTGTAGGAGATCCTATAGTATACACTGTCAGTAGTATTGGTCTTTCTTCAAAAGATGTTGCATTAGACATGGCAATGCCTTATATGGCACGGTCAGGATTAGTCATATTGTTAATTATTGTATTTACAGGTATGTTATTGTTTGGAGTTGCTAATGTAAATACTAGAAAAGATGAAATTTCTTTACTTAAAGTACTGGGGATGGTCAAAACGCAATTAATAAGGCTTTTTATGTCTGAAACATTCTACATTGCGTTGATATCTGTAACTACTGGATATTTTGTTGGCACTCTTTTTGCCCCGATGTTTATAGATTTAGTCCATAATAGTGGTTTCTTTTCTCAATACCCACCGATAATACAAGTTAAAAGCATATTGTTAGAAAAAGCGTTCTATTCCTCGGTATTTATGTTAACTGCTCTATCTAGTTTCATACCAATCATGTTGATGATTAGACTTAAACCTGATGAAATCTTTAGAAAAGAGTAATCTCAATATTAAACAAAAATTAAAGGTGAAAATAAAATGGAGAGTAATAAAGTAATAGTAGTTAAAAACGTTACAAAAACGTATCCAAGTGGAAATACGGTTATTAAAGCTTTAGATAATGTTAATTTTGAAGTTGAGAAAGGAGAATTTGTACTTATTTTAGGAAAAAGCGGTTCTGGAAAGTCAACATTACTGGCAGCGTTGTCTGGACTAATCAACGTGGATGAAGGAGATATTTGGGTTAATGGTAAACAAATCACAAAAATGGGTGAAGACGAACTTGCGAAGTTCAGAAGAAAAAACATAGGCATTATATTCCAGTTCTTTAATCTTCATGAAGCACTATCAGCTCTCGAAAATGTAGAACTACCGTTGTTTATTGCTGGAGAACCAAAGAAAAAACGTCGTCAAAGGGCATTAGAAATGCTCAAAGTAGTTGGAATTGAGCATCGTAAAACTCATTGGCCTTATGAACTAAGTGGTGGGGAAAAACAGAGAGTTGGCATTGCCCGTGCTTTGGCTCCAGATCCTGAAATACTTCTTGGAGATGAACCTACAGGTGATTTGGATTCTGAAACTGGTGCTCAGATAATGGATTTATTTATAAAGTTAAATAAAGAATATGGAAAAACAATGGTACTAGTCACTCATGATGAGAGTCTTATTCGGCCAGGAGTAAGATTCTTAAGAATGCAAGATGGCCAAATTATTGAAGATAAAACCCATTGAAATCAATATTTTTCTCTTTCCTAAAATTACTTTACTTCTTTTTTGCATTACCAATCAATTATTAAGATGAGTATATTTAATTTGAAAATGTGAATACTGATTTAAAGTCAGATAATAGTTCCAGTTCGTTGTTACTTGGGGCAGGGATTGCAGCAGCACTTGGCTCAATGACTTCTTTAATGATCAGTCCGTACCTGGGTTTACATGCAAAATCTTTAGCAGCTCCGGCTACAATAATCGGAATAATTTTAGCCGTTAGAAATTATACCCAGATATTGTTCCGAGTCCCCTTAGGAAAACTTAGTGATAGTTATGGACGTGTTTCTCTAATCCGTTTTGGCTTTATGATGTACGCTACAGCTTGTTTACTCTTATTTTTAGGACCTACTTGGCATTTCGTGCTTTTGGCTACTTTTTTTATTGGGATTGGTATGTCTGCAATATGGCCCAGTCTATTGGCGTTAGCTGGTGATGCCTCCCCAGATCAGATTGGACGGGCAACTGGTAAAATTTTAAGAATGAATGATATTGGTGCTT
>Ga0256835_1001202_pt1 | contig 15984 bp, 30 predicted proteins | sample PIR30metaG_FD_185972 | JGI IMG/M metagenome (GOLD analysis project Ga0256835, IMG submission 185972) | Hydrothermal vent microbial communities from East Pacific Rise, Pacific Ocean - PIR-30 | ecosystem: Environmental > Aquatic > Marine > Hydrothermal vents | place: Pacific Ocean: East Pacific...
GGCCGTACCGTTGGTGCCGGTGTCATCAGCGAAATTATTGAATAAGTGGGAACTATGATACCTACAGACAAGATTCGTATCAGGCTCAAGGGTTACGATCATAAACTCCTTGATCAGTCGACCAAGGAGATCGTGGAAACAGCGAGGCGTACCGGTGCAACTGTAGCCGGCCCCATACCGTTGCCCACCACCATCAACAAGTATACTGTTCTTCGATCACCGCATGTGAACAAAAAATCGAGGGAACAGTTTGAGATGCGCACCCATAGGCGATTGCTTGATATTCTTGAACCCACCCAGCAGACCATTGATTCTCTTATGAAGCTGGAACTGTCTGCCGGCGTTGACGTCGAGATTAAGTTACCCTGATTCATTGCAGGCTGCTTATTGGGTACTCGTAACGGTAATTGAAAAATTACAGGTAAGAAAATGCCGAAAACACAAGGTATACTGGGACGGAAGCTTGGAATGACACGGCTCTATAATGAGCATGGTCGATCCATCCCTGTCACTGTTATTGAAGCGGGGCCCTGTACTGTGCTCCAGAAGAAAACCACGGCCAAGGAAGGATACAATGCCATTCAGGTCGGATTCCTGGAAAAAAAGGAATCACGCCTGAACAAGCCTGAGGCAGGACATTTTAAGCGTTCCGGTGGCAAGGGCTTCTATCATGTTCGTGAGTTTCGTGTCGCTGATCCAGATTCTTTTGAGCTGGGTCAGGTGATCTGTGTCGCAGACTTGTTGCAGATTGGTGACAAAGTTGACATAACAGGCATGTCCAAAGGTCGTGGTTACCAGGGCGTCATGAAGCGACATGGTTTTGCCGGCGGTAAGGCATCGCATGGTTCAGGTTTTCATCGGGCTCCTGGGTCCATAGGTTGTTCGGCTTATCCCGGTCGGGTGATCAAGGGGAAAAAGCTTCCCGGACAGATGGGCAATAATACTGTGACCCAGAAAAATATGACCATTATTGATATCAGAAGTGATGAGAATATCCTCCTGGTTGAGGGTGCTGTTCCTGGTGCAAAAAATGGTCTGTTGAGGATTTATACCAAGAATGCGTAGGTGAGATGGAGTGACATCCGGATCAAATCATCGGTATCCATCTGCTGTAGAAGGAGACAAACATGGCTGTGTGCGATGTTGTGAATAGCTCCGCTGAAAAGGTCGGAGAAATAGAGCTTAATGATGCTCTATTTAATGTTGAGGTGAACGAGAGCGTGCTGCATCAAGTGGTTCGCATGCAGCGTGCCAACCGCCGTGCCGGAACTGCCTGCACCAAAACGCGGGGCGAGGTTCGTGGCGGTGGGGCCAAGCCCTGGCGCCAGAAAGGAACGGGCAGGGCCCGGGCCGGGTCGAGGACCTCTCCGGTTTGGAGAGGTGGAGGGACTACCTTTGGCCCCAAACCTCGTGACTACGGATATAAACTTCCTAAAAAGGTACGTCGCCTGGCGTTGCGCATGGCTCTCTCGGCTCGCAATAACGAGGGTAACATGGTGGTCGTCGACTCGCTCGGCCTTGACGCCATCAAGACAAAAGATTTTGTCGGTGTGATGAAAAATTTTGATTTTGATAACTGCCTGGTGGTGACTGCTGCCGATGATCCGACGGTGGCCAAATCAGCACGAAATGCCGTAGGGTATAAAGTGCTTCCAGTGGCCGGCTTAAATGTTTTTGACATTTTGAAATATTCAAAATTGATGCTTACCCAGGATTCTCTGGCGCAGCTTGAAGCGAGGTTGGTGGTATGAAGGTTCTCTATGAGATCATCAAAAGCCCCTGTCTGACTGAGAAAAGCAATCTCCTCCAGGAGATGCAGGGAACGGTTGTCTTCAAGGTTGATCCCCGTGCGAACAAGATTGAGATCAAAAAGGCAGTGGAAGATCTTTTTGATGTTAAGGTTGCCTCTGTTAATACAGTTCATATGAGAGGAAAACAGAAAAGGATCGGCATTAAATCTGTGGGCAGAACAAAGGATTGGAAAAAAGCCTACATCTCCCTGTCTGAGGGTGAGATTAATTTCCTCGACGAGTTATAGTTTTCGCGGCAGATTGTAGATCGCGAACCGTACTGACAAATTTTGTTTTCACGGTACTCATAAGTTAAAGCGGGATATATCATGGCACTTAAAACCCATAAACCGACATCGCCGGGCAAAAGACACCAGGTATCTGTCATCAGCCCGGAGCTTTCCAATAAAGAACCTGAAAAATCATTGCTTGCCCCATTGAAGAAAAAGGGCGGCCGGAATTGTTATGGCCGGATAACGACCCGTCATCGTGGTGGTGGACATAAGAGAAAGTACAGAATTATTGATTGGAAACGCAATAAAACAGGCGTGCCAGCGGTAGTGACGGCCATTGAATATGATCCAAATCGTTCTGCTCATATCGCCCTTATCATTTATGCTGATGGTGAAAAGAGCTATATCCTTGCTCCGAGCAGAATCAAGGTCGGGGATACAGTTGTTGCCGGATCCGATGTGGATATCAAGCCTGGTAATTGTCTGCCCATGGTCAACATACCACTTGGTACTATTATTCATAATGTTGAGATGAAAATAGGCAAGGGTGCGCAGATGGTCCGTTCAGCAGGAGCATCGGCGCAGCTTATGGCCAAGGATGAGGACTTTGTCCTTGTTAAGTTGCCTTCAGGTGAGGTTCGCCGGTTTAGAAAGGAATGCCGGGCCTGTATTGGAGCGGTCGGTAATTCCGAGCATGCAAGTGAAAAACTTGGTAAGGCTGGCCGGTCACGCTGGAAAGGACGACGGCCTTCCGTGCGTGGTGTGGCCATGAATCCCATTGACCATCCCATGGGTGGCGGTGAGGGAAAAAGCTCTGGTGGTCGTCATCCCTGTACACCGTGGGGTGTTCCGACCAAGGGGTACAAAACGCGGAAGAAAAAGGCTTCCGATCGTGACATTATTACCAAGCGTAAGTAACCAGGAGAAATACAATGGCTCGATCCATTAAAAAGGGTCCTTTTGTTGATGATCATCTCATGAAAAAAGTGGAACAGGCGCAAGAGTCTGGCTCACGTAAAGTAATCAAGACCTGGTCACGTCGATCGGATATTACCCCTGAAATGGTTGGACTGACGTTTGCCGTGCATAATGGGAAAAAATTTATTCCTGTTTATGTCACTGAGAACATGGTCGGTCACAAACTCGGAGAGTTTTCTCCAACCCGGACATTTTATGGGCACGCCTCTGATAAAAAGAAAGGTCGCTAGTCCCAGGACACTGCTGGCATTATAAGGAGTCGAACGATGGAAACAAAAGCCGTCGCCAAGTATATACGGATATCACCCCGGAAAGCTCGTCTGGTTGCGGATACTGTCCGTGGAATGAAAGTTGATGAGGCTATTACTGCCTTGCGGTTCATGCCAAAAAAAGGAGCGCGGATTCTGCGCAAGGTTATCGAATCTGCTCTGGCCAATGCAGATCAGATGGAGTCAGATATCGATACGCTGTATATTAAATCCATCGAGATCAACGGTGGGCCGAGCCTGAAACGGTTTCGCCCCCGGGCCATGGGCCGGGCGACCAGAATTCTTAAACGAACCAGCCATATTACTGTAGTTGTCGATGAGGCTATCGACTAAAGACGATTAATACTATCAGCATTTTTTAGAGATCAACTGTTAGAAGGGAACGGAGGAACACCTTGGGACAAAAAGTTAACCCTATTGGATTGCGGTTGGGTATAACGCGGTCTTGGGAATCAATCTGGTATGCGAATAAGGACTATGCTGCTAATCTGTATCAGGATCAGCAGATTCGGAAGTACCTCAAAAAACGTCTTTACCATGCTGGAATATCAAGGATTGTCATAGAGCGGACCGGTGAGAAGATACGGGTCAAGCTGTTCACTGCCCGTCCCGGAATAGTTATCGGTAAAAAAGGTGCTGAGATTGAGCAGCTCAAGAAGGATCTTGAGCGTAAATTTGGTAGGGAATGTCTGATTGACATTCAGGAAATCCGCCGGCCCGAGGCCGACGCGCAGCTCGTGGCAGAAAATATCGCCATGCAGCTCGAGCGAAGGATTGCCTTTCGTCGTGCCATGAAGAAATCCATCAATTCCGCGCTTCGTTTCGGTGTTAAGGGGATCAAGATCTCCTGCGCCGGTCGGCTGGGCGGTGCTGAAATGTCCAGGACAGAGTGGTTCAAGGAGGGGCGGGTTCCCCTGCATACTTTGCGGGCAGATATTGATTACGGCACGGCAGAAGCCAAGACAACCTATGGGGTAATTGGCGTCAAGGTTTGGATTTTCAAGGGTGAAATTCTCTCTGAAAACGAAATGTCCATGGTGCAGCAGTAAACGAGGCCCCCTAACCGGGTGTTGTCACAGTAGACGCACCATAAATTCCAACAGGGTTAACAAGAAGAATGCTTAGTCCAAAAAAAGTAAAACACAGGAAACAGCATAAAGGGCGGATGCGTGGCATCTCCCAGAGGGGCTCAGACCTTGTCTTTGGCGATTATGCTCTCAAGGCTGTTGGTCGTGGCCGGCTCACCGCTCAGCAGATAGAGGCAGGACGTATTGCCATCAACAGGAAGGTGAAACGTGGTGGTAAGATGTGGATTCGGGTTTTTCCTGACAAACCCATTACCAAGAAACCTGCTGAGACTCGTATGGGTAAAGGTAAGGGGTCCCCTGAATACTGGGTGGCCGTTGTACGTCCTGGTCGTATTCTTTATGAGCTCAAAGGCGTGCCCGAGGAGCTTGCCGTACAGGCTTTGCGTCTGGCCGGCTATAAATTCCCTTTTGCAACAAAGGTTATCACCAGGAGCACATCAATATGAAGGCAAAGGAACTCCGTGAAATGAGCGTGGAGGATCTGCGCAAGAAAGAACATGATATTCGCGAGGATCTTTTCAAGCTCAAATTCCAACATGGTATTCGCAGACTGGAAAATCCTGCCCGGTTGGCATTGTTGCGGCGTGATATAGCCCGCATTCAAACCATCATCAGAGAGCAGGCGAATCAATAGCATCGTTGTTGATCAAGGAATATCCACTGGACCGATAGAATGAGTAAAAACAACAGGAAAACCCGTCGAGGGTCGGTAGTGAGCAACGGGATGGATAAAAGTGTAGTCATCCTGGTTGAGCGTAAGGTGCGGCACAAGCTCTATGGGAAATATATTCGTCGCCGGATGAAATATATGGCTCATGATGAAAAGAACGAGTGCAATGTTGGTGATACCGTTTTGATTGAAGAATGCCGTCCATTGTCCAAGAACAAGCGTTGGCGGGTACTGACAATACTGGAACGTGCTGTCTAACAGCCGTTGAGCCTCGTCAGGCAAATACAAATTCTCAGGTGGAACAATGATTCAAACTGAAACCATACTCAACGTGGCAGACAATTCCGGTGCCAAAAAGGTGCTCTGTATCAGAGTCCTTGGCGGAACCAGAAGGCGCTATGCCGGGATCGGCGATGTAATTGTCGTCACTGTAAAAGAGGCCATTCCCCATGCCAAAGTGAAAAAGGGCGATGTGCTGGATGCCGTTGTGGTGCGGACCAAGAAAGAGATATCCCGGCCAGAGGATACCACGGTTCGTTTCGATGAAAATGCCGCGGTTTTGTTGTCCGGTTCTGGTGAGCCCATTGGCACACGTATTTTCGGTCCGGTTGCCAGGGAGCTTCGTTCACTGGGATTTATGAAAATTATATCTCTTGCTCCTGAAGTTTTATAGGAAAGCGCAGATTGAAAGAGTGTAAAGATAGAAAAGAGGAACGATAATGCGGCAGGGACAGACAAGCCTGAGAGTAAATGATCAGGTAGAGGTTATCGCAGGGAAGGACAAGGGAAGGGTCGGCAAGATTCTCCGCATTGACAAAAAAACGAACAGGGCTGTTGTTGAACGGATCAATATGATCAAGAAGCACCAGAAGCCTGTAGATGCCACCCAGCCCGGACAGATCATTGATCGGGAAGCGCCTGTCCATATTTCAAATCTGATGCTGGTTTGTCCGGAATGCGCTGAAACAGTTCGCACTGGGAAAAAATTCCTTGAAGATGGGACAAAGGTGCGGGTCTGCAAAAAGTGCGGCGCCACCATTGAAACAGCGAAGAAATAGTTCAGCGTCTCGCAGACGGAGTGAATAATGGCTACTTTAAAAGAAAATTACGAAAAGAATATTCGTCAACAGCTCAAGGAAAAATTCAACCTGAGCAATGTGATGGAGATTCCGCGCGTTGAAAAGGTTGTCCTGAATATGGGGCTGGGCGAGGCTGTTCAGAATCCCAAGATTGTGGAAAAGGCCGTTAACGAACTGACGTTGATTGCCGGGCAAAAGGCTGTGGTGACTAGGGCGAAGAAGTCGATAGCCACCTTCAAGCTTCGGGAGGGCATGCCCATTGGTGCCCGGGTGACCTTGCGGCGGGAAAAGATGTACGATTTTCTCACCAAGCTGATGAATATCGCTCTTCCTCGGGTACGTGACTTTCGGGGTGTTTCCCCAAAGGGCTTTGATGGCAATGGCAATTACTCCATGGGCGTTAATGAGCACCTGATTTTTCCAGAGATCGATTATGATAAGATCGATAAGGTCCGTGGGCTCAATATAACGATTGTCACCTCTGCGAAAAATGATGAGCAGGGGAGAGAGCTTCTTGCCCTGATGGGAATGCCCTTTAAAAAACGTTAATAAGTATGAAAACAATTTTTTTTACCAGCATGCACAGGAGGTAGCTGTGGCAAAAAAATCACTCATTGCCAAGGCAAAGCGCACACCTAAATTCAAGGTACGCGCATATAACAGATGCCCACTTTGTGGTCGTTCGAGGGCATTTATCCGTAAATTCGGCATATGCAGGCTTTGTTTTCGTAAACTTGCCTCACAGGGTGAGGTAACCGGTGTGACCAAGTCAAGTTGGTAACCAGGTACAACTACAACAGAGCTAACGCACTATACAAGAATGTCTTTAAGCAAAAGAGCAAAAGAGATATTGAAGAGAGGTAACGTCTCATGTCTATGAGTGATCCGCTGGCTGATATGCTCACCAGGATACGCAATGGAGTTGCAGCGCGATTTGAATCCGTTGAAATGCCGCTATCCAAATTAAAGGTCGGTGTGGCCAAGGTGTTGAAGGAAGAGGGCTATATTACCGATTATCAGATCATCGATGAAGGGGTGCAGGGAACACTGAAGGTGGTTTTGAAATACGGCCCCAATGATGAACAGGTTATCACCGGTATTCGTCGAGTCAGTAAGCCCGGTTTGCGGCAGTATAAGAAGAGTTCAGATATCCCGAAGGTCATGAGCGGTCTGGGAGTGGGAATTCTTACAACCTCCAAAGGCATAATTACGGATCGGGAAGCACGCCGGATCAATGTCGGTGGCGAGTTGCTCTGTGAAGTGTGGTAATCACTCGTTTGTGTAGAAAGGAGGCAGGAGATGTCCAGGATTGGTAAACAGCCTATTCCGGTTCCGGCAGGAGTCAAGGTTGAGCTGAAGGGAACGCATGTAAAGGTGACCGGTGGCAAGGGAAGTCTGGAGCGTGATATACGGCCCGAGATCGAGATTGCGCAGAAGGGTGAGGAGCTTGTCTGCACGCCCAAGGGGACGAGCAAGCGTGTCATGGCCTTCTGGGGTATGACCCGTTCCCTGGTGAACAATATGGTTATAGGTGTCGATAAGGGATTTGAAAAGAAACTGATGGTCGAAGGTGTCGGTTACCGTGCCAAGGCCTCAGGATCAACGTTGACGTTGAATGTAGGGTTTTCCAATCCTGTCGAGTTCACGGTTCCCAAGGGAATTGAGGTCAGCGTTGACAAGGATAATGTTATCACTTTGAGCGGTGTCGACAAGGAACTGGTCGGACTGACTGCTGCCCGTATACGACAGATCCGCAAGCCAGAGCCATACAAGGGCAAAGGTATCCGCTATGCTGATGAACATATTGTCCGCAAGGTCGGCAAGTCAGGTGCTGCTGCGGCATAAGAAAGAACGAGGTTGAAAAGGTATCATGGCAAAGACAAGTGCGAAACTTTCTGCCCGTAGAAAGCGAATTAAACGTATCCGCAATAAAATTTTCGGCACGGGGGAACGCCCGAGAATGCGTGTGTTCAGGAGTAACCGGCACATTTATGTGCAGATCATTGACGACGTGAAACGGATTACGCTTGCTTCTGCTTCTACCCAGGACAAGGATATCGATACCACAGCCTGTTCGGGGAAGCGTGAACAGGCCAAGAAGGTTGGTGAGGCCATTGCCCAAAAGGCTCTTGCAGCTGGCATATCACAGGTCATTTATGACCGGGGTGGCAATATTTACCACGGCCGGGTCAAGGCATTATCCGAAGGTGCTCGTGAAGGCGGGCTCAAGTTTTAGGCAGCGAATTGCTGTAGGTTTTGAAATGTTAATGAAAGGGAATTCAACGGGGGTGTTTCTTGGCTGATTTTAAACGTGCAAAAGATGGAGATCAGGAAGAGCTCATCGAAAAAATAGTATTTATCAACCGCGTTGCCAAGGTTGTCAAAGGTGGCCGCCGTTTCAGCTTCAGCGCTATAGTGGTGGTCGGTGACGGCAAGGGACGCGTTGGCTATGGGCTCGGCAAGGCCAATCAGGTACCTGAGGCCATCCGGAAGGGTATTGAAAGGGCAAGAAAGGATATGCAGCATGTTGCCCTGACAGATGTATCCATTCCCCATGAGATAATCGGCAAATTCAAGTCCGGATCAGTGATGCTCAAACCGGCTTCCGACGGTACCGGTGTTATTGCCGGTGGCGCTGTCAGGGCGGTTCTTGAGGCTGCCGGCGTGCAGAACATACTGACCAAGTGCCTGGGCTCCAACAATCCCCACAACTTGGTCAAGGCAACCATAGACGGTTTGCGCAGGCTGAGGTCGGCTGAGGAAATAGCGCGGCTGCGGGGCCTCAAGGTTGAGGAAATGGTTGCCTGAGCGGCACTGACAGGTATAACGTTGATTTAACCTATTGGTTGAGACATGAGCGATACAGTGACTATCACACTTGTAAAGAGTGGCATCGGCAGCACCAAGAAAGTTCGCGCCACTCTGGTGGGACTTGGCCTGACCAAGGTCTATAAAACAATAACCAGAAAAGATACTCCCGAGATTCGTGGCATGATTGCCAAGGTACAACATCTTGTTCGGGTTGAGGAATAGAACATGCTGAAACTCAATAACCTCTCACCGGCAAAGGGATCCAGAAGGACCAACAAAAGACTGGGACGCGGTCCGGGAAGTGGACATGGTAAAACTGCCGGCCGTGGCCATAAGGGTGCACGATCCAGGTCCGGGTATAGCCAGAAGCCAGGCTTCGAGGGCGGCCAGATGCCTTTGCATCGGCGGTTGCCCAAGCGTGGATTTACCAACATTTTCAAGAAAGAATATGAGATAGTCTCCCTTTCGGATCTGGAGCGTTTTGATGCCGGCTCAACCGTTGATCATGACGCGCTCTTTGATGCAGGCCTGATCAGCAAAAAAGACTGTCTGGTCAAAATTCTCGCCAACGGCGAAGTGACGAAGGCCCTTACAATAGCCGTTGACAAGCTCAGTCAGTCGGCCAGGGAGAAAATTACCGCTGTCGGCGGGACCATAAAGGAGTAAGGCATGAGTGGACTTGCCAGCGCGGCCAATATTCCTGAATTAAGAAAGAGGGTGCTTTTCACCCTCTTTATGCTTTTTGTCTACAGGATGGGGGTTCAGATACCCACTCCGGGAATCAATGGCGAGGCGCTTGCCGCGTTTTTTCAGCAGAATGCCGGCACACTTTTTGGCATGTTCAACATGTTTTCCGGCGGGGCGTTAAAGAATTTTTCCATCTTTGCCCTGGGGATCATGCCGTATATTTCGGCTTCGATCATCATTCAGTTGCTGACTGTTGTCATTCCGCAGCTCGAAGCCCTTTCCAAGGAGGGTGAAGCAGGCCGGCGCAAGATCACACAGTACACCAGGTACTCCACAGTGGGGCTTTCTCTTATCCAGGGATTTTTTATTGCCACTGGTCTTGAAGGCATGACCGGCCCCGGCGGTGCTGCCATTGTTCTTGAGCCAGGTATCCAGTTCAAGCTGATGACCGTGCTGACCCTGACCACAGGAACGGCGTTTATCATGTGGCTCGGTGAACAGATGACGGAGCGTGGCGTCGGTAATGGTATCTCATTGATTATTTTCGCCGGTATTGTGGCCCGGATGCCCGCTGCGGTCGGGAATTCGATTCAGCTGATCAAGGCTGGCGAGATACCTGTTGTCTTTGTGCCGGTTATGCTGGTGCTGATGTTCTTTATTGTTGCGTTCATTGTCTTTTTTGAAACAGCACAACGCCGAATACCTATACAGTACGCAAAACGGGTAGTGGGCCGGAGAGTTTACGGAGGTCAGTCTTCACATCTGCCGTTGAAACTGAATATTTCCGGTGTTATCCCACCGATTTTTGCCTCGTCCATCATGATGTTTCCGGCAACCATCGGCTCGTTTATAAAAATTGACTGGGTGCAGCAGATTTCAGCCATGCTTTCTCCGGGAACAATCTATTACTACATTCTCTATGTGGCTATGATTGTCTTTTTCTGCTTTTTTTATACGGCTGTTACCTTTAAACCGGAAGATGTTGCAGAGAATCTGAAAAAGAACGGCGGCTTTATACCTGGTATCCGACCAGGGAAAAAAACAGCAGAGTTTATCGATTATGTCCTGACCCGACTGACGGTTATCGGGGCAATCTATCTCAGTGCTGTGTGTGTCATGCCGACGCTGTTGATCAGTAAGTTTAATGTGCCTTTTTATTTTGGCGGCACGGCTCTCCTCATCGTCGTCGGTGTTGCCATTGATACGATTTCGCAGATTGAATCGCATCTTGTGATGAGAAATTATGACGGTTTTATGAAAGCCGGCAGAATAAAGGGAAGACGGTGAGGATTTTGTGACACCATCGGGAAAGGAGAGGGCCATCACGCTGAAGACAGCTGAAGAGCTTCAGGTGATGTATGAGGCCAACCAGATCGTCGCTGGTGTCCTTTCCATGCTGTATCAGGAGATGAAGCCCGGTTTGTCGACCTGGCAGCTGGATAGATGGGCAGAAGAATATTGCCGTGATCATGGAGCTGAGCCTGCATTCAAGGGATACCGGGGATTTCCTGCTTCGCTCTGTGTTTCCATCAATGAACAGGTGGTTCATGGTATTCCCTCCAAGCGGGTCAAGGTGCGAGAGGGTGATATTGTCTCTGTCGATTTCGGGACGTGTTACAAAGGGTTTTATGGAGATTCAGCTGTAACGATTCCTGTTGGAAAGATACAGGAATCGGTCAGTTCGCTGCTTAAGGTGACCGAAGAGGCTTTATATAAGGCCATTGAGCAGGTCCGGATCGGTAATCGAATTGTTGATGTTTCCAGAGCTGTGCAGCAGCATGTGGAAAAGCGCGGATATTCAGTTGTCCGGCAATTTGTCGGACACGGCATAGGTGCTCATCTTCATGAAGCGCCGGAAGTTGCCAATTATGTCCAGAAGGGCGCATCACCCAGATTGCTTGAAGGCATGGTGATCGCCATAGAGCCCATGGTTAATCTGGGGACGCATAAGGTGAAGGTATTGCGTGACCAATGGACTGTCGTGACGGCAGACCGAAAACCATCCGCCCATTTTGAGCACTCTGTGGCCGTAACGCAAAACGGGCCTTTTATTTTGAGTGAGCGAAAGGATCAGCACGGTGCGGCGAAATAAATGCACTGTTGCAACAGAGATGTGGATGAAACGATTTTCCGTTTTAAAGGACTTGAAAAAAGAGTAGAAGGTAATATAATACCTATTTTCGCACTAAATTTATATCTAATTGGATGAGCTTATGGCCAAAGAGGAAGCCATTGAAGTAGAAGGAACGATCATTGAGCCATTGCCCAATGCCATGTTTCGGGTTGAGCTGGAAAATGGACACAAGGTACTGGCTCACATATCCGGTAAAATGCGGATGCATTACATCAAGATTCTGCCGGGTGATAAAGTGACCGTTGAATTGTCTCCCTATGATCTGACCCGTGGACGGGTCACATTCCGATCAAAGGGCGGAAAGAAGAAAAAGTGATTGTACGCCCGAGAGTTAAGTTCGGGCTTCGACAGTACGTATCGGCACTCTGAATGCAAGGCATGCTGGATGGCCGGAAGGAGAAAGAGCCATGAAAGTACGTTCATCAGTCAAAAAAATGTGCAGTGACTGTAAAATTATCAAGCGCAAGGGAATTGTGCGCGTCAACTGCAAGAACAAGAAGCATAAACAACGGCAGGGATAATTCGATATTCTGACCGCTTTTCAGTTCAACAAGGAGTGAGATCTTGGCACGTATAGCTGGCGTGGATTTGCCACGAAACAAACATATGGATCGGGCGTTAACCTATATATATGGTATTGGCCTGACAACAGCCCGGGAGATTCTCGACAAGGCTGACCTGCCTTATCAGATGAACAGTGATGATCTGAGCGGTGAAGAAATAACCCGTATCAGGAAAATCATTGAAAATGATTATGTGGTTGAGGGTGATAAACGGCGTGAGGTATCCATGGACATCAAACGGCTTATGGATCTGGGCTGTTACCGTGGGCGTCGCCATCGCCAGGGGTTGCCCTGCCGTGGTCAGAGGACCAAGACCAACGCCAGGACCCGCAAGGGACCACGGCGTGGATCCGTGCGCAGGTAGAACTTTTTCGGGAAAAGAGATTCGGTTACCGTTTGTTTGACGTGCTGACCGGTAAAGAATTGCGAATACGGAGTTATTATGGCTAAAGCAGCAAAGGGCGCACGGAGCAGGCGTCGTGAGAAAAAGAATATTCCTGAGGGAATAATCTTTATCTATTCAACCTTCAATAATACGGTGATCACCATATCGGACCGACAGGGAAACACTGTTGCCTGGTCAAGTGCCGGTGTGATCGGGTTCAAGGGCTCGCGTAAATCAACGCCTTTTGCCGCTCAGAAAGCGCTTGCCGATGCGGTTGCCAAGGCAAAGGATCACGGCCTGCGCAAGGTTGAGGTTCGTGTCAAGGGGCCGGGGCCGGGTCGTGAAGCTGCCCTGCGTGCCTTGACCACGGTTGAACTTGAGGTGAGTAAGATAGTCGATGTCACCTCGATACCGCATAATGGCTGTAAGCCGCCCAAACGCCGTCGGGTATAGCGGTTCAATATATGTGTACGGTTGCAGCCAGCCGGCGTGCTGACCGCTGCGTAAAACCGATACGATTTCAGATGGAGGGCTATTCGTGGCCAGATATACCGGAGCATCCTGCAGAACATGCAGGAGGGAAAACCTGAAACTGTTTCTCAAGGGTGATCGTTGTTATTCAGACAAGTGTTCTTTTGAACGCCGTTCGTATTCACCCGGGCAGCATGGACAGAACAGATTCCGCAAGGTTTCTGATTATGCTATTCAGTTACGTGAGAAACAGAAGGTAAAACATATGTACGGAATGCTCGAGAAGCAGTTCCGTCGTTATTTTCATATGGCTGATCAGGCCAAGGGCGTTACAGGTGAGAACCTGCTCATTATGCTTGAGCGGCGCCTTGATAATACGGTCTACAGGCTTGGCTTTGCCAGCTCAAGGGATCAGGCCCGACAGCTTATCCGCCACAATCACTTTACGGTTAACGGAAAAAAAATCAACATCCCCTCCTATTTTGTCAAGGTCGGCGATGTGATCACGCTGAAGGAAAAAAGTCGTTCCAATGAGATAATCAAGGATAATCTCGAAGGAGCTGCTCGCAGGGGCGTGCCGAGCTGGATAGAACTGGATACCGGCAACTTTCAGGGAACTGTTAAGGCTTTGCCTAATCGCGAGGAAATCACTCTCCCGATTCAGGAACAGCTTATCGTAGAGCTGTACTCCAAGTAAACCCAAGTAATCAGGTATTGCATGGAACAGGAAATCCGGGACGACAATCCCTTTTACAAGAATTGGCATGAGCTGATATCTCCGGAACGGTTGGAGGTCACTGAAAATACGCATACAGATCGGTTTGGCCGATTTATCTGCCAGCCCTTTGAAAGGGGATTTGCAGCGACAATCGGCAATGCTCTCCGCCGAATATTGCTTTCCTCGATTCGCGGGGCAGCGATTACTTCGGTGAAAATAGACAATGCCCTGCATGAATTTACCACTATTGATGGTATTCATGAGGATGTGGCCGAGATTATTCTTAATCTCAAACAAGTACGGCTTAAGCTGAACGGTCCTGATACGGTCACCGCCATTATTGAAAAGAAAGGTGTGGGCCCGGTCACTGCTGCTGATATCAGCGGGGGACTTGTTGAAGTAATGAACCCGGAGCAGCATATCTGTACCATAACCGGCACTGATACAACCTTTCGGGCTGAACTGGAGGTGCGCTGGGGAAAGGGCTATGTACCCGCTGAGCAAAATAAGAAAGATGACCAGCCTATTGGCGTTATTCCCATTGATGCTGCCTTTTCGCCGATTCTACGTATTCAGTATGTGGTCAGCTCAGCCCGTGTCGGTCAGCGGACCGATTATGATCGGTTGACTCTCGAAGTGGAAACCGACGGCAGTGTGCGTCCGGAAAACGCTCTGGCCTATGCGGCCAAGATTCTTAAGGAGCAAATGACCATCTTTATCAACTTTGATGAGGATAAGGCCAAGGCTCCGGACAAGGCTGAAGGTGAAGGGGATGCCATCGTGTATCCGCCTTTTCTGGATAAAAATGTTGAGGACCTTGAGCTGTCCGTCCGTTCTGCCAACTGTCTCAAGAATGCGGATATACAGTATATAGGACAGTTGGTGCAGAAAACCGATGCCGAAATGCTGAAGACCAAGAACTTTGGCCGCAAGTCACTCAATGAAATTAAAGCATTACTTGCCGAGCATGACCTGACCCTGGGGATGAAGATCGAAGGTTGGAAGCCCCCGGGAGATTCTGAGGAAAAAACCGAGGAAGTGTAAGGAATGAATTGTGCCCTCCCGTCACTCAGGTTAAGGCAAGAATAAGGATCTGATCATGAAACATAAAGTCGCAGGCCGCAAGCTCGGTCGAAATCCTTCCCATCGCAAGGCAATGCTGCGTAATCTCGTCACATCTCTACTTGAGCATGAGCGGATTGTCACCACTGTGCCCAAGGCAAAAGAGGCACGGAAGATTGCCGATAAAATGATCACCCTTGGTAAACGGGGCGATCTGCATGCCAGACGGCAAGCCATGGCGTATATACGTACCAAAAGTATTGTCGCCAAACTCTTTGATGAACTCAGCGAGCAGTATGCTGACCGACAGGGCGGCTATACCCGTATTATCCGTACTGGCACACGGTATGGCGATGCCGCGCCCATGGCCATTCTTGAATTGGTCGGCTATGAAGAGGAGATGATAGAAGAGCCTGAGGTGGAGGAAGAAGAGTAGCAATCTGCCAATCTATTATTTTATTAAACTGACCCGGTGGATACCATCGGGTCAGTTTTTTTTTGTCATTTTACCCCTGCCTGATGGTTGTGCTTTGTTACGAGAGCAAGGGGTTGACAAGATGCTTTTTCATGGTACCCTCGTAATGCGTCAAAGTTCATGTAGCTTGCGGGTTTCCTTCTTTTTTCACGCCCTGGCTGTTGAAAGATGTTGCGGCGATTAGCAGTTCGTTTTGCAGAAGAGGTGATTGTATGGCCGACGAGATTGATATTCCGGTTCCAGAGGGCAGAACCCTGGTAGGTGATGAGCCGTTTCGCTTTGCCTGTCATCCGGAGGTGCCCTGTTTCCTCACCTGTTGTCACAAGGTAGAGATGTATCTCTATCCCTATGATATTGTCCGCCTTAAAAATCGGCTCGGGCTCCATTCCGGAGAATTCATGCAGCGTCACACCAGACTTGCCGAGGGCTCCCATCCCTATTTTCCCGCTGTTATGCTTAATATGGCTGACAGCGACGGCCATCCCTGCCCCTTTTTGAATGATGATGGCTGTTCTGTCTATAAGGACCGGCCCTCATCCTGCCGGACCTATCCCCTGGAACGGGCCGTGGA
>Ga0256835_1001203_pt1 | contig 15978 bp, 7 predicted proteins | sample PIR30metaG_FD_185972 | JGI IMG/M metagenome (GOLD analysis project Ga0256835, IMG submission 185972) | Hydrothermal vent microbial communities from East Pacific Rise, Pacific Ocean - PIR-30 | ecosystem: Environmental > Aquatic > Marine > Hydrothermal vents | place: Pacific Ocean: East Pacific...
CCTTGAAGAACCACTCCTTGGGATCGACCGTCTTGGTGGCCCGCAGGTATCCCAGGCCGGCCGGCCCGCCTTCGGGCAGGTAGGCCTCGATCCGGTCGATCATCAGCAGGGCCTTGGCCGGCAGGTCCCAGCCGGCAGGAAGTTGCATGCCGGCCGCCTCGTCCGGGTCAAGGGGAGGATCGACCGCCAGGTCGGCCTGCAACGCCTGCCGGAGGCTGGCGTCATCCGGCCGGAAGGAGCCGGGATCGATGCCCCGCAGGCCCACCTGGTTGGCCAGGGCCTGGGCGGTGAAAAAGCCAAAGTAGGTGTCGCCGGTAAAAACCGGCTCATCGCCTGCCAGGACCTGGAAGTCGAAGTGCTCGATGATCATGTCGGCGGCCTGGTTCACCTTGGTCAGCCGGCTGCGCATGGTGAGGGTGCGGTCTTCGGGAACAAGGGGCGTATGCAGCCGGGCCGTGCCACCCAGGTTGCGGAACTTCAGGTCAGAGTCGCTGTGCAGGGCCGAGCCCAGGTAGGCCGCCAGCCAGCCGCAGGGCTGGAGGGCGATTTCAAGCAGCACGCAGTAGGGCATAAAGCCGCTCCGGTCGGCCGCAAAGTACCAGTCGCCGGCCTGCATGTCGTACTGGGCGGTAATCCAGCCGCCGGGCTCCAGGACCCAGGGCTGGGGCTCGGTTTCGATCACCCGGTGCAGGAAGCAGTAAGGCGGCCCGGGCAGGCGGGCGATCACCCGCTGGCTGTCGAAAACCCGGTATGGTTCACCAAAGGCCCTGGACGGGCTGCCAACGGCAAACTCCAGGATCTTTTCGTGATCGTAGAGCGGCCGCGCTTTTCCGGAGGCCGGCCGGGCCGTACCGGAAATCTTGCCGCGCTCCTGCCAGAACTGCTCCACCTGCCGGCGGTGGCAGCCGGTCATCTTGAGGGACATGTCCTGGAAGTAAACTATGTGATGGCCATCGGCGTACATGTGGGCGTCTGCCAGCACGTAAGGCTCGGGATCGTAGCCGATCTCCTTGATTTCCACCTGGTAGTGGACCCTGGATGTTTCCGGGGTGACCGGGCCGCGGCACTTGAGAACCGCCTGGGTCTCCAGGACCGGCTCCAGGGCAACCTCAGGGTCGTCGGTCACCCAGCCCAGGCGCAGCAGGAATATCCGCAAGGTATGGGCGCAGCACTCGTACATCAGGGTGCCGGGCATGACCATGTCGTCCGGGAAATGACAGGTGAGAAACCAGTCGTCGGGATGGATGTCGGCCTCGGCCCTGATGGAGCCCAGGCCGAAACGGCCGCCGGAAGGCTCCAGTTCCAGCACCCGGTCCACCAGCCTGAGCCTGCCGGAAGGAAGCACCAGGGCGTTTTGGACCTGGATGCCCTCAAACTGGCTGCCGAAGCAGGCCCCCAGGTCTCCCCGGCGCAGGGCATCCACCTGGGCATCGTCGTAGGCTTCGCGCTCCATGGCCACCAGGGGCTCAAAGCCGCCGGTGACCTTGCCCGGGCTGAACTGCTTTTCTTCTTCCGTCAGGATGATTCCGCCGGAGGCCTTTACTTCCTCGGCGGTGAAAAAGCCGGCACAGCCGTCGGTCATGGTGATCAGGGGCTCCTGTCCGATGAAACCCTCGAAGCGGAAGAAAAAGAGCCAGGTCTGGTCCTGGCGGACGAACTTGTCGATGTTGATTTCATAGCGGATGGTCTCTCCCGGCCGCGGCAGGCCGCGGTGAAAGCGAATCCTTGCGTCCAGGAGGCGATAGGCCCGCTTGCCCTGCACCTGGTGGTCGATACCCAGGTAGGAGCAAAGGAAAAGGTCGGCCTGGCCGGCTTCCACCGAGATGCAGACCGGGGCCCGGCCGCCGTCCAGGTACCAGGCATCTTCGCGCACGTCGTGCTCGGTGACCACCTGCCCCGGGCCAAGGGAGCATTTCTCGCCCTTTACTTCCAGGATGCGGTCAACCAGCATCAGGGGTTCTGCCGGCAGGCGCACCCTGACAGGGTAGGTGTCCACCACGGCAAATTCAGGTCCCAGCACCCTGGCCACCGAGCCTACGGCAAACTCCAGGCACAGGTCGCGGTCGAAGGCAACATCCTTGCTTCTGGTTGGCTTCTTGGCAGCCGGTGCCGGCGCAAGAGGGGCGCCAGGTGTTACGGCGGCAGACCTTGCAATCATGTCCGAGATACTGGCCGAAAGCTCGAGAAACCGGCGGTGGGCCTCGGCCGTGGCGGCGCTGGAGCGGGAAAAGTCGTTCAACAGGCGCCTTGTGAAATCCTCCGGCAGGCGGGAACCTGCGGCCGCAGCTTCGCGGGCCTTTCCCGGCACGGTTGGTTCCGGTCTTACGGCTGTGTCGCCGGGCTGCCGGACAGCTTGGGGGACAGGCGCCAGGGGCTCGACTTTCAGATCCCTCAGCTGGCCCACTGTCACCTTTATCTTCCGGCCGGCCGGTCCCCGGGCGGCAGGGGGCCGGGAAGGCCTGAGGGCGAGCAGGCCAGGATCGATATCCACCCCGGCCGCAGCCAGGGTGCCGGCGCACTTGAGCAGGCAGAGGCGCTCGTCCTCGTTGCGGCGGTTGGCCGCAACCGCCAGGTGGGGCCGGTGCCCGAGGATCTGCCTGATCATCCGGGTGCAGGAGTTGCCCGGGCCTGTCTCGACGAAGATCCTTACCCCGTCCCGGTAGGCCTGCTCTATGGTGCGAGTGAAATCGAAGCCGTCGATGGCCTGGCGCAGGATCGACTCGGCCGCGTTTTCTTCGGTCAGCTCATAGGTCGATGCCCGGGCGCAGCTGTAGAAATCCACTCCCGGCACCTTGCGGACGGCAAAGCGGTGAAGGTCCTTGTAGGCACCTGCCACCGGCCCGGCCGCATCGCAGTGGACCGCCACCACCCCTTTCAGGAAGAAAGCTTCGCAGCCGAGCTTTTCTACTGTCTTTTTGACCGCATTATCCAGTCCCCCGATGACACATTCTCCAGGTGTGTTGATTATCAGCCTTCGCACGTAGGGTTCGTTGCTTATGGCCTCGTCCACCATGGCCGCCGGGCAGATCACGTGGGCCACGGACCACTTGAAAGGCATGTCGGCGGGTATCTGCCATGCCCGGCGTACTGCCTGGCAGGGGCCGTACAGCTGGGTGCTGAAAAGGTCGCTGGCAGCCAGCCTGTTTAGCATCTGTCCCCGGTCGGGCCAGGCGCCCATGGCAAACAGGCCGGCCGACTCTCCCAGGCTGTAGGGTATCACCGCCTCGGGCCGGAGATTCATCTTCTGCATCAGGCGGGTCATGATTCCGCCGAAAAGCACCTGACCGAAGATCATGTGCAGGGGGTCCGATTCCAGGCGCGCCTGTGCCCGGCCGCGCCAGTCGCCGTCCCAGCGAATGCGCCAGGGAATGTATATTTCCGGCAGCAGTTGATCGCCAAAGCGGTCGGTCTCGGCTTCAAGCTCTGCAAATACTTCAGGCCAGCACAAGCCGAGCCGGCGGCCCATGGAAAGATAATGGTTACCGGAGCCGGGATAGACAAAGGCCAGCTTGCCGTAGGGCCGGTCGGATTCATCAAAAAAGCAAAAGCCTGAAGGTTGATCGGCAAACAGGTGGCGTTCTGAGTTTGCCAGGGCCGAAATCGCCTGCCTTATGATATCGGCAAGATCCTGAGGGCCGGAGGCTACAAGGGATATGCCATATTCTTCTTTGCCGCGGGCAGTGCTTTGGGATGCAGCCCCTGTCAGCTCCCGGATGACTGCTAAGGGAGAAGTCGACGAGGCCAGCCTGGCAGAAATGCTCTCAAGCCTGTCTGCCAGGAGGCGGCGGGATTTTCCGCTTAAGGTTATCAGCAACGGTTCAGGCGTTGTTTCCCAAGTATCCGGCGGCCAGGCAAGCAGGGGCGTCGGGGGCGCTTGCTGCTTTTCCGGGGCCTGGGCCAGGACCAGGTGCATGCAGTTGGCATCGCTTGTCATGGACGCGACACAGGCAAGCCTGGGACCGTCCTTTTTGTTGCGCGGCCAGTAGCTTGCAAAGCGCGGGATATGAAAATGCTCGGCCGGAAGCCGGCTGTCGGCCGGTTTTTCGTAGGCCGGCAGGGGAGAAAGGATACGGTGATACAGGTTTAGGCTCGCCTTGACAACCGACACAAGGCCGGAGGCCGCCCCTGCGTGGCCCGTGAAAGCTTTGGCCGATGCCAGGGCAATCGGGCCTGCAGGTGGCCGGGAGCTGAAAAACTCTTTCAGGGCGCCCAGCTCAAGCGCATCCTCTTCGGGCCGTCCGCTGCCGTGGCATTCATAAAGGCTGATCGAAGACGGATCGATACCGGCATCTTCAAAGCAGCGCTCCATCGAACCAAGATAGGTTTCAGGCGTCGGCACCGCCTTCCGGACACCCCGGCCGCAGGCGCAACCCAGGCCGCGAACGATGGCGTAGATCCTGTCACCATCAGCTTCTGCCTTGTCCAGCCTTTTGACCACCAGTGCCACGGCCGCATCGGCAGGCAGGCTGCCGGCAGCGGCAGAATCAAGGGGCCGGGCCTTTGTCGATCGGGAAAATTTCAGGCGCGGATCGAGGCCGGCGATGTTTCTGGGATCACAAAAAAGATCGACCGCTCCAACCAGCATGGTGTCGGCAAGCCCGCTTTCAAGGAAGATGGCTGCTGTTTCAAGCGCCCGCAGGCCCGAAGCCTCTTCGGCCGAAATTACGAAGGAAGGCCCTCCAAGCCTGAATTCCCTTGCGATCCGGCTGGCAACTATGCCGCCCAGGGCTCCCAGGGTCCGGGAAGAGGTGAGGGGATGACCGACGGTTGCCTCCAGCCTGTCGAGCAGTTCTTTTCGCTGCTTGCCGTTCAACCGGTGATTGTGTTTTTTCAGCCAGCCGTCGACAAGGTCGGGCAGTGCCCAGCGCAGGTGAAAATTGGTGGCCTCGAAGTCGAAACTGATGCCAATCACGGCACCCATGGCGGCGCGGGTCTTTCGCAGCGGTAGCCCGGCATCCAGCAGGGCCCCGGCCGCAACCTTCAGCATGAGCAACTGCTGGGGGAGAATATCCTTTATTTCGTTGGGTGGAATGGAAAAATACCCGGCAACCATTTCAATGTCAGAGACGGCAGCCGTCGGCTTGATTCCCGTGGCTGCCAGCAGGTGCCGGGCACGACCGGTGTTTTGGCCATCTGGGGGAAGTCGGTCTTCAAAAAGGATCCGGCTGAAATCTTCCAGGCCTTCGACGGGCCCGGTGACAATATCCATGCCCACGATGGCAAGATTTTCGTATTTTGGGGCAGCAGACCTTGTCCGATCAATAGGTTCGGCTCTACCCGGTGCTGTAATAAACACCTTCCTTCCATCGGACTCCTCTCCGTGTCGTTCCAGAAGCATATGAGCGTTTATGCCTCCGAAACCAAATGCGCTGACAGCGGCTCGCCGGATCTGATCGCTGCCGGCCGGCCACGGCTCGGCTGTAGTCTGAACTCTGAACGGACTGCCGTTCAGTGGGCTTGTTGGCGCAAAGCGGCTGAAATTAAGCGAAGGCGGCAATGTGGCATGATAAAGGGCCAGCAGGGTTTTTATCATGCCGGCGGCCCCGGCGGCAGTAAGCAGGTGACCGATCATGGACTTGACCGATCCGATGCGGCACTGGCCGGGTTTCCAGCCCGAAGATCCCCAGAGTTCGACAAGACTTTTTGCCTCGGTTGCGTCTCCGACCGGGGTGCCGGCCCCGTGGCATTCTATGTACTGGATATCGTCTGGTCTCCAGCCCGCGTCATTGTACGCCTGTCTCATGGCCCGCAACTGACCTTCGCTGTCGGGGGCAAGTAAATTGCCACGGGTGTCGTTGGAAAGACCGGCAGAGCGTATGACACCGTAAATGGTATCTCCGTGGGCCTGGGCGTCTTCAAGGCGTTTCAGGGCCAATACCCCGGCACCTTCTCCCACCACCAGGCCGTCAGCGCTCTTGTCGAATGGCGCGCAGCGGCCCGTTGGTGAAAGGGCCCTCAATTGGGAAAAACCGATCTGGGTATAAACAGGGTCCGGCCCTGAAACGCCGCCGGCCAGGACCAGGTCCAGTTTTTTCTTTGTCAGCAGGTTGCATCCCAACATTACGGCATACAAAGATGAAGCGCAGGCGGCATCCAGAGTGTAACTGCCGCCGCCAAGACCGAGGACCCCGGAACATAAAGCGGCCGGCATGCCGGTCACCCGCGAAGAAATGCTTTCGGCGATATTGAATTGGACCGGTTTTGAAACTTCAGATGACCGGAAAAGCATTTTCTCCAGTTCTGCGCCGAGCATATCCCGCGTAATGCGGGATGTGGCCATGGTCGGAAGGGCGATTGCCGCCAAAATGCACCCTGCCCGGCGCCGATCGATTCCGGATGTATTGCAGGCACTGAATGCCTGCAGGCAGGCATCAATCGCCCACTGAAAGAGAGGATCGCAATCATGGAGCCAGTCCAAGTCCATATCCGGCCCGAACCTTTCAGGGTCGAAACTGTATCCGGAAATAAGGCCCGCTGAAAAATGGAAGCAACGGTCCGGTGCGGGTCCGGTTGAGGCAAGATGTTCAATCGCGAATCCGGCACGCCGGGAAGACAGGATGCCTATCTTTGATTTTGCAGCGACAACATCGGACCAGAACCGGTCAACGTTGAATGCGCCCGGGAAAACCGTTCCCAGGCCAACCACAGCTATGCTCAAACTTTTGCTCATGACAATCCGTTATGTTGGTTTTTGCATCTAACCGATATTTGAATCGCTCAAGTTAGCTGTCAATAAGTTGCGAACACTACCCAACATCGACAAAACTGACAAGCAGAAATAGGATGCGGCGGTATTATTCCGTCCCGCCAAGGGCATGGGTTACACGCTGCTATCATTGAAAATATTTTGCTTATAGCGGGATATGGTAGACAGAATATGCAATATCGGAGGCGGTTAACACTTATATTTTATTGGTTGACATATTGTGCGGAAATGTTAATAAGAGAATGCCAAATCCATTACGCACCTTTCCTCCAAAATAAATTGTACCCAAATCCGCAGAGTTGGCTATCAGAACCTAATGCGGGCATCTACATGCTTCTGCACACTAAGGAGGAGGTCAGAATGGGAAAGTGTAAAAAAATGATTATTGCTTTGGTTTCAGCAGCCCTTGTCATGGTAATGAGCCAGGCCATATTGGCACAAGACGTAAAAGACGTAAAAATCGATATAAATACGGCATCTGCTCAGCAATTGCAGGCTTTGAAATACGTGGGTGAAAAATACGCCCAGAAAATCGTAGAGTACAGGGAATCACATGGCCCTTTTGAAAAACCGGAGGATATAATGAAAGTCTCCGGCATAGGCAAAAGGGCATTTGAGGCCAATAAAGATCTTATTCAAGTCTCGAAACCCGAAGCGGCGGCAAAAAAGAAATAGACTTTAATCCTTAAAGATAACGCAAAACAGATAGCCGACTCTACCTAACTGGGTCTTTCAGCGCTTGGAAAGACCCAGTTTTCTATTGACACAACCGTCAAGATATGTTCAAAGAATGAACATCACACCATCCTATCTGGCCTGAAGTAACAACAACAGCTTTCAATCTAAACCAGCCGACATAAGCCCAAACAATGAAATTTCAGTTAAACATTTGTAACTGAGCAGGCGGAGCTATGCCTTCGCGTGTTTTTGCTGAATTTACCGCCTCACGCCTATGCACAGGTTTTATGAACAGTAAAGACGCCAAGAAGTTAAAAATTCTGGAAGTCATACACTTGGAAGAGGGGGCGCCAAGTCAGAGGGAGCTTGCCCGCACGCTCAATGTGTCTGTGGGTTTCATAAACGCGTTTGTCAAGCACTTGGTAAAAAAGGGTTATATCAAGGTAACGGCCATATCCAAAAACCGCGTAAAATATTTGCTGACACCAAAGGGGATTGTTGAAAAGACCCGTTTGACCTATAAACACATTCAAAACTCATATATTTTTTATAGGGCTGCATGTAATCGTTTGGACAAACTGTATGCAAATCTCGAAAAAACAGGGGCTGAAAGAATTGCCTTTTATGGAATGTCGGGCATTGCTGACTTGGCCTACCATGTATTGAAAAATTCAGATTTAAAATTTTCCGGAATGATAGATGATGATCATGCAGGGGAGATTTTTGGAGGGTATGAGATAAGCCCGGTCAGCAAGATGGATCAGTTGAAATTTGATCGTTTGCTGATTACGGACTTTATAAAGATGGTAGAAAATAAAAACAAATTGAACTCGCAATGCGACGACACTTTATGGGTGTATTTGTAGAGGGGCTATTTTTAGTTCCTTTTTCTATTATTTTCTGCTATTTGCATTTTCGGTATTTTCGGTTCATTTCAGTAATGACGTTGGTTTATGTTAATAGTGTTTTTCAAAATTCATCAAGGGTTCAAGGTTTAATTGCATTGTTTGGATCGGTTGTTCACCTTTAAGTAATGCGGGCAAGGATAAATGAGGGGTATGCAGCGTGATGCACCCAATTAAAATAATGGTCGTTATCGGCACTCGTCCGGAAGCCATCAAGATGGCTCCCGTCATCAATGATCTTGAAAGTGAAGAACAAATAGAGGTCAAAATATGCGTTACTGCTCAGCACAGGGAAATGCTGGATCAGGTTTTGGAACTGTTTTGCATTTCACCTGATTATGATTTGAGCGTTATGCGGGCAAATCAGGGACTGGAGGAAATTACAGCCAAAATAATTACCGGAATGGGTGACGTATTATCAGGATATCGGCCGGACCGGGTGCTCGTACATGGGGACACAACCACCGCCATGGTGTCCGCAATTGCTTCATATTATAAAAAAATTCCGGTGGGACATGTTGAGGCAGGCCTGCGAACAGGAGATATTTATTCTCCTTGGCCAGAGGAAATAAACAGAAAGTTAATCGGTGGAATCGCAGATCTGCATTTTGCTCCGACAGAAAATGCAAAGGCAAATTTATTACGTGAAGGCGTTCCATCGGAACGCATCCTGGTTACAGGCAATACCGTAGTCGACGCGCTGCTTCAGATTTCCAGAAAAGTCAGAGAAGACAAGGAATTATCCTCGAGTCTTGCTGAGCATTTTTCTTTCCTGAACCCCCAAAAGCGCCTTATTCTTGTCACCGGCCACCGGCGTGAAAGTTTTGGCCGGGGATTCGAAGAGATCTGTGCCGGATTGTCGGAACTGGCCGACAGGGACGATGTCGAAATCGTATATCCGGTTCATATGAATCCCAATGTAAGAACGGCGGTATACGGCATTCTGCGAGGAAAGCGTAACGTGTACCTGACAGAACCGCTAGATTACCTGCCCTTTGTCTATCTAATGAATCGGTCATATTTGATATTGACCGACTCGGGAGGAATTCAGGAGGAGGCACCGTCTTTGGGGAAACCTGTGCTGGTTATGCGCGAAAAGACAGAAAGGCCGGAGGCTATTTCGGCCGGCACGGTGGTTCTCGTTGGCGCGGATTCCAAACGGATCGTCTCCACCGCAACTAAATTGCTGGAAGATATTGAAAGTTACAACCAGATGAGTCGCTGCCATAATCCTTACGGTGATGGCAAAGCGAGTAAACGCATTTTGAAAGGTGTGATCGATGCCCACACAATATAGTAAGGTTTCTGTAATAGGACTTGGATACATAGGTTTGCCGACAGCGGCCGTGCTGGCCGCGCGTGGCGTGCAAGTGGTTGGTGTGGACGTGTCTCGCGATGTCGTTAATATTGTCAATCAAGGAAAGGTGCATATCGTAGAGCCCGAACTGGATATCATTGTTCGCGCGGCTGTCTCTACCAACATGCTGCGTGCAACGATGCACACCGAGGCTGCCGAGGCTTTTCTGATCGCCGTGCCCACGCCCTTCAAGGACGGCTTCGAACCGGATCTTTCCTATATTCGCAAGGCAACCGATGCAATAGCACCGGTTTTGGAAAAGGGTAATCTTGTAGTTCTCGAATCCACATCTCCGGTGGGCACTACAGAAAAAGTTATGCGGTGGCTTGCTGAAATGCGTCCTGATCTGTCGTTTCCCCATCAAGCTGGCGAGGAAGCGGATATAAATATTGCTTATTGTCCTGAACGGGTATTGCCCGGACATGTTTTGAAGGAGATAGTGGAAAATGACAGGGTGATCGGAGGGATTACCACCCGCTGCGCCGAAAGAGCGAAGGCCTTATACAAAATATTCCTGAAAGGAGAGTGCATTCTTACAGATTCCAGGACAGCTGAACTTTGCAAGCTTACGGAAAATGCATTCCGTGATGTAAATATCGCTTTTGCCAATGAGCTTTCGCTCGTTTGTGACCGCCTTGGCTGCGATGTGTGGGAGCTTATTCAGCTGGCCAACCGCCATCCGCGGGTAAATATTCTTAACCCCGGTCCCGGTGTGGGGGGGCATTGCATAGCGGTTGATCCGTGGTTTATAGTAAGTTCCGCACCGCAGGAAACACGTTTGATCAAGACTGCCAGACAGGTCAATGACGCCAAGCCAGGTCATGTCGTTGAGAAGGTACTAAGTGCCGTTGCAGGCAACGTATCTCCAAAAGTTGCCTGTCTTGGACTTGCCTTCAAGGCCAACATCGATGATCTCAGGCAGAGTCCTGCAATGGAAGTAGTATCACGTCTTGCAAAAATGATCGAAGGGAAGATTTTAGTTGTCGAGCCACATGTAAAGTCGCTTCCGGGAGAACTTGCAGAATATGCGAATATCGAACACGTGAACACTGACACTGCGCTGAAGCAAGCGGATGTGGTGGTGCTTTTGGTTGACCATGACGAATTCAAGGGGGTAGATCCCGGTTCTATCGAGGGCAAGACTGTGATCGATACAAAGGGAGTCTGGCGTTGAAACAGGTATTGATTAAAGGTGGTGAGGTCGTCGTCGAGGAAGTTCCCGCGCCCAAAGTATCTCCCAAGAATATACTTGTTGCTGTAACATGTTCTTGTGTAAGCGTGGGGACAGAGATTGCGAGCGTAAAGATGTCGGGCCTGCCTTTGTATAGGCGCGCTCTAAAACAGCCGGAAAATGTCAAGCGCGTTTTGGAAATGGTGCGTGACCAGGGGATAAAGCGCACGCTGGACAGAGTACGGGGCAAGCTCTCGGCGGGTGCTCCGACCGGATATTCGGCATCCGGGGTTGTTATTTCCACCGGAGCGGCAGTCGAGGGGTTCTCGGTGGGTGATCGGGTTGCCTGTGCCGGTGCGGGAATCGCGAATCATGCAGAAATAATCAGCGTACCGGTCAATTTGGCGGTTAAAGTGCCAGATGAGGTGTCTGATCAGGACGCATCCACGGTTACGCTTGGGGCGATTGCCATGCAGGGTGTAAGGCGGGCTGCCCCGACGTTGGGAGAAACCATTGCCGTGATCGGTCTTGGCATTCTCGGACAATTGACTACCCAACTGTTAAAGGCCAATGGATGCCGGGTGATAGGAACAGATATAGAGCCACGCAAAATGGATATTGCTCTTTCCCATGGTATGGATGCGACTGTGGGGGGAGAAACTGATTTTGTGGAAGGTGTGATCCGTTTGACAGATGGATATGGCGCAGATGCGGTCATCATTACAGCGGCAACGGCCAGCGACGAAGTGGTAAGCCTGGCGATGCGGGCAACGCGCAAAAAAGGACGTGTTGTATTGGTCGGTGATGTAGGACTCAATCTTCGAAGAAGCGACTTCTATTCCAAAGAGCTTGATTTTTTGATCTCCACGTCCTACGGGCCGGGAAGATATGATCCGGTTTACGAAGAAGAGGGCAATGATTATCCCATTGCGTATGTGCGCTGGACTGAAAATCGCAATATGGAGGCATATCTTAACCTTGTCGCCTGCGGCAAACTGCATGTCAATGATTTGCCGTCAGAGACATATCCTGTCGACAATGCTGAAAAGGCTTACGCCAAACTTAAAGGAGCTGGAGACAAGCCGTTGCTGGTCTTTCTCACCTATCCTGCGGACCCACAAAAGCAGGAGTTTATTACACGTCGCGTGGATATGCCTGCTAAGCGAGTGCCTTCCGGAATTATCAGGGTCGGGCTGGCCGGGGCCGGCAGTTTTGCTCAGGCGGTTCACCTTCCCAATATGGTCAAACTCCGAAACAAGATTACACTCCATGCCGTGATGAGCCGGACCGGCGCAAATGCCAAGGCGGTGGCAAAGCAGTACGAGGCATCATATGCCACAACAGATTATAGTGAAATCCTGTCCGATCCCGATGTGGATTTGGTGATGATCACCACACGCCACAATTTGCATGGTCAAATGGTTATAGAAGCACTCAGAGCTGGCAAACATGTTTTTGTCGAAAAACCATTGGCTATGAGCCGGCAAGAGCTTGATGCCATCGCGGCTTTCTATGATGAAAACGGGACCGGGCAATTACTGATGACAGGTTTTAACCGTCGTTTTTCTCCAGCCATACAGAGAGCAAAATCATTGCTACAGCAACGGTCAACCCCAATAATCGTGAATTATCGCATGAATGCCGGTTTCATTCCTTCAGATCACTGGGTGCATGGTGAAGAAGGAGGCGGAAGAAATATAGGCGAAGGATGCCATATATATGATTTATTCGACTTTTTGACAGATGCGGATGTAGAATCCATAGAGGCTGCCGCCATTACTCCGTCTGGAAAGCAATGGCGAAAAAACGATAATTTTGTTGCTATAATAAAGTACACCGATGGTTCCGTTTGTACCCTGACATATACCGCTCTGGGCAGCAGGGACTACCCAAAAGAAATGATGGAGATCTATGCTGACGGTTTGGTCATTGAAATGAATGATTACCGCCTGTTGGAAGTGGCCGGGTCGAAAGCCAAGGGATGGTCCTCATCAACCATGCAGAAAGGACAGATGGAGGAGATGATAGCATTGGTGGAATGTATTTCTACTGGTGGAAGCTGGCCCATTTCACTGATTGAACAACTGAGAGCCACACAAATCAGCTTTGATGTGGAAAGGCTTATTTGCCAGCCTGGAAGCTGATTTTAGCTTTATAATAAACCCTTTCAGAGAATTTTGAAATGTCATGTGATTGTCGAAATAATTCTGTAAATGCGGGTGCTCCTGTCTTGGCAATCGTTGTTCCCTGCTATAACGAACAGGAGGTTGTCGATATTTCGATTCAAAGGTTACTTGATGTTTTATCTGATCTTGAATCGTCCAAAGATAGTTCTCCGAATAGCTTCTTGGTATTTATTGATGACGGTTCTGACGACGAGACCTGGAACTTGATTATTTCGGCCGTGGGGAAATATTCCGGAAGGGTGCGTGGGATTCAGCTTGCCCGCAATTTTGGCCATCAGGCTGCCTTGATGGCCGGTCTGGAGTACGTCAAGGGGAAATGTGACATAGTGGTTTCGGTTGACGCCGATTTGCAGGATGATATTGGCATTATTAGTGATATGATCCAAGAATACAGAAACGGCAATGAGATCGTTCTTGGTGTCAGACGGCTGAGAGATAGCGACAATTTTTTTAAGCGCTGGACTGCTATCGGTTATTATCGGTTGATGCGCTTACTGGGTGTGGACTTGGTTGTAAACCATGCCGATTTTCGATTGTTGTCAGCTCAAGCATTAAAACATCTTACCCATTTCCCGGAGTACCACCTGTTTTTAAGGGCAATGGTGATGATGCTTCATAATCGCATTGCGCATGTTTATTATGATCGTTCGGAAAGGATGGCCGGGGATTCGAAATATAGTTTGAAGAAGATGCTTATTCTGGGCTGGGACGGCATAACTTCTTTTTCAATTGTACCGTTGCGCATAATCATGGCTTTGGGAGTACTGATATTCTGCGGGTCACTGGCGTTGGCCGCTTATGCGTTCATTGAAAAATTAGCTGGCAATACCGTTCCCGGCTGGACATCGATATCTATTTCCCTATATTGGCTTGGGGGTTTATTGATGTTTTCACTGGGTGTTGTAGGAGAATATATTGGGAAAATATTTATCGAAGTAAAACGCAGACCTCGTTATCTGATTCATGATATAATTGAAGGAAAGGGGGAAGGATTACCGAGATATGACTCAAAAGGGAGTTGACTTCGATGATTTTGCCGATCATTATGAGAAGATACTGTCTGATCAGCTATCATTTTTCAGTGCTGAAAGGAAATACTTTTCAGCCTATAAAATAGAATTGGTAGCCAAGCTGCTTTCTGAACCTCCGCGCAGTATCCTTGACTATGGCTGCGGAGTGGGTCTCAGCTTGCCGCATTTTCGGCGTGTTTTTCCGGAAGCAGAAATACATGCCACAGATATATCGCAAAGAAGTCTTGAATTCGTTCGTTCTAATTATCCATACGTAAAGGTGCTGCAGGAGAGCGATATCAACGCATATAGTTACGATCTCGTCTTTCTTGCGACCGTGTTGCATCACGTGCCGCCAGTTCAACGGGCAAGCCTCGTTAAGAAGCTAAAAATCCTGCTCGAAACAAAAGGTGTTCTTTGCGTTTTCGAACACAACCCTTATAATCCGGTGACAAGGAAAATGGTTGCCACCTGCCCTTTTGATGAGGGGGTGGAGCTTATTTCAATGCACAAGCTGTCGCGGCTGTTAAAAAATGAATGCGAAATGCTTTGCGTAAAAAAAGGATATTGTTTATTTTTCCCCAAACCCCTTCAAGGCCTTCGCAGTTTTGAACAATTCTTGTCTTGGCTGCCGATAGGGGGGCAATATTATATGATAGCAAGAGCATGATTTCATATTGCCCCAAGTCCGGTCATTTTTATCAGCTTCTTTGCCGTCATGATATATCAAAAAAGTTATAAGGATTTCCGTTCAATGATACAATCAAATGCCCCAACACGTTGTTTGAAACGAATGATTATGTTGTGGGGAAAATGGCGCCTGATGGTTTTTATAGTGATGGTTCCGGTTGTAATTATTCCTTCTGTCAGTAGATTACTGAGCGATATAGAGCAAAAATATCAAAAATCGGAAAAGGTGCATTGGTATTGTGCTAACGGATGGATAAAAAGTGCCGATTGCATGCGGAAAACTGGTGCTTGGCTTGTGGTGTGCGATAATATGCAACTGGTTCCGCTTTCGGAAGTATCTTTTGCAGATGACCCGGGGCATGCCTTGCTGCTCGGGATAGCAGCAACTATTCTGGGCAAAAATGTAGGAGTCGCAGATATTGCAGTATTGAATGTATTGATTAACCTGTGTGCCCTTCTAGTATTACTGGTCTTGCTTTTTGCTCTTAAGGTGGATTTGATCTGGATGTTGCTATTGATCCTGGCAGATAAAATTTTTTTCAGCCTGATAAGTGACTCACCACATCCTTCTCATACTGGAGTCGCCGCCATGGCGGCAGTTTTGCCGATCACAATTTCTTTTTGTTTTTTTCATGATAACTGGGGTCGACTTCGCAAGACTATATTTATTTTCATCGGGCTGATTTTATTTTCAGTAGCCACTTTAATCCGGGGTGTCATAGGCCATATGGGTTTTATTGTATCCATGGTTGTTTTATTTATAGCCGGGTTTAAACACCGCAACAGCGTTAAAAAAATGGGAGTTTTAATGATAATTGCTGCGCTGGTGGTTGTCGCGTGGCAGTCTCAAAACCTGGTGCTGATGGCTCGAGATGCTTTATTCGATGTGCAGCCTGCTTACCATATACAGGAGCACGGTATTGCACACAATCTCTATATCGGGTTGGGAACTGTGCCAAACAAGTTCGGCATCAAATGGCATGATATGCATGCATTGGAAGTTGTTAAACAAATCAGCCCTGAAACGGAATATGTTACACCCGAGTATTTCCGCATATTGCTGCGTCTTTATCTGAAACGGCTTAAAGAAGATCCCATGGAGGTTTTAAGAATCTATAAGGAAAAAGCATGGCAGTTGCTGCAGAAGAAGTTTTGGGCGGGATGGTTGCCTCTTTGGGTGACATTATTGCTTGGCTTTGGGCTGACTGTCCAATTGTGGAAACGAAAGACAGATCAAGGGCTGCAATCGACACCCTTGCTTTTAATTACATATGT
>Ga0256835_1001204_pt1 | contig 15955 bp, 12 predicted proteins | sample PIR30metaG_FD_185972 | JGI IMG/M metagenome (GOLD analysis project Ga0256835, IMG submission 185972) | Hydrothermal vent microbial communities from East Pacific Rise, Pacific Ocean - PIR-30 | ecosystem: Environmental > Aquatic > Marine > Hydrothermal vents | place: Pacific Ocean: East Pacific...
AGAGCTTCTACGAGAAGGGCGGGAAGTGGCGCGAAAAGATGATGGACCTCGTTCGCCAGGCTCTCTACTCCCTTGAGTCCTTCGGACTGATTAAGAGTATAGAAATGGAAGACAAGGAAGTCTTCGACATAACCGACCACGGAATGAAGGTGCTGGAGGATATGAACCTCAGGGGAATCAGGGACATTCCCTCCACTGCCGTAAAAGCCATAACCATAAGCAACAGGGAATTCGCAGCTCCCAACCGAGCATGGTATGAGATGGCGGCAGAGCGCAATCTGGTGAGTCAGGGAGGTCCCACCGAGTCCGGAAGACTCTATGCAACTCTTGCTTACGAAATCGAAAGGATGCCTCACCTCACCAGATTCGAACTCATGGTACTCAAGGCAATTCCTGAAAAGGGCTTCTTCGTGGAGAATGTCTATGAGAGCTTCGACCCCATCTGGCACGAGGAAATAGAATTCGCTCTCAACAAACTGGAAGCAAGGGGTTATCTGGACATACTTCCCGATAATGGTGTGGTCCTCACAGAGGATGGAAAGCTCCTCAAAAGGGCACTTGCCGGAGCACCCGACAGCCTCGGCAATCCTATAAACCCGCTGATGGTAAGGGTTCTGCGCGCAATAGCACAGGTGGGAACCCTCTATGTGAAGGAGAAGAAAGTCCGAATCCTGCCCAGGCAGATTCAGGAAGCCATCAAGCTCTCCGGACTGGAGCCCGAGAGGTTTCAGAAGGAACTCGTAATCCTGAGATCTGCCAAGTTGATGGGGCAGAACACCATAAATGAGGCAGGCCTTCTCGTACTCAAACTAATCGAGAAGTACGAGAAGGAAAAAGCACTGGATCTGAGCGAAATAGAATAAAACAGGAGGTTGAATCATGCTGGCACTGTTCTTTTTAGCAACCCAGGTACAGGCGCAGAGCAGCGCCGACACCCTGCTCTCCAGCAGGGTACAGAAGGCCGTTGCGGAGAGCGAGAAGAAAACCATAGAGGAGATCACCGGCATAGAGGAAGGCAAGATCTTCCAGGATGCTGCAAAAGTCGTGGCAGGAATAAGGCTCCTGATCAGAACCCTGAGCTATGGAGATCTGGAGGGCGCGTACGCCATACTGGCTCAGCTGGATGAGCAGACCGATAGCCTCTACGAGAAGTACAAGGGGAAAGTGGAGAACTTTCCTATAAGCGCCGTGGTGGCAGTGGTCGTGGGTGTGGATGATCCCGATATAGCAGAAAAGATGTATCAGGAAGCCCGTGAACTCGTTAACAGGCGCGAACTTCCCAAGGCCAGACCCATAATAAATGCCCTTAGGAACGAGGTGGTCGTCACCATAAGCACCGTTCCCCTGAAAGTTCTCAAGAGTTCTCTGGATCTCGCAAGGAGCCTCATGGACAGGGGTAACATTCAGGGAGCTATAGACGCTCTGAATCTCTTCCTCTCTTCCATAGAAACCTACCAGGTGGCATACCCCAAGCCCCTGTTCGACGCCTCCTACATCATGGATGTGGTCATAAACGTACACCAGCAGGATCCCGATCTGGCTCTGGAACTGCTGAAGATCGTGAAGAAGAAGGTCAGGCTGGCCTACGTACTGGGCTACATAAACAAATCCTCCATGGATGCCATCCTCAAGGGCGTGAGCAAGATAGAGAAAGCCATAAAGAGCGGAAAAGAGCAGACCAAGCAGCTGAGAGGCATGCAGGAGAAGATAAAGAAAGAAAAGAAGGCACTTTCCAGATAAATACTCCATGGGCGGGATTTCCCGCCCTTCCTTTAAAATTCAAACTATGATCAGGTTTTTAACCGCCGGAGTCCCCATTACGACTAAAAAATCCGGTACTCTCGAAGGTCTCAAGAGGGTAAAGGAACTGGGTCTCGGAGGAATGGAGCTGGAATTCGTTCGGGGAGTTCGCATGAAGGAAGAACTGGCCAGAAAGATAAACGATCTGGCCCGGAAACATGACCTCGCCCTGACAGTCCATGGCCCATACTGGATCAATCTCAACTCGCGAGAGGAACAGAAGATCAAGAATTCCATTCAATACATCTACGATTCCGCGCGCATTGGGTATCTGGCCGGGGCCCGGGACATCACATTTCATCCGGCCTATTATCACGACGATGATCCGAAGGAAGTTCACAGGAAAGTAAAGAAATTGTTAAAGGACCTGACGAAAAGGCTGAAGGACGAGGGCATAGACGTTATAATCCGTCCGGAGACGATGGGCAAGCCTTCCCAGTACGGCACCCTCGAGGAAATCGTGGATTTGAGCATGGAAATCGATGGCGTTCTTCCCTGCGTGGATTTCGCTCATATGTATGCCCGTGAGCAGGGTAAGTACAACACATACGAAGAAATAGCAAGTGTTCTGGAATACATCGAAAAGAAACTGGGAAAGGAGGCCCTGAAGAATATGCATATCCATTATTCGGGTATCGTATACGGTCCCAAGGGTGAAAAACATCATGTGGACCTCACATCAGAAGAGAATAAACTGGATTACGAATCCTTTGTGAAAGCCCTGGTGGATTACGGTGTGGAAGGGCTCGTGGTAAGCGAGACCCCCTATATGGAGGAAGGCGCACTCCTGCTTCAGGAGATCTATGAGGAACTGATTACCGGCAAAAAGAAAGAAAAATGTGGTATAGGAAAGGATGGACTGATACACAGGGAGAATGGTTGCGGTGCAGAAATCATACGCAGAGTGCCATGCAAGGGGGTCGAAATGGGCCTGTACGATCCCTCCATAATCTGTCCCAGATGTTTCGGATGATGGATCTGCGGGAGGAGGCATAGAAAGCAAATTTCTCAAATCGCGTCCCTTTAAAATTTCGTCTGTATGGCGAAAGAAGGGCTTTTTGCAGGTAAGGAATTCTCGGGGAAATACCTCCTCGAGGAAGAAATCGCTACCAGCCCGCTATTCTATGTATACAGGGCGAAGCATAAATTTCTGGAGAAACCAGTTGCCGTAAAAATATTCAGGGTGGATATAATCAAGAGCCCTCACGATATTCCCATATTGAAAGAAATTGCATCGGAAGTAATAGAAGAAATCAGAAGGCTTGGTGCCCTGGAACCCCATCCCAACATTAACTGGATAACAGATGTGGACAAGGAAATGGGGGGTAAGGTCCTCTATTTCGTAATGGATTATGCACCGGAAGATCTTCAGGATGTGGTTTCCCGCAGGGGGCATCTGGAACTGTCCAGAGCATTCAAACTCACCGAAAATATCCTGCGTGCACTGGACTATACCCATTCGCATGGCATCACCCACAAGAACCTCAAGCCCTCCAATGTCCGGTTCAAGGAGGACACGCTGGTCCTGACCGATTTCGGCCTCGGGTATATAGCCCAGAAGGCCATCAGAAGATTGAAACTATCCGGGTTCCTGGAGCCACCCATATACGTATCTCCCCGGATACTCAAGGGCGAAGACTATGTTTCCTTCGTGGAAGCCGATCTTTACAGCGTTGCAGGACTCCTTTACTTCATGGTTACGGGGCACGAGCCTTACGAGGGGGACTTCGCAAAGATACATGCGGACAAACTGGCAGGAAGAATCGTCCCACCTTCCCAGCACAATCCGGAGATTCCGGAGGATGTGGAGAGATTCATCCTTAAGGGACTGGAGATCCTGGATGGAAAGGGGTTCGAGAGTGCAGAGGAAATGCTGGAAGCCCTGTACGAAGCCTTCAAGACTGTCTATGCCTATAAACCCCATACTCTGATGGAAATAAGGGATGAAGAGAAGAAAATCCAGAGGGAGATATTCGTAAAGGAAAATAGCGACGTAAATCTCATGGAAGTACATGCTCCTTCCATAATCAATTCATCCTCTCCGGGATCCATCGTGTTCAAATTCGACCGGGGACAGGAACTGGAATTCGACGTGAATATAAATCCCGACTCCAGTTACGAAATCATCAACAGCCAGAGCAGGAAGACATATTCCATAATCATCCGGACGGAACCCGGATACTACGGAGTTCTCGAAGTCAACGTCCAGATCAGGCTACCCGATGGAAGCACTTACTTCAGAGAACCCCTGAACATCCCCATACTGGTAATGCCAGTTCAGGGCCAGACATCCGGAGTGGAATTCTAAAAGAGGGGGAAATTCCCCCTTAGAAGAATCAATCCTTTACCCTTCCAAGGCGTTTTTCCAGTTCGTATATACGGCGGGCAGTGGAGGGAACCGTGTCCGGTATCAGGGAAATGGAATCTATCCCCTTCTCAACGAGGAATTCCGCAATCTCCGGAAAGTCGGATGGAGCCTGTCCGCATATACCCACCGGTTTGCCCACCCTGTGGGCCTTCTCTATGATCTCCGCAAGCATCCTCTTAACAGCCTCGTTCCTCTCATCGAAGATGTGGGCCACGAGAGAGGAATCCCTGTCCACTCCCAGGGTCAGCTGCGTGAGGTCATTGGAACCGATAGAGAATCCATCGAAATAGGGGGCAAATTCCTCGAGAAGCACCACGTTGGAGGGAATCTCCACCATCATATAGACCTCCAGGCCATTGGATCCCCTGGGATAACCGGCTTCCTCCATAATATCCAGCACTTTTTTGGCCTCCTCCGGTGTCCTGACAAAGGGAATCATCACCTTCACATTGGTCAAACCCATCTGATCCCTGACCCTGCGGATGCTCTGGACCTCCATCATGAAAGCCGGTTTGAAGAGTTCGGAATAGTATCTGGATGCACCCCTGTAACCCAGCATGGGATTCTCCTCATCGGGTTCGTATAGACTTCCACCTATGAGACGGGCATACTCGTTGGATTTGAAGTCGGAGAAACGTACTATAACCGGATTGGGCCAGAAAGCCGCTGCAATGGTCCCTATACCCTCGGCCAGTTTCGAAATAAAGAAGTCCTCCGGCGAGGGATATCCCCTGATCACCTCCCTGATCTGTCTCTTGAGATTTTCATCTTCCAGTTCATCGAAGTTCAGGAGGGCAAGGGGATGGACCTTTATGAAGTTGGCAAAGATGAATTCGATGCGGGCGAGCCCCACCCCTTTATTGGGAATCATGGCATGCTTGAAAGCCTGTGTGGGATTCCCGACATTCATCATTATATTAACCGTTCGGGGAAGCTTTATCTCATCCAGGGGAATCTTCTCCACTTCCACGGGCAGAATTCCCTCATAGACTATTCCTTCCTCACCTGTGGTGCAATCCATCGTTACCTCTTCACCGCTGGTAAGCTTATCCAGTATTCCATGGGCTCCCACTATGGCAGGGATACCCAGTTCACGGGAAACTATGGCTGCATGCGACGTTCGCCCACCCTGCTCCGTTATGATTCCGGATGCTTTTTGCATTATGGGCTCCCAGTCCGGATTCGTGATTTCTGTCACCAGTATATCTCCCTCATGGAATTCCGAGGCCTGCTCCACTGAATGAAGAACCCTGACCCTCCCCGCAGCAATTCTGTTTCCCACTGCAATTCCACGGGCGATCTCCTTTCCGGTCTCCTTCAGACGATAGAAGGCGAGTTCCTTCATCTCTTTGTATGTGGTAAGGGGTCGGGCCTGAACCAGATAGAGTTTTCCATCAATTCCATCCTTGGCCCATTCGATATCCATGGGCATATACCTGCCTGCCTTTTTGCTGTAATGCTCCTCCACCTTCACACCCCAGCGGGCAAGTTGAAGGATATCCTCATCCTGAAGGCTGAACTGGGATCGCTTATCCGCCCTTACCAGTTCATAGGTGGTTCCCCCCTGCAGTTCATTATAAACGGCTTTACGCAACTTGGTTCCGAGTTTTTTGCTCACGATGGACTCATAACCCTCCTTCAGGGTGGGCTTGTGGACCACGAACTCATCCGGAGTAACCTCTCCTCCCACGGCCATTATTCCAAGACCGTAGAGGGATTCGATGATGATTATATCCTTGAATCCCACCTCGGGATGGGCGGTGAACATAACACCCGAGGATGAGAGATCGGACCTCACCATCTTCTGGATACCAACGGCCATTCCCACGGAGAAGTGGTCGAATCCGAAGTTGGCCCTGTAGGAAATGGCCCTCTCGGTAAAGAGGGAAGCGAAACAGCGCTTCACATTGAAATACACATCCTCCACTCCCCTCACATTGAGAAATGTGTCCTGCTGACCCGCAAAGGAGGCATCGGGAAGATCCTCCGCGGTAGCAGAAGATCTGACCGCCACATCCACATTGTCCTGACCGTAATGATCGCTGAGCTTCCAGTAGGATTCTGCAATCATCTCCCGAAGATCGGGAGGGAAATCCCCAGAAAGGATATAGGCTCTGATGAGTTCGGCTTTGCGTCGCAAATCATCCACATTATGCACATCTATGGAATCCAGGATCTTCTTTATCTTATCCTCCAGTTTGTTGTACGAGAGGAAATATCGGTATGCATCGGACGTTATGGCAAAGCCATAGGGAACATTGACCAGACCCTTCAGGTTGTTATAGAGTTCACCCAGGGATGCCACCTTGCCTCCGACGAGGGGGACATCTTCCATACCCACCTCATCGAACCAGAGGATGAGTCTTGGCTTCTCCATGCCCGATATTTTAATGGATCTTTATGATCCTGTGATATTTTCGATCTTTACTGGAACAGACTGATTCGATCCGGTGAGTGGTTTCTATACTCTAATAAACCCGGAGTGAAAATCTATAGAATAAACATGGCATCGCCGTATGAATAGAACCTGTACCTTTCCTTCACGGCTTCCCGATAGATCCGACGCGTCTCATCTATATCACCGATGAAAGCAGCAACGAGCATATAGAGGGTGGATTTTGGAAGATGAAAGTTGGTTATGAGGGCATCCACCACCTTGAACTTATAGGGTGGATGAATGAATAGATCCGTCCATCCCCTGCGGGGATTTGTGTCGAAATTCCAGTGCTCGAGGGTTCTGACAGCAGTGGTTCCCACAGCCACGATCCTCCCCCCTTCCCTCCTTGCTCTGAAGAGTTCATCTGCCGTTTCATCAGGAACCTCGTAATATTCCGCATCGAGGCGGTGCTCCCTTATATCCCTAACTTTCACAGGTTTGAAGGTTCCGGGGCCCACATGGAGTGTGACATATACGACCTTTACTCCCCCTTCCTGAAGGTCTTTCAGAAGTTCAGGTGTAAAGTGAAGGCCCGCTGTGGGAGCAGCCACGGATCCCTCCTTTCGAGCATACACCGTCTGATATAACTCCTCATCCTCCGATGTCGGTTCCCTGTCTATATAGGGTGGGAGGGGAACCTTCCCATGCTTCTCGAAGACCTCGAACAGGTCGCGAGCCCCGTGAACCCTGTATATGCGCTTTCCGGGAAGGGCATCCACCACTTCCAGTCCATACTCCCCCACCTCTATTACATCCCCCTTCCTGAATCTGCGCAGGGGCTTACCTATTCCTTCGAACGTCGTGTCATCTATTCGCCGCGTGAAGAATACCTCCACCTCTCTTCCCCTCAACCTGCCTATGAGGCGGGCTTTCATAACCTTGCTATCGTTTAAAACCAGAACATCGCCCGGCTTTAGATAATCCTTAATTTCCCTGAACAGGCGATGCTCCAGATTCTTCTTATCTCTATGATAAACGAGGAGGCGGGAGAGATCCCGCTCCTTCAGGGGATACTTTGCTATTAACGATTCGTCGAATTCGTAATCATATGCTTCCAGGTCATAGATCCGGGGAATATTCTTCATCCTGCTGACCTTCCCTGTAATGCTCCGAATAGCGGAAAGGCATCAATATCCCCTCTATCTCATCCATATTATCGTACTCATCACATGCCCTTATCAGATCTATGCTCACAGCCCCCTTCCTGGTGCCGATCACCCTTACCCTCTTTCCCCTCTTGGAGAGATAATCAACGATGGGAACGAAATCCCTGTCACCGGTGACCAGCACCACTTCATCCACGCTGTCAGCCATGGAAATGATTTCCATGGCCATCTCGATATCCATATTTATCTTGTGGCTGGAAGCATCCCCTATCTTCTTTACAACCTTCGTCACCACCCTGTATCCCATAAAAGATAGGGCATTGATCAGCTTCTCCCGCCTCTCATCGCCCTCGAACATAGGTACGAAGGCCACGGCCTTGAAGAGCACCTTCCCCCTCCTGCGATACTGGTCCTCCACGGCCTTTAACAGCACATCGTACCTAACCTCCTGCCCTATCTTCTCGAAGGTGATATGGACGTTCTGTACATCCACGAACATCACCACCCTGTCTCTGGTACCTGACATATTCTCAACCTCCTTTCATGATTTGAAAAACAATCTTACCGCAACAAATATCAAAAATATAGCAAAGAGCTTCGAAAGGGTCCCCGAAGGGATCTTATTGGCTATGATGGCACCGAAGTAGGCCCCCAGGAAAAGGCCTATGGCGATCAAAAACGCTCCCTTCACATGAACATGTCCATTCCTGTAGTACTCCAGGAAACCCAGAAGACCGACCGGTAGAAGCAGCGCACCCAGAGAGGTTCCCTGCGCATCGTGCTGGCTCATTCCGTAAAAATAGATTAGCGATGGTATGATTATCACCCCACCACCTATTCCGAAGAGGCCACTCAAAATTCCAGCAACAATTCCGATGATCAAAAAACCCATCAGATCAATCATCTTTTTTGCCTCCTCTGTTCTTGTTTTTGAGGTAGTAAAGTTTAAGACTTTCGTAAACTTTCTTATGAAATTCCTTCGACTTCATACCGGTGGCCAGTTCTATGGCTTCATCCACGTGTTCCACAGCCCATATATGGAATTTACCCTCTCTTACGGCTTCCACCACTTCTTCTTTAAGGATCAGATTATCCCTGTTCCTTGCAGGTATGATAACCCCCTGTTTCCCATTGAGTCCAAGGGCCTTGCAGGTATAGTAGAACCCTTCGATCTTGTGATTGATACCACCCACAGGCTGAACCTCACCCTTCTGATTCATGGAACCCGTGATGGCTATACCCTGATCCACGGGAACACCGGAGATTTCCGAAAGGACAGCGAGGAGTTCTGCAACCGTGGCACTATCCCCCTCCACACCGGAATAATTCTGCTCGAAAGTTATACGGGCCTGAAGCGTGATGGGGAAATCCCTGCCATAGGTATCGTACAGGTACCCGCCCATGATCATAACGGCCTTGGTGTGTATCTTGCCTCCAAGACCTGTTTCCCTTTCTATATCTATGATTCCGGGTTTACCCAGCCCGATGGAAGCCGTTATTCTGCTTGGTATTCCGAAAGTATGATTTCCCAGCTGGAGAACGGATAGACCATTGACGACTCCCTGCCTCTTCCCCTCCACATCGACGAGAATAAATCCCCTCTCTATCATCTCCCTGATACGCTCCTCCACTCTGCCCTCCCTCTTCCTTCTCCGATCCAGGGCCCTGCGAACGTCCTCCGGATGAACTTCCTCGGATTCAGCATAATAACTGGATTCCAGCATCAATTCTCTGAGGTACTCCAGATTCGTGGAAAGTTTCTTCTTATCTTCTATATATCTCTGGACTTCCACCATTATTTCCTCGAGGGCTTCGCGGGTAAAGGGCTTCAGATTCTCCCTCTTCTGAAATGCCAGAGCATAATGGTAGAAGAAGGAAAGATTCTGCTCATTCAAAGGAACATCTGTCTCCAGTTCAGCCTTCACACCGAATATTTCAGGGAATTCGGGATCCAGATAGTAGAGGATATAATAGACCATGGCATCCCCCATCAGGATCACCTTGCCATCGAAGGGAATGGGCTGCGGTTTTATGGTTTTGGTGGAAAAGAGGCTCACCCTTTCTCCTATATCCTCGATTAGTATCAATCTGTTCCTCAAAACCCTCTTGAGGGCGTCGTAGGCAAATGGATCCTTCAGGAGCTGGAAGGCATCTATGATAAGGTATCCACCATTGGCCTTGTGAAGACTGCCCGCAGTTATATTGTTGAAATCGGTCATGAGGGCACCGAATACCATCTCCTTCTCTATTCGACCGATCAGGTTATAATAGGTGGGATTCCTTTCGTATATGACGGGCGCTCCATCCGTGCTCTTGTTATCCACTATGAGATTGACTCTGTACTTGCGGAATGGATCCAGAGGCCCCTGGGGAATTCTATCGGGTGGAATGAGGAAGATGTTTACATTGCGGATTATGTCCTCGTACATCTTCTGGAGATACTCCACCACGTGCGGATAATCCTTATACTTCTCCAGCAATTCCCTGAAGTGGATCTCCACCGTCCTGCGAGCCACCTGTCTATCGAATTCTTCCAGTTTCTCCTTAAGTTCCTTATCCAGCTTCGCCAGCTTCTTCAGGGTTTCGGCAATATACTCCTCCAGCTGCTTCCGCTTCTGATCTATGAATTCCTTTATGTCCTGAGGAAGGCTCGCATACTTCTGGGGCGACAGAGGTTCTCCATTGAATATAGGTATGATATTGAATCCTGCAGGCTGGGGCTGGATTATGAATCCAAGATCGCTGGCTTTCTTGTTGAGATCCGAAAGGATTTCCTCCCTGCGTCTGTTGAATTCCTTGATTATGGCTTCCTTCTCCGAGAGGATACTTTCGCTCTCGAAGGCGCTGCGTATGGCTCCCCGAATGGTGTTGATGAAGTTCTCGACATCCCTGACGAACTGATTACCCACGTCCGGGGGAAGAGAGAAAGCCAGCGGAGAAGAGGGATCGTCGAAGTTATAGACGTACAACCAGTCTGGGGGTGTGGGTCGTGTGCGGGCGAAATCCCTCACAACTCCCTCCACTATCTCATCCCTGCCACTGAATCGGGGACCCACGACGAATACATTGTACTTTTCGTTATCTATGGACAGACCCACCCTGAGGGCCTCGACTGCCCGCTCGTGAAGATAACTCAGATCCTCTTCCGTCTCCGATTCCTCAATCGAAGACAGGTCTATCGAGGGTCTGAGGTCTTCGGGGGTCAATCTATTCTTTCGAGCATCCATACCTCATCAGCCCCATCCACATCCCTGACCTTAACCTTGACCACCTCGGTCAGGGTGGTGGTTATTTGCTTGCCTATTATATCAGCGCAAATGGGCAATTCCCGCCAGCCTCTATCTATCAGAACGGCCAGCTTAACCTGCTTGGGCCTGCCGAAATCGAAAACAGCTTCCAGGGCGGCCCTCACAGTCCTTCCGGTGAAGAGCACGTCATCCACGATGAGAATGCTCTTGTTATCTATATTGTCGCTCAATCTGGTTCCTTTCACTATAGGAATCTCGTCTATAAGCGAGAGATCGTCCCTGTAGAAACTAATGTCTATTTCACCAGTGGGAACTTCCACACCTGTCTCTTCCACCACCACATCCCGCAGATACCGGGCGAGATAAACACCCCGTGTCCTTATCCCTGCGATTATCAGGTTCTCCAGATCAGGGAACTTCTCGACGATCTCCAGACCCATTCGCCTGATGGTGCGGAAGAACTGCTTTGTATCCATTAAACGATACTTTTCCTTTAAGTTGTTTGCCTTCATGTTGCGGTTAATTTTAAACTGCAAATTTCATTTTGCCACCTCGTCGGTATAAAAACCTTAAAATACATCGGCTTTCTTATGGTGTTGGGTGACTGAATTTATTATAGCATGTTCTGTAAATTAAACAAAATCCTCAAGGGATTCTATATCCATACGCACCAGGCAAGGATAAAAACCTGATATACAAAAATCAACAGACACTAACTTCAAATTGGCGCCAAAATTGGTCAGTGTTTTCAGGTCCTATATATAGCGAATACTGAAGGGTCATTTTAAGGAAGAATAATTGCCTCACAAGAGGCTGACATAACAAGAATGAAGCAAGTTTTCATCCTTTAAGAGAGTCAGTATAGTGTGAATTTTGGAGGCCTATGATATTGACGATCAAGTAGTTTATCTATGAATACTTTCTTATTGACCCTTGACATTTTGAAGAATTCAAGTAAAATTTCACACATGCATATTTTAATCTCGATATTGGTGGGGCAGGTGGCAATGGTCACGCAGCAGGAGAGGGTGGATCTACCAGAAAACATTGTAATCGTTGCAGTTGAGGACACTTCCCACGAGAACGGGGAAAGGATCAGGCAGATCTTAAATGCCGACAGTGTTAAGTATTATGGCAAGAGCGCCTTCATCGTGTATTTCAAAGATGGAAAGCCCCCCAAGGAAGAGCTTATCCAGAAAATTCAAAGCAAGGGGGTAAAGATCCATGAGATACGTTATCGTTAATGGATTCCTTTTACTGGCCCTCATGCCGGCATCTGCCTTCGGGCAGACGGTTTGGGCAGGTTTAACCACCTATGGTGGATCTTCCTACGATGCCAACTTCGGCATGGACATAATGGGGGACAAGATCGTACAAACCCTGTTCAGTACATCCTATCAGGTCAGCAGCGGGACAGGAACCGATTTCATAGTGATGGTTAATAATCCGGCAGGGGGATCCTACTGGGAAACCCTGGTTGGGAAACCTGATACCAACGAATGGGCATACGATGTGGCTTTCCTGACAGATGGAAATGCCGTTGTGGCAGGCGTTTCCTGTATTCCCAACAACGGTGATCCCACGAGATGTATTTACAACGGGCGTGGATTCATCATCAAACTGAATCAGGCCGATGGTAGCATAATGTGGTCCAAAATGCTCACAGATGCCTGGGGTAACGCCGATGTATGGCTCCGTATATTCGATGTAGAAGCCACATCTGACGGTGGATTCGTCGTCGGCGGGGAGATCGAGTACAGTTCATACGACAGAGATGCGTTTGTGGCCAAATTTGGCAGCGATGGTGCCCTTCAGTGGAGCAGGATATATGGCACGAGCAGAAATCAATGGATAAACAGTGTATTCGAAACAGCCGATGGGAATATTGTGGCCATTGCTCCCGTATTCGATGAAGTGTGGATAGGCAAAATGGATGCCACCAACGGGAGCCTCCTGTGGCAGAGATCTTACGGAAGAAATACCAACGGCGGTCGCGTTTTCTTTGCCTGGGCATATCCCACATCCGATGGAGGATTTATCCTCGCCCATGAGATAGAAGGTAGCAACGGGGATAAGGATATACTGTTCCTCAAGTTCGACTCCGAAGGAATCATGCAGTCCGTCAGTCAGATAGGAACAACCGGCGGGCTCGATGATGCGGGTGTGGACGTGGTGGAAGGGAACAACTACTACTACATAACCGGTCTTATTAGGCGCGATCCCAATACGGATATTGGAGATCTATTTATCGGATACATAGATAAGACCACAGGAAAACCGTACATAGTGCGCTATATACTCTCCTCCAGCGATGAGCAGGGAAGGGCTATCGATATAAGCGTGACGGACACAACCGAAGTGCCATACGTGGCAGGATACACCAATAATTCCACCTGGACAGCCGGTTTTTATGATGGTCTGCTGGCGGCTGATAGTGGAACTATAGACACGTGCTACTGGAGAACTGCTGTCGATACATTCTTCCTCACCCCCTCGATAAATGTAAGCCTCGGCGGATGGTACGTCTATTCCAGTTCCGGTATTCTTGTAAACGATGCCACCTATCCATCCCTTGCCATCAATACCGCCAACAGCGTAACGTGTGGTATCCTCACACCCCTTCGGACCGATGAAAGATATCAGGACTGCCGCCTATCCGTTGAACTTACCAGAAATATGCTCACTATAAAGGCCAAGGATGGGAGCGACATAAGGTTTCAACTGCTGACGCCCTCGGGGCGGACCCTATTGAGCAGGGAATATATCGGAGTCTCCCACATAAGGGAATATCTGAACCTGAAACCCGGGATTTACATTCTGAGGGTTAACGAGACCGTACATAAATTCGTCGTGAGATAAGGGGCGGCGTTCCGCCCCCACTTTTAGAGAATCCTCTCTATATCCACACCGAACTCCGACATAATTTTTCTCAATCCCCCGGAAAGGTAAACGGGGTATTTTTCCTCCACTTCATATATCGCTTTCAGATGATCGGGGAGGGTCGAATAGGACTGCCCGAACCTCTCCCTGCCCCTCTCCAGGGAATCTTCCTCAAGGAGTCTCCCATTTTCTATGTATTTCACCAGAATGGGTTCTGCCCCTTCCACTTCTTCCCCATGCAGCGCTATTATATCCCGGACCATTTCCCCACTCTCATACACCCTGTAGAGCATCTTCTTTCCCGCAAGGGTTATCTTCCCCGGGGAGAGCTTGACCCTGGGTCCCTTCTCATCCTCCACTAGTTTATAAACACCGTTGAGATAAGGGATATCCGCACTGGTACCCAGCCGGGTTCCCACACCAAAGGCATCCGCTTCCGCACCCTTTCTGAGCAGTTCATCTATGGCATATTCGTCCAGATCCCCGGAGAGGAATATGAGTAGATCGACACCGGCTTCACGAAACATCTGCCTTACCTTTCTGGAGAGCTCCACCAGATCGCCGCTATCTATCCTCACTGCCTTGATCCTGTAGCCCTGCTTCACCAGTTTTATAACCTTCCTGGCAGCCTCGATAACATCGTAGGTATCAATGAGCAGGGTCGTGTTGGGGAAGTCCGTTGCGAAAGTTCTGAAGGCTTCTTCCTCGCTCTCGAAGGACATTATATAAGAATGGGCCATAGTTCCGAAAACCGGAATTCCATAAATCTTACCTGCAAGCAGATTGGAAGTACCCATAAAACCCACCATGTAGGCATTCTTCGCCACCTTTATGCTTGCATCTATCCCATGATCCCGCCTGGGAGAGAAATCCACACACGCCCTGCCACGGGCAGCGGTGATAACACGGGCCCCTTTCGTGGCGATCATGGACTGGAAGTTGAACTGATTGAGGAGAGCCGTCTCGAGAATCTGCGCCTGAATGCGGGGAGCAGTAATGACGATTACAGGTTCTCCCGGAAAGTATATCTCTCCTGAAGGTACAGCATACATATCGCCGGTAAATCGCATATTGGCCAGGAAATCCAGATATTCCTCGGAGAACATCTGAAGGGATCGAAGATACTCTATTTCATCCGGAGTAAATTTGAAGTTCACCAGGAAATTTATGATGTCATCTATGCCAGCACTGACCAGGTAATTTCTGTTTTTGGGGAACTTCCTTACGAACAACTCGAAGGTGGACATCTCGTTTCGGCCATGAAGAAAGTAACTATAACCCATGGTAACTTCATAAAGATCCACCAGTAACGGGCTTATTCTCATACACGTCCTCCTTTTTCAATCCCCTCGAATTCGGGGGCGAAGCCCAGTTCCTCCATAAAGATCTTTTTGACCCTTTTCATATACTCGAGGGCCGCAGATCTGCGACCGGCTTCGATCATGGTACGAATGGCCAGTTCGTGACCTTTTTCGTTGAAATAATCGATGTCTATGATCTCCCTTGCTATTCTCCGGGCCTTATCATAATTGGCCCTTTCCAGCTCATAATGCCCTATGAATTCAAGGGCATCCATCACAGCAGAATTCACCTGCATGATGAAATCATCGAACAGGGGATCATAAATCCCCTTCAGGAACCTGTCTCCCGCCACCTCCACGGCCTTCTCAAAATAAGCATAGGCCCTGTGAGGATTCCCCAGATTACGATAATGCATTCCCTGCTCGTAATTCTCTTTAAATTGAAGCAGATCTACACACACCACATCCCTGTTCAGGCGGTAAAAGTACTTGTCCTTGATAATGGCCTTCTTTCCCAGCACCTTTCTCAGAGAAGCAAGATTAACGTGGAAGTTGTTAAGGGCCCTCTGGGTATCGAAATCCGGCCACAGGGCTGCAATGATATCATCGGTGGTAAGATTCTTCTCATCCCATATGGATTTTATGAGCAGGAGGAGGATCTGCTGGGCCTTATATGTTCCTATATCCTTCCCGGTAATTTCTCTTCCAGCCACGTCTTTGATACGCAACCCTCCGAAGGTATACAGTTCCACTTTCTCTCTTTCGAACTCCGAGGGGATATTGAGCCTGCGGGAGATCTCCCTTACCTTGAGCGC
>Ga0256835_1001205_pt1 | contig 15949 bp, 15 predicted proteins | sample PIR30metaG_FD_185972 | JGI IMG/M metagenome (GOLD analysis project Ga0256835, IMG submission 185972) | Hydrothermal vent microbial communities from East Pacific Rise, Pacific Ocean - PIR-30 | ecosystem: Environmental > Aquatic > Marine > Hydrothermal vents | place: Pacific Ocean: East Pacific...
GTCTTATTTTTTCTGCTTGCTGCGCCGGCTGAAGTCGTAGACCTCTTCATTGTCGCGCAGCAGGCCATATTTTTTTCTGGCCACCTCTTCAAGATAGGCGTCATCGGTCTTGAGGCGTTCTATCTCGGCGGCAAGTTCCTGGTTTCGTTTTTCCAAAGCCTGATTCCGCTCGGCAAGGCGGGCCAGTTCATTCTGCATGCGATGATAACTGAGCAGGCTGCGGCCCGGAAAAAAAAGGAGCAGCAATGCCACCAGCACGCTGATCAGCAGGATAAAACGGCGCAGCCTTTTTCGTTCCTGTTTGGTCAGGGGCCTGTATTCCTGTCTACTCATCCCCGCACCTCCAACAAAAAACGCCACTGACTGAAGATATGCCCTTGTCTGCAAAATGCCTGGTCAGCGCCTGCCTGGCCGGTCTCTGCACCCGCTATGACGGCAGGAGTAAACCGGACAGAACATGCCTTGCCCTGCTTGAAAAGATGGACTGGCTGCCCGTCTGTCCGGAACAGCTCGGCGGCCTGCCCACGCCACGCACTCCGGCCGATATGTATATGAAGGCCCGGCTCTTCCCCTGTTTGACAACCGCGACTTTCACTCCCTTTGTTGTCCCGGCGAGCGGGATGCGGGTTACAGGTGGCGACGGCCATGATGTTCTGGCGGGCAGGGCCGCGGTGATCGACCGGAACGGCGTGGATGTCAGCAAACAGTTTATCCTGGGTGCCAGGCAGGTTCTGGCCATTGCCAGGGCGCGGAACATCAACCTGGCCCTGCTCAAATCGGGCAGCCCCTCCTGCGGCGTCAATGGCCGGCCCGGCGTAACCGCTGCCCTGCTCCAGGAACACGGAATAGAGTGCCGGGAATTTGGTTAGGCCCCTCGCTGTCCTCCTCATGCCCTGCCCTCCTCATCTCTGCGCCGCACAAAAAGCCTGATCATCAAAATCCCGGCCTCATACAGTCCATAGAGCGGTACCCCCATGAGCGCCATGTTGACCGCATCCGGGGTCGGGGTCAGCACCGCAGCCAGGATGGCAATACCCAATACGGCAAAGCGCCGGTTACGTTCATAGGCCTGCCGTGAGATCAGGCCGACCTGGGCCGTGAAGATCATGAAAACAGGGAGCTCGAAAATAAGGCCAAAGGCAAGGATAAAAATAGTGACAAAGTTGACAAACCTGCCAATGGAGATCACCGCCTTCAGGTTTTCCGATTGAAAGCCAAGCAGAAACTTGATCCCGAACGGCAGGGTGACAAGATAGCAGAAAATCGTACCGCCGTAAAAGAGCAGGCAGGTCGCCACGACAAAGAGATAGAGTTTCCGGCCGGTGACGCCAAAGGGCTTGCCAAGGGCCTTCCAGAAAACATAGGTGAGAAGCGGCATCAGCAGATACAGGGCCCCGAAAAAGGCCAGCTTGACATGGGCGAGAAAGGGGCCGGCCACGGAGAAAAAATACAGCCTTTCACCAAGATGCTCCTGCAGAGAGACAAGCAGATCACCGGAGAGAAAAAAAAGAACGACCGTCAGGCCCACCAGGCTGACAAGCAGGGCGCGGGCGGATTTCTGCAACTCGGTGATGAAGAGAACAAGCGTGTTTTTCACAAATGGAGATAACGGGGCAAAGGAGCGGATAGATACCGGGCAAAGGGTAGCAAACCCGGGATTGAAAAGCAATTGAAACTCTGTCTCCAGAAGAGAAGAGATCCCCCCTCATCCCGCATGCCGGAACCACACTGGGGATGAAAGCCGCAGCCATCGGGCACAGGAGAGCGCCGCGCTCCTATATAAATAATTGACAATGTAAATTCGATCATTGATAATGCGTCCGCAATGCCAAGAGTAAACACCGCAAACCTGAACCCTGTGAACCGCCATGCTTGAACTTCGTTTTATCCGGGAAAATATTGATCTGGTCCGTGAAAAATGTCAGCACCGGGGTATGGGGCCGGAACTGCTTGATCGTTTCAGCGAGATTGACTCCCGGCGCCTGGCGCTCCTGGCCGAGGTGGAACAGCTCAAGAACCGGCGCAATACCGTCTCAAAAGAGATTGCGCCGCTCAAGAAAAACGGCGAGCATGACAAGGCCGAGCCGCTTATCCGGGAGATGCGCGAGGTATCGGCCCGGATCAAGGAGCTGGATGCCGAGCTGGGCGGCATCAAGGCCCAGCTTGAGGACATTGTTCTCTCCATCCCCAATATCTGTGACGATTCCGTGCCCCGGGGCAATGATGACAGTGACAACGTGGAGATCAAGCGTTGGGGTGAGCCGCGCCAGTTTGACTTCACGCCAAAGCCGCACTGGGAAGTGGGCGAGGAACTGGGCATCCTCGACTTCGAGACCTCGGCCAAGCTGGCTGGAGCGCGTTTTGCCCTCTTAAAGGGATTTGCCTCCCGGCTGGAGCGGGCCCTGATCAACTTCTTTCTTGATCTGCATACCCAGAAGCATGGCTATACCGAGGTGCTGCCGCCGTTTATGGTCAATTCCCAGACCATGACCGGCACAGGCCAGCTGCCCAAGTTCAAGGAAGACCTCTTCAAGATCGAAGACTGGGACCTGTGGCTGATCCCCACAGCCGAGGTGCCGGTGACCAATATCTTCAGCGGCGAGACCATCCCCGAGGAAGAGCTGCCCATCAGGTACACGGCCTATACGCCCTGTTTCCGTTCCGAGGCTGGTTCCTACGGCAAGGACACCCGGGGCCTTATCCGCCAGCACCAGTTCGACAAGGTGGAGATGGTCAAGTTCACCACCCCGGAGACCTCAAGCGATGAGCTGGAAAGCCTGCTCGCCGATGCCGAAGAGGCCCTGCAGCTGCTTGAGCTGCCCTACCGGGTGGTGACCCTCTGCTCCGGCGATCTCGGCTTTTCCGCCACCAAGACCTATGACATCGAGGTCTGGCTGCCTGGCCAGGACTGCTACCGGGAGATCTCCTCCTGCTCCAACTTTCTCGACTTCCAGGCCCGCCGTGCCGGTATCCGCTACCGGCCCAGGGGCGAGAAAAAATCGCGTCTCGTCCACACCCTGAATGGCTCGGGACTGGCCGTGGGCAGGACCCTGCTTGCCATCCTGGAAAACTACCAGCAAAAAGACGGCTCTGTCACCCTCCCCACGATCCTGGAGCCCTATTTTCAGGACAGGTTCGGTACATAAGCGCCAACTGTCACCTGTCACTTGCCAGGGCCAGCTCGATGAGCCGGTCAAGCAGGGCAGAATAATCCAGGCCGTGCGCTGCCGCGGCCTGGGGCAGCAGGCTGGTCGGGGTCATGCCCGGGATGGTGTTGGTCTCAAGCAGAACCAGATCATCGCCCCGGACAATCATATCGGTGCGGCTGTATCCCCGCAGATGCAGGGCCTTGTGCGCAGTGAGCGCGTACTGCTGCGCCTTGATGCGGATGGATTCGTCCACCTCGGCCGGACAGATCTCCCGGCTCGCCCCCTGTTCATACTTGGCCTGGTAATCAAAGAAGGCAAACTCCTCACCCGGAATAATCTCGACCAGGGGCAGGGCTTCAGGCGTTTCATTGCCAATAACCCCCACCGTGATCTCCCGGCCGCTGACAAACTGTTCCACCATCACCTCGTGATCATGGGCAAAGGCCTTTTCCAGGGCCGGCGCCAGTTCCTCTGGCTGGTTGACAATGGACATGCCCAGCGACGAGCCCTCCCGGACCGGTTTGATCACCAGCGGCAGGCCAAGCGCATCCACCAACTGCTCAGGCGCATCAATATCAGCGCGGTCTGCCATGCGCCAGTCAGCCACGGGCAGGTCATGCAGCCTGTACATGGTCTTGGCCAGGTTTTTGTCCATGGCCATGGCACTGCCCAGCACCCCGGCTCCCTGATAGGGGATGCCCAGCATTTCGAGAAATCCCTGCATGGTGCCATCCTCGCCAAAGCGGCCATGGAGCAGGACAAAGGCTACGTCGATGGAGTCGGCATCAGCGGCCAGCCGGGCCAGGTCCGTGGCCGGATCATACCGGGTAACTCGATATTTATTCTGATCCAGTGCCTTTTCCACCTCTGCCGCGCCTGCCAGCGATACCTCACGCTCGCCAGACCTGCCCCCGGCTATCAGGGCCAGCCGAATTGCTGCCATGCCTGCACCTCCTTTGTGCAATTGTTTTTGTCGATTTTTATGAAAATCAGAGGACAGATGACAGATTACAGAGGACAGAATAGTTTGTGCCTGCGGCGATTATTCAGTTCACTCAACCTGTTGCCTTGATTTTCATATTTTGTTGTGCCCGGCGCGCCGGGAATGAGTGTTTATATGAAAGCCCGGCACTGTTCCGTGCCCGCTGCCTGCGGCTTTCATCCCCTTTGTTGTCCCGGCTCGCCGGGACGGGGGTGAGAGGAATAATACCACGGCGGTCATCCTTCTGCATCCCCCTTTGCCCCTGCCGGATTTTGTTTGGAACTGGCAATCAGGCCCGGTATAGTAGCCGCATGCACAGGAAAATCATCAGAGAATTGCGAACGCTTCTCGGAAAAGACCAGGTGCAGACCGCCCCGGAAGAATGCGCCTGTTACGCCTATGACGGCAGCGGCGGCACCGCCCCGCCCTGGGCGGTCCTCTTTCCCCGAAGCGCTGCCCAGATCGCCACCATCATGCAGCTGGCCAACCAACACCGGTTCCCGGTCATTCCCCGGGGAGCAGGCTCAGGCATGACCGGCGGCGCTGTGCCGGTCCAGGGCGGCGTGGTGCTGGTCACCAGCCGCATGAACAGGATTCTCGAGATCGATACCGATAACATGATTGCCGTGGCGGAACCGGGCGTGATCACCGGCGAGCTGCAGCAGGCCCTGGCCAAAAGGGGACTCATGTATCCGCCTGATCCGGCCAGTCTCAAGTTCTGCACCCTGGGCGGCAATGCGGCTGAGTGCGCCGGCGGTCCCAGCGCAGTGAAATACGGTGTCACCCGCGACTATATCATCGGCTGCCAGGCAGTGACCGGCACCGGCGAGATCATCCGCACCGGGGTGCGCACCGAAAAAGGGGTGACCGGCTATGACCTGACGCATCTGCTCATCGGTTCCGAGGGCACCCTGGCCATCTTTACCCGCCTGACCCTGCGCCTGCTTCCCCTGCCCGAGGCCAGGGCGACCCTGCTGCTCCTCTTTACGGACATTGGCGAAGCCGTGGGCCTGGTGGCGGAACTGCTGCGCGCCGGCATCACTCCCTGCACCCTGGAATACATGGATCAGAATGCCATTGCCGTTGTCAGGGAGCGGATCACCATGCCCATCGATGCGCAGACCCGGGCCCTGCTCCTGCTCGAGATCGACGGTACCAGCGAGACAGTGGCAGAACAGCTGCACAGGTTGCGCGCCTTTCTCCGCCACCGTCCAGTGCAGGTCAGGATGGCTGACAGCGAAACGGAACGCGCCGAGCTGTGGCAGGCGCGCCGGGCCATCTCTCCGGCCACCTTTCAGCTCAAACCCGACAAGATCAGCGAGGATGTGGTGGTGCCGCGCTCGCGCATTCCGGACCTGGTCAGCTTTACCATGGAGCTGGCCCGGGAACTGGACCTGATCATCCTCACCTTTGGCCATGCCGGTGACGGCAACATCCATGTCAATATCATGCTTGACCGCTCCGATCCCACCGAACTGCACCATGCCCGCCAGGCAAAAAAACGCCTTTTTGCCAGGGTCATGGAGCTGGGCGGCACCCTGTCCGGCGAGCATGGCATTGGCACGACAAAATCTTCGTTTCTGCCGCTGGAGATCGATCCGCCAACCATGGCCCTGATGCAGGGCATCAAGAAACTGTTTGACCCCAATAACATCCTCAATCCAGGAAAAATTTTTCCATCACAACAAGGCGATGGCAAACACTCTTGACAGGATTTCTCTTTTTGGATAGTATTGGGTGTTATTGAGGAGATAGAATATCTGGATCATATGCATACGGTCCTCTTTTCCAATAAACATGTAGATGGGTCATGCCATCGCTGAAAGGATGTGAACGATCATGATTGAAGTTGAAGTCAGGGGCGACCTCGAATATGCCATCCGCCAGTTAAAGAAAAAACTGCAGATTGACGGCATCAAGCGCGAACTGAAACGACGCGAATATTACGAAAAGCCCAGCATCAAGAAACGGCGCAAGGCCGCTGAAGCGCTGCGGAAACTTCGCAAATTCAACAGAATGCGTCGCCAGTACTAGACGGCTTTTTTCTGTTTGCAGTTGTTGCGGTCCGGAGTGGTGCAGGCCACTCCGGATTTTTTTTACCTAAATCCTGCACTTCGAAAAACGAGAAAATGATTTTTATCTGTATATTCGATGTATTGGTTTGATTTTTCAAGATTTCACACTTCACCTTTTAGGTGAATGCCGGATCAAATATTTTTTCTCGTTTTTCTTGCCCTGCGGGGTTGCCAATTTTACCGAATCTGCTTCGTTATCAATGGCTTGAAGTAAGTTACTACGTCTGCGCCATTGATGCCTCGCATCGAAGGCAGGTAAGCGAGCCTGCGAGACTCCGAAATTGTCAACTGCAGGATTTAGGTTTTATGTAAGCCCGGCTCAGTCCTGTGCCAGATGCCTGCGGCTTTCATCCCCTTTCTTGTCCCGGCGCGCGGGATGCGGGTTATTGTGATTCCAGCCAGGTGAGCAGATGTCCGACGGCCGCCAACACGCCTTTGCTCCAATCCTTGATCAGTTTCTGCAATACCTCATTGTTGAACGGCGTTTTGCCGAAAACACCATCCAGGCCTACCATTCCGATCTTGAATTTTTTTTCGCCTTTCTCCACAGACAACATATCAGCAAGCCAGGCGATGTCAGCGCTGACCATGTGCGCGCCTTTTTTTTAGACTGCCACCGGCGCGGCATTGCAACACGCTCCAATGTACGCAGGCTGGCGGCGCTACGCGCCTTTTTCGCCTTTACCGAAGGACAGGGCCTGACCCGGCCTGACCTGCTGGCCAGCCTGCACAGCCCGAAAATCGGCTCCATCCTGCCCAAGACCCTGACCATGGCCGAGGTGGATGCCCTGCTCGCGCCGCCCGCTCAGCCTTCGCCGCTCAAGCTGCGCGATCATGCCATGCTGCGGTTACTCTATGCCACGGGTATGCGGGTTTCGGAACTGGTCAACCTGCCGGCCCGCAGCTGCAACCTGACCAGTTGCCATGTCCGTATTCTCGGCAAGGGGGGCAAGGAACGGATGGTGCCCTTTGACACCATAACCAGGGAACGGATCGAGGAGTATCTGCAGCGGGGCAGGCCCATGATCCTGAAGGGAAAACAGTCTGGCGCGCTCTTTGTCTCCAACCGTGGCAGGGCCATGACCAGGGCCAGGTTCTGGCAGATTATCCACAACCAGGCCAGGGCAGCAGGCATCCGCAAGGAAGTCAGCCCGCACATGCTGCGCCATTCCTTTGCCAGCCATCTCCTGGCCGGCGGGGCTGACCTGCGTGCCGTACAGATGATGCTCGGTCATTCCGATATCTCCACCACTCAGATCTACACCCACGTGGATACAGACCGCCTCAAGGCCGTCCACCGGCAATTTCACCCGCGTGGATAAAAAAAACCGGTTACGGGCGCCAGCAGGATTCGCAGATCGATTCGGGCTTGGGTAACTGGCCCATATAGCGGGCAATGGTCTTCTGCACCAGACCACTCTGCTGAACCTTGATATTGGCGATGCGCAGCCGTTCGACCAGTTCACGATCTGTTTCCAGGTTCGCGGCCAGGTAATATCCTTTTTCGTTCATCAGCAGCACCGGCACCACCTCTTCGATGGAACGGCCTGCCGCGGCCAGAGCGCTGGCTATGGTAAACTCGTTGCCGGTGATCAGATCAGCCCGTCCTTTGAGAAAGACCTGGATCTGATCTTTCTTGTTGCGGGTGACAATCAACTCCCTGCCAGGTTGCAGGCCCTGGCTGCGCAGTTTTTTGGTCAGGGCATAGCCAAGGATGGCAACTGTGGTATATTTTTTCAGGTCTTCAGGGGATTCTATACGGATATCGACCCGGCTGGCCAGCCGGTAGAGATAGGTGCGCTTGTTCAGAATCGGTCCGATCCAGTGAAAGAGATTCTCCCGTTCCGCTGTCCGGTTGATGGTGTAGACAAAACTGCCCGGGGTCCGCAGCACTGTCAGATAGGTCCGTTTCCAGGGATAGCTCTGGATCTCAGCCTCCAGGCCAGCCTCGCGAAAAATGGCCCGGACAATATCAGTGGCAATGCCGACTTTTTTCCCCTGTACGGTATAATGGACCGGGGCCAGCTCCTCGGTGAACACGTTGACCTTCTGCCCCTCATCCCCGGCCAACACCCATCCTGCCTGCTGGCAGAAACACGTTATAACAATACATACAACCAGCACAAACCGCATATTCTCCCCCCCATGAAACGAATAAACTTAAGGAAAATAGCATGGGACAGGGAAAAAAACAACGAGGAGTAAGGGGATAAGGGCTACAGCGAGGTCAAATCTATGACAGGAGTTGGCTCATCCTGTCTGGCCAGCAACACCGTCCCCTCTCCTGTTACGGCCCCACAGCCGGCAAAAACCGTTCGAATATGATCGGGATGATTATTGGTTTCACTGACATGGGCCAGGATCAGGGCGCAGAGCGGTCCGTTTTCGAGCCTGCGCACCAGCTCAGCCGCATCCCTGTTGGCAAGATGGCCGAGATTGGAATGCACCCGCTGCTTGAGCTGCGCTGGATAGGGGCCATTGCGGAGCATATCCGGATCATGATTGGCCTCCAGGATCAGCCCATGACAGCGGCCAAGCTGGTATTGCATCAGGGTTGTAATGGTGCCGGTATCAGTACAATACCCCACCCTGTACCGTGCGCCGGAAAGGACAAATCCGACCGGATCAGCCGTATCATGGGAAATGGAAAAGGGATGCACGGACAGGCAACCAACGGCAAAAGGGGTGCCGGTGGCAAACTGGCGGTGATCATATAACCTGCCCAGCCGCTGGGCCGCAGCCTGATAGGTGGCGTGATTGATATAGACCGGCAGAGAGAAGCGGCGCGACAGGACGCCGGCCCCTGTGATGTGGTCGTTGTGCTCATGGGTGATGAGCAGGGCAGTAAGCTGCTCAGGGCTCCGGCCGATCAGGGCCAGCCGCCGGGCCAGCTCCCTGCCGGAGAAACCGGCATCAATAAGGATGCGGGTCTCGCCTTCCTCCACATAGGTGGCATTGCCCCGGCTGCCACTGCCCAGTACACAAAACTTCATTTTCCGAAATGAAAATCAACGGCCGGTATGTCCAAAACCGCCACTGCCCCGATCGCTCTCAGGCAGGGCATCCACGGGCGCAAGCTCCATACGGCAGACCGGGGCCAGCACCAGCTGTGCAATCCGGTCGCCGCGCTGAATGGTATAGGGCTGTTGGCCGAGGTTGATCAGCCCCACCTTTATTTCGCCCCGGTAATCGGCGTCAATGGTGCCGGGCGCATTGACAACGGTTACACCGTGCTTCACGGCCAGCCCTGACCTGGGCCGCACCTGCAGCTCATAGCCTGCGGGCAGGGCCACGCTGAAACCGCTGCCGATGAGCACAATCTCCCCGGGCGCAAGGGTCACGGCCGTGTCAATCGCCGCAGCCACATCCATGCCCGCGGACTGCTTGGTGGCATAAGTCGGGAGCGTAAGGTCCTGGCTGGTTTCAGGATCCAGCCAGCAAAATGCAACAGTTACCGTATTCATAATCCATTCAGTTTTCCATAAGAGCCCAGCTGTCTGCGCGTAACACCGCAGCTTTGCCCCTGTACTGACTTGGTGCGGGATGCGGGGTACAGCGGAACAAGACAAAAAGAGCCGGCCCCACAACAGGGGAACCGGCTCCATAACCACAGGGGAAACAGGCTGGAGAATTATTCCTCGCCTTCCTGCAGTGCGGCCTTGCGGCTCAGGCGAATCCGGCCGCGGTTATCGATATCCAGCACCTTGACCCTAACCTTGTCCCCCTCGTTGAGCACATCGGTCACCTTGCCGACCCGCTCGTTCTTGAGTTCCGAGATATGGACCATGCCATCGGTGCCGGGCAGGATCTGGACAAAGGCGCCAAAGTCCTTGACCGTGCGGACAACACCCTCATAGATCTTGCCCACCTCGGGCATGGCGGTCATCTCCTCGATATGGCGTACCAGGGCCTTGCCCTGATCGGCATTGGCGGAAAAGATCTTGATGGTGCCATCGTCCTCGACATCGATCTTGGACTCGTATTCAGCGGTCATCTCGCGGATCACCTTGCCGCCGGGGCCAATGATGTCGCGGATCTTGTCCGGATGGATCTTGAGGGTGATATACTTGGGCGCATACTCGGAGACCTGCTCGCGGGGCGCGTCAATGGCTTCCTGCATCTTCTCCAGGATATGCAGCCGTCCATCCTTGGCCTGGGACAGGGCGCGGCCCATGATATCCCGGTCCACGCCGTCGATCTTGATATCCATCTGCAGGGCAGTGATGCCCTCGCCGGTGCCGACCACCTTGAAATCCATGTCGCCGAGATGATCCTCATCACCAAGGATATCGGTGAGCACGATCACCTTGTCGCCTTCCTTGATCAACCCCATGGCTACGCCGGAAACCGGGCTTTTGATCGGCACACCGGCATCCATCAGGGCCAGGCTGCCGCCGCAGACCGTGGCCATGGAAGAGGAGCCGTTGGACTCCAGCACCTCGGAGACCACCCGCATGGTATAGGGAAAGGCATCTGCATCGGGCAGGACCGCCTCAATGCCGCGCCGTGCCAGGGTGCCGTGCCCGATATCGCGGCGGCTGGGGCCGCGCAGGAAACGCACCTCGCCCACACAGAAAGGCGGGAAGTTGTAGTGGAGCATGAAACGGCGGTACTCATCGCCGCCCAGCCCTTCCAGATGTTGTTCATCGCGTTCGCTGCCCAGGGTGGCAATGACCATGGCCTGGGTCTCGCCACGGGTGAACAGGGCCGAGCCATGCGCCCGGGGCAGAACCCCCACCTCGCAGGAGATGGGCCGGACCTCGGTAAAACCGCGGCCATCAAGACGGGCGCCCTCATTGACAATGCGCTCGCGCATGATCCGCTTCTTGTAGGCGGACAGGAGATCAAAGACCTCGGTCTCGCTCTCGTAGCTCTCCGGATCAAGCTCGGCCAGGACCTCGTCCTTCAGCCGGTCATAACGGTCTGCCCGCTCCATCTTGTCCGCGGTGGTGACCACCTCTTCCATGCCCGGCGCAGCAAGCTCTTCCACCCTGGCCTGCAGCTCTTCATTGATCTCCGGCGGCACGACCTCACGCTTGGGCTTGCCGATCTCGGCGCGCAGCTCATTCTGCAGTTTGATGAGCGGCTGAATGCCCTCATGGGCGAAGAAAATGGCCTCAAGCACCACATCTTCCTGCAGCTCGCCGGTGCGTCCCTCAACCATGACCACGGCCTTCTCGGTCCCGGCCACGACCAGATCCATGGCCGATTCCTCAAGCTGGCTCTTGGTGGGATTGAGGATATACTCGCCATCCACATAACCGACCCGGGCCGCGGCAATGGGCCCGTCCCAGGGGATGTCGGAGATGGCCAGGGCTGTCGAGGCGCCATTCATGGCCAGGATATCTGGATCGATCTCCTGGTCCGCGGAAAAGACCGTGATGATGATCTGGGTCTCGCTCATATAGCCCTTGGGGAACAGGGGCCTGAGCGGCCGGTCGATCAGGCGGCAGGTGAGCACCTCCTTTTCGCTGGGCCGACCGATTTCACGGCGAAAATAACTGCCCGGAATACGACCGGCGGCATACATCCGCTCCTGGTATTCAATGGTCAGCGGCAAAAATCCCATATCCTTGCTCTTCTTTTCAGCAACCGCGGTCACCAGAACCATGGTATCACCACAGGTCACCACAACAGAGCCATTGGTCTGTTTTGCCATTTTTCCCGTTTCGAAGGCCATGCTGCGGCCGCCGACATCGGTTTCCACTTTTTTATACATACATACTCCTGTTTCGGCCCGTGCCGATTGTTCGCGGACCTGATCCGGTTCTCTGTTCCACAGAGGTTGTGATCAGGTCACTGATCTGAAAATCCTCACTTTCTGTTCTTCTCTTCTGCTGGATCTTCACTGACTACGTTCCAGCCAGAGACCGGCACAACCGGCCCCTGGCCTCTCTGGCAGTTCCCTGCCAGACTGTATATGCTGTCATTCTTTGACAACCGCAACGTTCATCCCCGTTGTCACCCCGGGACGCGGGCTGGGGTTACTTCCTGATACCAAGCTCCTTGATCAGGGCGCGGTACTTGGTGATATCTTTCTTCTGCAGATATTTCAACAGGCTGCGCCGCTGACCAACCAGCTTCAGCAGACCACGCCGGGAATGATGATCCTTGGCGTGCCGCTTGAAATGCTCGGTCAGGTACTGGATACGGTCTGTGAGCAGCGCAATCTGCACCTCGCAGGAACCCGTATCTGTTGCATGGGTTTTGAACTTCTCGATGATCTCTTTTTTCTTTACTGTTGACTGTGCCACAATGGACCTCCACTATTCGTCCTTCTGCTGCCAGGAAAGCCATATCCGCCCTGGCCGGAATCATCCAGCCCTGACAAATGATGCGGATGCGTTTCTCAACAACGCAATCCCTCTACAAAATGCCCTCAGCCTTCACTGGAGTCTGGATTACATCTGTCCCATGTTATCCGGTCCGGAGGGACGGAGCCGGGAGACAGCTACATGCTTTGCTGCATTCTTTTTCACTGCCGTGCAGGGCAAGCGCCTCGGGCACGGACATGATGGCGTCAAGCAGGGCCGTCAACCCATGCTCACTGTCAAGGACCCTGCCATCAAGGGCCCCATCCACCGAAAAGCTGCCACTTCTGGTGCGGCGCAGCGCACAGAGGTGGGCGCCGCAACCAAGGTGTTCGCCAATCTCGGCGGCCAGCACCCGAATATAGGTGCCGCGGCTGCACTGCACACGGCAGGAAAGCTGGCGCGCATCTGCATCATACCCCAGAAATTCCATGTTGTAAATTTCAATGGGGCGCGGCTCTTTTCGTATCATCACGCCCTTACGGGCATAGTGATAAAGCGGTTTCCCCTTGTGCTTGGCCGCTGAAAAAGCCGGTGGCGCCTGCATCCTGGGCCCTGTAAACCCCTGCAGGCAGGAGCAGATCTCCTCTTCGGACAAAGGACCCACCCCGCGGGTTGCAAGGATCCTGCCCTCCAGGTCCAGGGTATCTGTCTCCACGCCAAGCTGCAGAACAGCCTCATACTCCTTGGCTCCCTGCATGAACTGGTCGATATGACGGGTCGCCGGACGGCCGGCACACAGTATCAGCAGGCCCGAGGCAAAGGGGTCCAGGGTGCCGGCATGGCCGATTTTCTTGAGCCCGAGCAGACGCCTGAGTTTGCCGACCACGGCAAAGGATGTTATGCCCACGGGTTTATCAATCAGGGCCACGCCCGATTCAAAGGGACGGCCATTGACCACAACCGGTTGCCAGCGCGCCATGTCCTACAATGAAACCAACAGGCTATTCTGATTCATCGCCATCGGGCACGGCAATTTCACTGCTTCCCTTATTTTCCGCTATTTCCCTGAGAAGCGAGTCAATGCGATCGACCTCTTCATTGACGTCATCATAATAAAAACGCAGATCCGGGGTATACCGCAGGTTAAGCGTTCTGGCAATATGGGAGCGGAAAAAACCACGCGCCTTTTTCAATGCCCGCAGGACCTGCTTTGCATTACCGCCCACGGGCAGGACAAAGTAGACCTTGGCCATCTTCAGGTCAGGCGCCACCTTGACATGGGAAAAGGAGATGGCGGCCAGACGCGGGTCAGCCACTTCGCGCAGTAACAGCACGGACAGCTCGTTCTTGATGGCCTCGGCCACCCGCTTGGGACGCGACGATCTTGGCCGGCCCAGGCCAGGCAGGGTAAAATCAAAATCCATCAGACCAGCTCCACGGCTACAGGGTAGCCTCGACCTCCTGCATGATAAAGGCCTCCAGGGTATCGCCCACCTTGATATCGTTGAAGTTCTCGACCCCGATACCGCACTCGTAGCCGGTGAGCACCTCCTTGACATCATCCTTGAACCGTTTCAGGGACGAAATGGTGCCGGTGTAGATCACCACGCCGTCACGCAGCACCCGGACGCCCGCATTGCGCTCGATCCGGCCATCCACCACCGCGCAACCGGCAATGGTGCCGACCTTGGGCACCTGGAAGGTCTCCCGGACCTCGGCCGTGCCGATCACCTCTTCCTCGTAGCTCGGCGCCAGCATGCCGATCATGGCCTTTTCGATATCCTCAAGCGCATGATAGATAACATCATAGGAGCGGATGTCCACCCCTTCGCGTTCGGCAAGCTCCTTGACCTTGACCGAGGGCCGGACATTGAAGCCGATAATAATGGCATCCGAGGCCGCGGCAAGATGGACATCATTTTCCGTTATCGAGCCAGTGCCGGAGTGCAGCACCTTGACCCGGATCTCGTCGGTGGAGAGTTTTTCAGCCGACTGGCCAAACGCCTCAAGGGTTCCCTGGACATCGGCGCGCAGGACAATACGCAGTTCCTGCACATCCTGCTCTGCCATCTTCTCAAAGAGATTATCAAGCGACACCTTGGACGCCGAGGCCAGTTCGCTTTCCCGCGCCTTGAGCTGCCGGGACGCGGCTACCGACTTGGCCATTTTCTCATCGGGCACCACCACGAACTCGTCACCGGCCTGGGGCACACCGGAGATGCCCTGCACCTCCACCGGGATCGCTGGCCCGGCCTCCTTGACCCGCTCGCCGCGCTCGTTGATCAGCATCCGCACCTTGCCGCTGTACATGCCGGCGACAAAGTTGTCCCCCGGCCTGAGCGTACCCTCCTGGACCAGGACCGTGGCCACTGGTCCGCGGCCCTTGTGCAGCTGCGCCTCGATAACCGTGCCCTTGGCGCGCCGGTCTGGATTGGCCTTGAGCTCAAGGATTTCGGCCAGCAGCTGGATATTCTCCAGAAGCTCTTCAATACCAATCCCTTTTTTGGCCGAGGTCTCGCAAAAAATTGTATCGCCGCCCCATTCCTCGGGCAGCAGCCCGAATTCACCAAGCTCGCGCTTGACGCGTTCCGGGTTGGCATTGTCCTTGTCGATCTTGTTGACCGCCACCACAATGGGCACGCCAGCTGCCTGGGCATGGGCGATCGCCTCACGGGTCTGGTCCATGACGCCGTCATCGGCAGCCACCACCAGAACCACGATATCGGTGATGCTGGCCCCACGGGACCGCATCTCGGTAAAGGCGGCATGGCCCGGTGTATCGATAAAGGTCAGATCGCCCGACGGCGCGTTGATATGATAGGCGCCGATATGCTGGGTAATACCGCCGGCCTCGCCCTCGGCAACATCGGTCTTGCGGATGGCATCGAGGATCGAGGTCTTGCCGTGATCGACATGGCCCATGACCGTGACCACCGGCGGACGGGGCACGGCCTCGCCGCCCTGTTCCTCCTCCTGGATCTGCAATGCCTCGATCTCCCGTTCATCGGTCATTACCTGTTCCACTTCATAACCAAAGTCAGAGGCGACCAGGGTGGCGGTATCCACATCCAGGGCCTGATTGACCGTGGCCATGACGCCCAGTCCCATCAGCTTGGCAATGACCTCTCCGGCCTTGACGCCCATGCGTTTGGCCAATTCACCCACCGAGATGGTTTCCACCACCTTGATCCGTTTCTTGATGGCCTTCATCTCGGCGGTCGGGGTCTGTTCCTGGGCCGATTTTTTCCTGCCCGCATCCTTTTTACGGCGGTTACGGCGCGGACGCATGTACTCCACATCGCCATTGCGGGAAAAATCGATGCGGCGGCGTCCCTTCTTGCCGCCCTTTTTCCGCTGCCGATCCTCGTCCGAACCAATGGCGACAACCCGTTTGCCCTTCTTTTTCCCCCGGCCCGATCCGCGATCAGGACCCACAGCAGGCTCCATGATCGGTCCGCCGCCCGGCCTGGGGCGGGACGGCCGCCGGGG
>Ga0256835_1001206_pt1 | contig 15948 bp, 12 predicted proteins | sample PIR30metaG_FD_185972 | JGI IMG/M metagenome (GOLD analysis project Ga0256835, IMG submission 185972) | Hydrothermal vent microbial communities from East Pacific Rise, Pacific Ocean - PIR-30 | ecosystem: Environmental > Aquatic > Marine > Hydrothermal vents | place: Pacific Ocean: East Pacific...
AGGAGTACCCCAAGGCCGAAGAGTTCAGCAAAAAGCTGGTCACCCGGGCGCTCGAGCTGGGCGGCACCGCCACCGGCGAACACGGCATCGGCCTGCGCAAGATGAAGTTCATGGAGGCCGAACACGGTCCAGCGATTGGCTGGATGAAGCGCATCAAGAACGCCTTCGACCCCCAGGGCGTCCTCAACCCGGGCAAGATACTGCCCAGCTAGGGTGGGCAGGGCGTAGTAGAAGCGAGCCCGCTTCGGTTGATACGTAATTCGATGTAGGGGCGGACCTATGTGTCCGCCCAATCAGTACATGGTACATGGTGCGTAGTACGTAGTGCGTTGTGGGGGCGGGCCCGTGTGCCCGCCCGGTCGGTACGAGGTGCGTGGTGCGTAGTACGTGGTAACGGAACTGGCCGGTGGCATGTAGCCCGTGGCATGTGGTGGGCCAGTTAACGGCAACGGAATCTCGGATGTTTGTACAGCATGGACCCCGGGTCTCGTTCGCTAATCAGCTCACTCGCCCGGGGATACGTTGTTATTCAGGAAAGGAGAAGAGTAGTTCGTGTCCCCGGCCAAGCGGGTCACGTTGACCCGCGCGAGCCGGGGTCCATGCCGCGCCCAAAATCCACGGCTCTGTTGCTAGAGGGTTGTCGGCGATGCCTGAGCCAAATGTCCGGTTTTTGATTCGTGACCAACCTACGTTCCACCCCCTACACCCCACATCCTGATTCATCCCACACCCCGGCGAAGCCGACTATCGGGGCCCATGCCGCGCCAATGAGTCACGGTTGAGTTTGTTAGTCCAGTACAAACTTTATTTTGGCTTTCATCGAAGCCGCCGCCATGGCCAAAACTTAATTACACTAACATGACGTCGTAATTAAGCTGCTACAAACCTTTTGGGTTGACGGATCAAATCAAAAAAACGCAAAACCAGCCAAGCAATGTTGTCTTAGCTGTTTTTCTCAATCGTTATCAGCCTGCCGTCGCGCAGGTGCAAAATGCGTGCGGCGCGGGCGGCTACCTGAAGGTCGTGGGTTACCAGCACCAGCCGCCGCTGGCCGCTGGCGTGTTCCAAAAGCAGGTCGAGCACCTTGGCCCCGGCGGCGCTGTCGAGGTTGCCGGTCGGTTCGTCGGCAAAGAGTACTGCCGGCTCGAGCGCTAGCGCCCGGGCGATGGCTACCCGCTGTTGTTCGCCGCCGGAGAGCTGGTTGGGGCGGTGGTTGGCGCGATCCGCTAAACCCACCTTTTCCATGAGCTCGAGCGCCCGCTGGTTGCGCTCGGGGCGGGCCACGCCGGCCAGTAGCAGCGGAAAAGCGACGTTCTCGAGCGCGTTGAGCGTGGGCAGCAGATTCCAGCTCTGGAAGACGAAGCCGGCGTTCTTAAGGCGGACGGTGGCGCGCTCGTCTTCGCCCAGGTCATCTATCCGCACCCCGGCCAGCTCGACCGTGCCGGCGCTCGGCAGGTCGAAGCCGGCCAGCAGGTTGAGCAGCGTCGTCTTGCCGGAACCGCTGGGGCCGACGATGGCCGTCGCTCCCGGCGGGAAGTCGTAACTAAAGCCATCGAGGGCGGTAATCGTCGTCTCGCCCTGGCGGTAGTGCTTGGTCAGCCCCTCGGCCCGCAGCATCAGATCCTCCCCAGGGCTTCGGTTACCGGAATGCGGCTGGCGTTGCGCGCCGGCAGCAGGCCGGCCAGCAGCCCCAGCGCTAGGGCAACGGCCAGCGAAAACAGCGCCAGCCGCGGCGTAACCGCCGAAAGCGAGAGGCCGACCGCGTGGTTGGTGTAAACGTTGATTATCGCCGAGCCGACTACACCGGCGATTATCCCGGCTAGACCCCCGGTTAATGCCAGGAAGAGGGCTTCGGAGAGAACCAGGCCAAAGATGAAGCGCCGGCGGGCACCGATGGCCCGCATAACTCCGAACTCGCGGGTGCGCTCGTAAACGCTCATCATCACCGTGTTGGCTACCAGCAGGCCGCCGACTACCAGTGCTACCAGGCTGATGCCAAAGCGGATTAGGTCGCCTATCCGCATTGCCCGCTCGGCAAACTTGAGGGCTTCGTTGGTGCTCTGGGCGTCGATGCCGGGAATGGCCGCTTCCAGTTTTTCGGCCACTTGGTCGACGTTGACGTTGGGGTCGAGCTGCAGTAAAAAGACACCGTAGTTCTTGGTGCCCAGCACCTGCTGTAGCGTCTTCATGGGGACGAAGATGAAGCTGTCGATCATGCTGCCGGCCGGTTTTAGTTCCCCGACCACCGGAATCGTCACCTCGCGGCTGAGCCGCAACGGTTTGCCGAGGGTCAGGTGGTTCAGCTCGGCCTTCTTGGAGCCGACCACCGCCCCGTCCGGATGCGGGTCGAGCCGGCCGGCGGCCACTTCGGCCTTGGGGTAGAAGTCGCGCGGATCGGAGCCCTCAGGCAGGCCGTAAAAGAGGAAGCTGCTAGCCGGGTCGAAGCCGCCACGAAACATAACCACCGCCGGTACGATCTTCTCGATGCCCAGCTGCGGGGCCAGTTCTTCCAACTGCCCCAGCATCTCCGGAGGCAGCTCCGGCATGGGCGGGCTGAAGGCGTCGGTTCCCTGAGCCACCACCCGGATCTGTGGTCCCATATTGCCCATTTCGGCGGCTAGGGCGTAACGCAAGCCCTCGCCAAACGAAAGGAAGAGAACCATCGAGGCGGTGGCCACGGCGATACCGAGCCAGGTAAAGGCGCTGCGGGTGAGCCGCGCCGTCAGATTGCGCCAAACCAGAACTAGAAGTTCCACAAGCGAAGTTTACTGCCACGGGCGTGAATAAAAGTAGAGCGCGGTATAATCCCGCTTGATGACGACCGCCGAGATTCGCGAAAAATATCTGCGCTTTTTTGAGGAGAAGGAGCACCTGCGGCTGCCCTCGTTCAGCCTGATTCCCGAGGACGACCCAACCCTCCTTTTCACCGTTGCCGGCATGGCCCCGCTCAAGCCCTACTTCATGGGGGCCAAACCGGTCTTTCCCGGTCACGAGGGCGAGCACCCGCGAGTGACCACCTGCCAGAAGTGCCTGCGGGTGGGCGACATCGAAAACGTCGGCCGCACCGCCCGCCACAACACCTTCTTCGAAATGCTGGGTAACTTCTCCTTTGGCGACTACTTCAAGCGCGAGGCCATCGCCTGGGCCTGGGAGTTCGTAACCGACCCTAGGTGGCTGGGCCTCGACCCGGAGCGCCTCTACGTGACCGTCTACAAGGACGACGAAGAAGCCTACAAGATCTGGCGCGACGAGGTGGGGGTGCCCGAAGAGAAGATCAGCCGCTGGGACGAAGACGAGAACTTCTGGCCGGCCAACGCCATCAGCCAGGGCCCTAATGGCCCCTGCGGGCCCTGTAGTGAGATCTTTTACGACCGCGGGCCCGGTTTTGGCAGCGAAGACGAGACAGGCCCCAACACTGGTTCCGGCGATCGCTACGTCGAGATCTGGAACCTGGTCTTTACCCAGTTCAATCGTTCGGGCCCCATCCCCGGCGAGGGCATTCTGGAGCCGCTGCCGCAGAAGAACATCGATACCGGCATGGGCCTATACCGGGTGGCGGCCATTCTGCAGGACGCGGCCGACTTCTACGACACCGACACCTTCCGGCCCCTGATCGACCGGGTGGCCGAGATGTCGGGGGTGCCTTACAGGGGAGGCACTAGCGTCAGCCACAGGGTGATCGCCGACCACGTTCGCGCGGTGGTGGCGACTCTCTCCGACGGAGCCACCTTTTCCAATACCGGCCGCGGCTACGTTATCCGCCGTCTCTTACGCCGGGCCGTCCGCCACGGCTACCTACTGGGCATCAAGGAGCCGTTCATGTACCAGCTGGCGCCGCTGGTGGCCGAGCTTTTGGGTGACTTCTACCCGGAGATGCGCGAGCAGCTCTCCAGCGTCCAGCCGGCCATCCGCGCCGAAGAAGCGCGCTTCTTGGAAACCCTGGAGCAGGGGATCAGGCGGCTTGAGGCCCTGCTGGCGCAGCTCAAGGAGGGTGACGTTCTCTCTGGCGAAGAGGCCTTCCGTCTGCACGACACCTACGGCTTCCCGCTCGACCTGACCGAGGAGATCGCCGCCGAGCGTGGCGTGCGCGTCGACCGTGAGGGTTTCGAAAAAGCCATGCAGGAGCAGGTAGAGCGGGCGCGGGCGGCCAGCGCCTTTTCCGGCGACGTTTTTGCCGCCGCCTCACCGGCGTTGGAGCGCATCTTCGAAAATCACGGCGCAACCGAATTCACCGGCTACGAGCGCCTGGAAGACGAGGGGCGGATCCTCTTCATCCTCCAGGGCGAGGCCGAGCTCGACAAGCTGGAGGCCGGCCAGGGCGGCCAGGTAGTCCTTGACCGGACCCCCTTCTACGCCGAGGGCGGCGGTCAGGTGGGCGACTCGGGTTACTTCGAATGGCCTGGCGGCCGCGCCCGTGTCAAGAACACCACCAAGAGCAAGCAAGGTTTGCACCTGCACCAGGTCAAAATAGAAGAGGGCGAGCTCGAGGTGGGCATGCCGGTGCGGGCCGTCGTCGATCCGAGGCGTCGCTGCACTGAAAAGAACCACACCGCCACCCACCTATTACACGCCGCCTTGCGGGCTGTGCTGGGGCCGCACGTCCGTCAGGCGGGCAGCCTGGTGGCTCCCGACCGCCTGCGCTTTGACTTTTCCCACAACGCCCCGATAAGTGCCGAAGAGGTGCGTAAGGTAGAGCTGCTGGTCAACCGCTGGATCCAGGCCGACTTTCCGGTCAGCTGGACCTTGATGCCCCTGGAAGAAGCCAAAAAGGCCGGGGCAATGGCCCTTTTCGGCGAGAAGTACGGCGAGACGGTTCGCGTAGTCAAGGTCGAGGGCAGTCCCAATGTTTCTGACATTCTTGAGGCCGAAGTGCGTTCGATGGAGCTTTGCGGCGGTTGCCACGTGCGTCGCACCGGCGAGATCGGCTACTTCGTAATCATCAGCGAAGAGGCCGTCTCCGCCGGCGTTCGCCGGATAGAGGCCCTGACCGGCGAGGCGGCGGTGGTTTACGCGCGCGACTTCTTCGACCGGACCGCTAAGCTGGCCCGCGAGCTGGGCACTGCGGTGGAGAAACTGCCGGAACGAGTGGAGAAGTTGCAACAGGAAATCAAAAGCCTCAAGCGTGAAAACGAGCGCCTGGCGGCCGACCTGGCGCGGGCGCAACTAGGTGGCGGTAGCTCGGCTGCCGTGCGCAAGGCGGGCGATTGGCATTACGTTGCGGTCGAGTTTTCGGGCCTCGACGTGCCGTCGTTGCGTCAGGTGGCGGATGAGCTAATGGAAAAGCATGGTGCCGACCTGGTAGTGGTTGGCTCCAACGGAGCCTTAATCGTTAAGGCCAGCAAGAGCGCGGTCGAGAAGGGGCTTTCGGCCGGGACGATAATCCGCGAGCTCGCTCAGCGCGCCGGCGGCCGCGGCGGCGGCAAGCCGCAGCTGGCTCAGGGCGGCGGTTTCGACCTGAAAAAGGCGTTCGCTGCCTTGGGCGAAGTGCTGGAATCTTGACTTGGTGCAATAACGAAAAGGGCCCGGCCGTGCCGGGCTCTTTTCGGGAAAGGAGGTGGTGCGCTTTCGCGCATATACCAGGAGCAATGGGTGGGGGATTTCTGCTCCGTAACTTCAAGTTAGTACCTATTACTTTCTATGAGTACCCTCAAATGAGGGTATCAATTCTGTTTGCTAGCATGAGTTCGTGAAGGTCCTAGGGCTCGACGTGGGCGACGCGCGAATTGGTTTGGCGGTAGCCGAGACCGGCCGCCCTTTCGCTTTTGGCCGCGGCTGGTTGGTACGTCGTGACGACGAGCAAGACCTGGCGGCAGTCCTGCAGCTGGCGCGGTCGGAGGGGGCGGAGCTGGTGGTAGTCGGCTTACCTTTGCGCACTGGAGGTGAAGAAGGGGAGCAGGCGGCCAAGGTGCGCCGCTTCGCCGCGACCTTGGAGGCCGCCGGCCTGCCGGTTGTTTTGAGTGACGAACGCTTCACCACCCAACTAGCGCAGCAGCGCTTACAGCACCTGCCGCGTAAGAAGCGGCAGGAAAAAGGACGCCTCGACGAGGCCGCCGCCATGGCTATACTCGAGAGTTACCTGGAGAAGCAAGGGTGAGCCAGTCGGAAGAGAATAAGCCCACCCGCGCCCGCCGGCGCTGGCCCTGGCTGGTTTTGCTAGCCGCTTTGATCTCCCTGGCGGTCATTGTTGGCTGGACCGCCTGGTTGCTGGGACCGACGGGAGCCAGCGCCATCGTCGAAATACCGCCTGGCGCTGGCGCACAGGCAGTCGGCCGCATCCTCGAAGAAAATGGCCTGGTTCGTTCTGGCCGCGCCTTTGCCCTATATGCCCGTTGGCGCGGTTCGGCGGCTAAACTCCAAAGCGGGTATTACAAGCTGCAGGGTGAAGGAGTGGCCAAACTGCTCCAAGACTTAACCGGTGCCGGCAAGCAAATTATGGTTCGCTTGGTCTTTCCTGAGGGATGGCGGGCGGTGGATTACGCGACAAGATTGAAAGAAGCAGGTTTTGACGGAGACGGTTTCCTCAAGCTGGTAAACCAACCGCCGGCGGAATGGACGCCGAAGTATGTTGAAGGACCAACGCTCGAGGGCTATCTTTTTCCCGATACCTATGATCTTCCAAAGGACGCGGAGCCGGCGGTTATCGTAACCGCCATGCTACGCCGTTTCGATCGCGAGGTAACCCCGGAAAGGGTGGAGGCGGCCAAGAAGCTAGAGCTGACGGTGCACGGCTGGGTCACTCTGGCTTCGATAGTCCAGGCCGAGGCTGGTAGCGCGGTGGAGATGCCCAAAATAGCCGGTGTCTTCCTTAACCGGTTAAAGGCCGGCATGCCGCTGCAGTCCGACCCGACAGTAGCCTATGCGCTGGGCAAGAAGCTGCCCGAGCTAGACCGCTACGCTGGTGACTTTCAGACTGACTCGCCCTACAACACCTACCTCAATCCGGGACTGCCGCCGGGTCCCATCTGTAACCCGGGAGCGGCGGCGCTGGTGGCGGTGCTAGAACCGGAGCGCAACAACAAAAATGGCCTACCTTATTTTTATTTTTTCCATTCCGGCGGCAAACTTTATCTAAGCTCGACTTTTAATGAACACTTACGAAAACTCAATCGTTATTACTACTAAACCGTTCCACCAACAGCACCGGCAGCCCACCAGGAGCAGCGTAAGCAGCCATCCGGCCCCAGGGGACGCCGCGGGTCCAAACCGGTTCAAGGTCGAACTCGCGTAACCGCTCGACTTCGGCGGCGGCATTGCGTACTAGCAGGGCTAACATTGTTGGGGTTTCCAGGTCAGGAGAAAAAGCCACTACCAGTCGCTGCCCCCCTGAATCTTGCAGTTCCGACCACTGGGTGGCCTCGTCATGAAAAACCTCTTCCATGCCAAGCTGTTTTTTATACCAGGTGACGCTCGAGGGAAGGTCGACCACCGGGTAGACAGGTCCTAGGACGATAGCCTGGCCGTGAGTTGTAGCTGACGCCGTCGGGCGATCGTAGGCAAGCGGGTTTCCTTCCAGGTCCTGGATTGGACCAATGCCGTCAAAAACGGCGGTCAGGCGGACAGGGTCATGCCTTTTTAACCAGAGTTCTGGTCCAGACGCAGGAATTAGACGAGCGTGGTCGTTTTCTAGTTCGCATAGAGAAAAACCCAGCACTTGCAGAAACCCAACATCGGCGCTGACATCAGGACTCTCAAGCGAGAGGGCGACGAGCGTCATCTTTTCCATTAGAGCATAAAAAGAACGCCCCCGCAGGGGCGTTCGAAACGGTGAGCACTGCTAGGCGGTAGCAGTTGCGGTCTGTTGACGGCTCTTCTCCCACATCTGCCAGAGGTAGACGGCTACAAAAATGGCTACGCCGATGGCGTCGTTTTTAATTGGCGTAGTCAATAACAAGTAGCCAGCGACCATCATGGCGATCCGGGCTATCCAGCCAATTACCCCATTCATCCGCGTCAGCATGTAACCCTGGTTGCCGATAACGAAGAATGTCATACCAATGAAGCCGGTTAGCACCACCCAGACTCCCTGCCAGCTGCTGGAGAGGTTGAGTAGCAGCAGCTGCGGATAGAAGATGAAGACGAAAGGTAAGAGCGCCGTTCGCATATCGTAGCCGAAGCCCTGGAAGCCGGTCTTGACCGGGTCGCTGCGGGCTATGGCGGCGGCGGCATAGGCCGCCAGACCAACCGGTGGAGTGTCGTCCGCCAGGATGCCGAAGTAGAAGACGAAGAGGTGGATGGCTACCAGCGGTACGTCGAGGCCGTGCGACTCGGCGATGTAGCGGAGAACTGGAGCCACCAGCGAGGCCATAACAATGTAGTTGGCGGTCGTTGGCAAGCCAAGGCCCAACAGCAGCGACGCGAGCATAGTAATAAAGAGGGCAATTAGCAGGTTGCCGCCAGAGATGGTTTCGACAATCTGTGTCAGCCCGTAGCCGACGTTGGTGATAGCCACCATACCGACGATGATGCCAGCGGCGGCGGTCGCCACGGCGATGGTGCTCATGTTGCGGCCGGCGGCTTCGAAACCTTCCAGCACGTCGATCACGAAGTTCTTGAGCGCAGTTCCGAGATTTTGCCCCAGCTTGTTGCCGGTAAAGGCTACCATGACAATGCCGAAGAGGAGTACCGCCAGCGAGGTATACATCACGTCGAGGTGCTTGAACTCAATGAAAACGCCCTTGGAGAGCTCGAGCTGCTGGCCTTGCAATCCGGGAACACCAAAGTGATATAGCGCGATTGCCAGCATAAAGGTAACGATCGATGCTATTAGCAGATGCCCCTTGTTCTTCAAGGCAAACTGGAAGAACATAAGCGACATCAACAAAAACATGGCATTCAGCGCCGAGCGCGAGGGTGTGTGCTGCAAGGCGACCAGCTCGTAGAGCAGCCAGGCGATCGGCATTAAGTAATGCAGACCCGAAATCAATGTTTCTTTGAAAGGAGGGAGCTCACTCTTGGGCAGACCCTTGAGGCCTAGTTTGACGGCTTCTAGATGAACTACTAAGAAGAGGCCAAAATAAGTCAAAATTGCTGGTACAAAGGCGTAGACGATTAGCTTTGAATAAGGAATCTGCAAAAAGTCAGCCATGATGAAGGCTGCCGCACCCATCACCGGCGGCATCAACTGGCCGTTAACTGAAGAGGCTACCTCGGTCGCGCCGGCTTTTTCGGGCGGGTAACCAACGCGCTTCATCAGCGGGATGGTGAAGGTGCCGGTGGTCACCACGTTGGCGATCGAAGAACCGGAGATGATGCCGGTTAGCATGCTGGCTATGACCGCCGCCTTAGCCGGACCGCCGCGGTAGGAGCCAAGACCGGCGTAGGCCAGGTCGACTAAGTACTTGCCGGCGCCGGCTTTATCCAGCAAGGTGCCAAAAAGCACGAATAGATAGACAAAGGTTGCCGAGACCCCCAGCGGCACGCCCCAGAAACCCTGATCGGTCAGGTAGAGCTGCTGCATGATATTGTCCCAGGTGGCGCCGTTGTGCAGGTAGAGGACGTCGGGCAGCTCGATCTTAAAGATGCCGGCGGGTCCGGTCATGGCGTAGAAGATCATTAGCCAGGAAATGCTCATAAGCGCTGGGCCAACGACGCGCAGACCGGCGATCGTCAACACGAAGAGGGTTAGGGTGCCGAGAACGATGTCGCGAGTTGTGGGCACACCGCCTTGATAAACAATAATTTGTTCAAGAAAGATAGGAATTGCCAACGCTCCGGCCAGGCCGGCGGCCAGAATAACCCAGTCGTACCAGGGAATGTAGTCCGACGGACCCTTTTCCTCGACCTTGGGGGTAATTAAAAGGCCGGCGGCGACTACTAAGGCAAGAATTACCAGCAAATTGATACTTATGTCATATTGACCGACCTGAAAGACTCCCAAATTTATCTTATTGCCGATCATAAAATAAAGGGCGTAACCTAGGCCGGTTAAAAATAGCCAGACGTCACGTTTAGCGTTTTTGGATTGATAGGCCAAAAAAGCAATGGCAAAAGCAAAAGCCAAGTGAACGGAACGCAAAACCATGGGGTCGATCTTGCCAAGCCAGGAAGCAAAGAGCTGGAAGGCCGACCAGGTGACAGCAATTAGGAAGATTAGGATTTTTTGCCACCTGATCGGATTTCGACCACCGTACTCAGTCTCCATCATCAACTGCTCGGCGTCGATATCAGGTATACGCGAAGACTCATTCCTTTCCGCATCTGCACTCATGACAGCTCCCCCTTTCTACTTATTAAGTTTATAAGAGATTAGTCCGGCCTGGCGGCCGGACTAATCTACACGTTCATGTTGCGGAAAGTGGGATTACTTGACCGGCTGCGCCAGTTTGGGGAGGGTTACGCCGATCTCTTCAAAGAACTTGGCGGCGCCCGGGTGCAGCGGGATGGTCATACCATTGAGGGCTTTTTCGGCGGTGAAGAAGGTACCCAGAGCCGGGTGAATCTTCTTGAAGTCTTCGACCTTGTCCTGGAAGAGGAGTTTGGCGATCTTATAGACGACATCATCGGGCACGTCTTCGCGGACGATGAAGGTAGCCATGACGCCGATGGTGGCTACAGAGAGCCCCTGGCCCTTGTAGGTGTTGGGCGGAATGATGACCTGGGTGTAGTAGGGGAACTTCTCGGTCAGCTTGGCGATAATGTCGATCGGCAGCTCAACAAAGTAGGCCTTGGCGATCTCGGTGGCCTGCTGCATGGCCGACGACTTAGCGCCAACCACGTAGAACATAGCGTCTATCTTGCCGTCCTGGAGAAGTTCGATAGCCTGACCAGCCTTACCGTGTACCGCCTGCGCGAGGTCGTCGAAGCTAAGACCGGCAGCCTCGAAGACGCGTTTGGTGGTCTGCTCAACGCCGGAGCCGATATCGCCGACGTAGACCTTCTTGCCTTTGAGGTCGGCAATCGAATGGATGCCCGATTCGGCGCCTGCTAGAATGTGCAGGAACTCGGGGTAGAGGGTAGCGATACCGCGGATGCTCTTGACCGGCTTGCCTTCGAAGGTTTCGGTCAGGCCGTTATAAGCAAAGTAAATAACGTCGTTCTGGGCCAGAGCGGCCTGCAGCTGGCCCTGGTCGATGGCCTTGACGTTGTAGGCCGAGCCGCCGGTGGAGCGGGCGTTGGCGCGGATGCCTTCGTTGCCGAGGTTTTCGTTGATAATCTTCGCGATACCGCTCGCGACCGGGTAATAAACGCCGGTCATCGAGCCGGAGCCGATGGTCAGGAAAGTCTTGGCCGAAGCGCCAAAGCTTAGCGCAAGCCCCAAAAGAATTGCCAGTATATAGCTCTTTTTCATCTTCCAACCTCCTTGGTATAGTTCATGGCATTGCCAATTCACACTTTATCGCGTTTTCGGCAGTATCGTCAATGACAATTAGCCTTTTATGAGCCGGCAACATCGTTGTTTAGCGGCTTTTTTATTTTTTCAATTTTATTAGTTTGTTACGGCGGGCCCATGGGCCCGCCGTAACAGCCAATCACAATCAGTCTACCGGTTTAACCTTATCGGGGATGGTTATTTTTAATTCGTGGTAAAGCCTGGCTGCACCTTTATGAATGGGGATCGACATTCCCTCCAGGCCTTTTTCCAGCGAGAAAGAGGCAGCCAGAACAGGCTTAATGGCTTTGAATTCTTCAATCTTATCTACAAAAAGGAGTTTGGCGATGCGATAAACGTCTTCCTCCGCTAGGTCGGCTGAGGCTATTAGTAGAGCGGAGACGGCAACAGTTGTAAAAGCGTTTTGTTGTTTAGGATAGCTGCCTGCAGGAATTGTTAATTGAGAATAAAAAGGATAAGCCCTTTCGAGCTTGTTTAAGTGCTCTTGATCGAGAGACAGAAAGAAGGTGTTCCCTTTTTCAGCAGCCTGGACTAAGGCGCTGGAACCTACTGCCGCCGAGAAGAACAAGGCGTCGATCTCGCCGTTAAGTAGCTGTTGGACTGCGGCGCCAACTTTGCCGTGCACAACCGCGCCCAAATCATTAAAAGTTAAACCGTAAGTTCTAAGAATTAATTTTGTGTTCAACTCGGTGCCAGATCCTACGTCGCCCACGTAAACCCGATGGCCGCGCAGGTCAGCGATGCTGTTGATGTCAGACCCACTTCGGGCAATAATATGTATTGGCTCCTTGTACAAAGAAGCAATGCCACGTATTAAGTTAGTGGGTTTACCTTTGATTTTTTCAATAACGGTACCGTTAAATGCGTAATAGCAAGTATCGTTTTGGGCAATCGCCAGCTGAATATGCCCGGTTTGAATAGCAACGATGTTGTAAAGAGACCCGCCCGTAGAAATGGCATTCGCGTGTATGTCGTCAAGGTTGGTATTAATGATTTTGGCTATGCCGACGGATACCGGATAGTAAGTTCCGCTATAGCCTCCTGAGCCAATAATTATGAATTTTTTAGCAGGAACAGCCGTTAAAAGCATCAGCCCCAGCAGGGCTGCGAGGAAGACGCTGTTTCTCTTCATTACCGACCTCCCATTGGTGGCGTGTGCGGCGTAACTAATGTTTACTTTAGCTGCAAAATCACCACAACGTCAAACGTCAAGGCACCGAGTAGCGACAAATAGTTTAAATAGGGTCAAAGGTACCCCTTTCTTTTTATCTTCAACTGTGCCATATTATCGAATAATCTTGAGGACCTCTTAGGAGGACTTTATGAACCGACAACGAATTATAGATGCTATAGACTTAGCCCATCGGATCGTCCGGCAACACGTAGATGTGCAGCCGGGCGAAAATGTTTTGATCGTTGCCGATCCTGAAACCGAGATGGAGATCTACCTGGCGCTGGCCGGGGCGGTCCAGTCGGTTGGGGCCGAGTATACGGTCTCCTTGATGCCGACGCGGGGGCGCGACCGGGCAACCTACCTAACCAAGCCGATCGAGCACGCGCTCGATGCCAGTGACGTTTTGATTGGCGTGACCAAGGCCTCAGGGGCGCCAACCTACGCCCGCAAAGTCGCAAAACTACTCAAAGAAAAAAAGATTCGGGCCCTGTCAATGGTTATGCGCGAGCTTGACAACTACTTAAAAGGGGCGGCGACCGCCAACTACGAGGAGTTGGAGAGCCTAGGACAGCGGGTCGCTCGCCTTTGGGCAGAAGCTAAAGAGATTCGTATCACTACTGAACGGGGTACCGACTTTCATGCCGGTGTGACCAAAGAGCCGGTTATGGGGCAGCCAGTGATCGTTGAGTGTGGGTTGGCGCGTGAGCCGGGACGCGAGGCGGCCTTTTCGGACGGCGAGGTTTCGCAACGTCCGCTGGCCTGGACCGCCGAGGGGCGATTGGTCATCGACGGCCCGGTGGCGGGGTTGCGGGGTGTTGATGTTTTCGAACTTGAGGTTGACGGGGGAGAGGTCGTTAAACTCTCTGGCGGGGGTAACCGCACCCGCCAGCTGGAATCGGTTTTTTCTCGTCTCCCTTGCGCTAAGCACATTGCCGAAATCGGTCTCGGCCTCAACCCCGAAGCTCTCCACAACGGTGACTTCGAAGAAGAAAAGAAGGCCCAGGGCAATGTTCACGTGGCTCTGGGCGATGACATCTTCTACGGCGGTTCGTTTGGTTGCGCCATCCACTGGGATATGGTTCTCTACGACGCCACCGTTCGTCTGGACGACTTTGTTCTCTTCGACAAAGGCATGTTGCAGCTCGACAAGGTTTTGGAAAGGAACGTTTAGCCGTCATGGCTAGCCTTAGCGGTCTCAAGGTCCTCGATCTATCCCGCATCCTGGCCGGTCCTTACGCCACCCAGATGCTGGCCGACCTGGGGGCCGAGGTCTGGAAGGTGGAATCGCCCTGGGGCGACGACACCCGACGTTGGGGGCCGCCCTTTAGAGAAGGGGAGAGCGCTTACTTTCTCTCGACTAATCGGGGTAAGAAGAGCCTGGCTGTCAACCTCAAGGATCCCCGCGGCCAGGAGATAATCCGCCGTCTGGCGGCCGAGGCCGACGTGCTGGTGGAGAATTTCAAGGCGGGCGATCTGGCCCGCTACGGCCTCGATTACGAGTCTCTGGCGGCGGTCAACCCCCGGCTGGTTTACGCCTCGATTACCGGCTTTGGCCAGAATGGGCCGCGGGCGCACGAGCCCGGCTACGACGCCGCCTTGCAGGGGATAACCGGCATCATGAGCATCACCGGCGAGCCCGACGGTGCGCCGGTTAAAATCGGGGTCGCCTGGATCGACGTCCTGACCGGCCTGACCGCCGCCGTCGGTATTCTGGCGGCGCTGCGCGAGCGCGAGGTCAGCGGCCAGGGCCAGCACCTGGACCTGGCCCTCTTTGACGTCGGCGTGGCCGCCTTGGTCAACCAGGCGCAGGCCTACTTGATGTCCGGCGTCGTGCCGCAGCGGATGGGGAGCGCCCACCCGCAGATCGTGCCCTACCAGGCTTTCGCGGCGGCCGACAAGTGGTTCATCCTGGCGGTCGGCAACGATGGTCAGTACCAGCGGCTGACCGAGGCCATCGGCCGACCGGATCTATGGGAAGACGGGCGTTTTAAGACCAACGCTGGCCGGGTCAAGCACCGGCGCGAGCTGGTGCCGCTGCTAGACGAGATCTTCAGGTCGCGACCACGGTCCGAATGGTTGGAGGTGTTGCACCAGGCGGGGGTGCCGGTAACGCCGGTAAACGATGTTGGTGAGGCGCTGGCCGACCCACAAGCCGAAGCGCGAGGGCTGCTCTGGTGGCTTGAGCACCCCAAGCTGGGTCAGGTGCCGCTTTTGGCCAGTCCGTTGCAGCATATGAACCGCACTCCGGCCCAGCCCGCCGCCCCGCCGCCGCTGCTGGGGCAGCAGACCCGCGAGGTGTTGGCGGAAGCCCTGGGAATGAGCGAGGACGAGGTCCGCTCGCTGGTCGAGGCGGGAGTTCTGGCGACCGGCGAGTGAGGCTGGCTTAGCTTCCCGCCGCGGCAGCGGCGGCTAGAGCTTCTCCTGGGGTATCGCCGTCGCCGCGCTCGGCGGCGGTTTCCTTTTCCAGCCAGACGACGTAGTCTTCCCCTTCGCGGTTGAACAAAACGCCGCGCCAGTCCGAGTCCAGTAGTAGCTCGAGTGCCTCTCCCAAGTCAGCCGCTTCGAGGGGGCGGGCCGCAGCCGGCGGCCAGTCGGCCACGAAGCCCTGCCGGGCGGCCGCCCGGCCATAGACGGCGTCGCGCTCCTCCATTACCCCGCCGGCGGCGAAGTAGTGCTTGAGTAGCGGCAGCCAGTCGCCCTTGCGGCTAAAGGGGGCCATGGCCGCGTAGCCGGCCTCGAGCTCGTTCGGGCGGTACGGGCGGTAGCGGTCTTCGTGAACCACCATTTCCTGCGGCAGCCGTGGGCGCGGATCCGGCCTTTCCGCCGGCACCCCGACCACCAGCCCGCTAATCGGCAACACGCCCGGCGGCAGATTTAGCAGCTCCACCACCTCATCTACCCGGTTGAGCAGTCCACCAATCCAACAAATGCCATAACCCAGTGCTTCGGCGGCTACCGCCAGGTGGGCCCCGGCGATGGCGGCGTCGACGATGGCGAAGTGATGGGCGGTGCGGGGCCAGTTCCCCAAGCACTCGCCACGGCGTCGTAATAGTTCGTCCAGCCGGTGGACGTCAGCCAGGAGAACGAAGAACTCGGCGGCGTCGATTATCTGTTGCTGGTCGCCGGAGAGGTGGGCCAGTTCTTGGCGCAGCTCTGGGTCGCGGACTCGCAATATGGTGTAGAGCTGGGCGCTGGCGTCGGTTGGGGCCTGGCGGGCGGCGGCTAGAATAGTTTCTAAGTCTTTAAAAGGAAGCGGTTCCGGCTTGAAACGTCGGACGCTGCTTCTTTTCGACATAATATCGATCAAGGCCATGACCCCAGCCTAGCCTAGAATGATCCAAGGTACACACGCCCCTTACCCAAGGTTTTTTACTATCTGTATAATTCATTAGGTTAACGTTTGTACGCAGGGGGTGTACATGGCAATCAACATCGCAGTACCCAA
>Ga0256835_1001207_pt1 | contig 15929 bp, 14 predicted proteins | sample PIR30metaG_FD_185972 | JGI IMG/M metagenome (GOLD analysis project Ga0256835, IMG submission 185972) | Hydrothermal vent microbial communities from East Pacific Rise, Pacific Ocean - PIR-30 | ecosystem: Environmental > Aquatic > Marine > Hydrothermal vents | place: Pacific Ocean: East Pacific...
GTATGGAGGAGATGCATCAGTCCAACTCCATTATACGTCAGTGTATCGAGGCCCTGCCTAAGGGAGCCATCAGGGCAGCAGATGCGCCTGATCTTGTAATGCCGTATGGACGTCAGAAGAAGGTTGGCGCCGATGCAACCTTTTCTTCAGGAATCATAAAACTCATAGAGGACAATGAGCGCTATATAGATGGTGACGTCTATGTGGCAGCAGAGGTCCCCAAGGGGGAACTTGGATTCTACTTTGTCAGCGATGGTAGAGGGGTGCCCTATAGAATGCATATAAGGTCGCCTTCTTACATCCATATAGGTGCATTGTCCTTTTTGTGCAAAGGGCAAATGGTTGCTGATGTCATAGCAATAATTGGTAGTGTAGACGTAGTTCTGGGAGAGTGTGACAGATAAGGATTGGGGGATAAATGGAACTTTTATGGATCCTCATTAAGATTTTAATCGTCTTTGCGGTGGTGATGTTACACGTTATGTATGCCACCTATTTTGAGCGCAAGGTAATCGGGCATATGCAGGTTCGTATGGGACCCATGAGGGTTGGTCCACATGGAATACTCCAGCCCATTGCCGATGGTCTTAAGCTCTTCTTGAAAGAAGATATAATGCCCACTGTGGCAGACAAAAAGGTGTTTTACGCTGCACCGCTCATATGCCTTATTTCGGCTCTGAGTGCGGTAGCGGTAATACCCTTTTTCGAGGGCTTTGCCATTGCCAATATCAACATAGGATTGCTTTACATTTTTGCCATGAGTTCCCTTGCTTCCTATGGTGTTGTATTGGCAGGTTGGTCATCAAATTCAAAGTACTCGTTCCTTGGCGGTCTGCGCTCTTCTGCTCAGGTTATCAGCTACGAAATTGCAATGGGTTTGAGTCTTGTTGGTGTGATGATGCTTGCAGGTTCCTTGAACCTTACAGACATTGTACACGCCCAGATGAAAAGCCCATTTAAGATCTATCTGATTCCTCAGATTATTGGATTTTTCGTCTTTGTTGTGGCCATGTTTGCAGAGACAAACAGGACGCCCTTTGACCTGCCAGAGGCCGAGTCGGAACTGGTTGCAGGTTATTGTACTGAATATAGTGGAATGCGCTTTGCCCTCTTTTTCATGGCTGAATACATCGGCATGATAATCATGTCTTGTCTGGCTGTTGTGTGCTTTCTTGGAGGCTGGAGCGGTCCATTTGATGTGCCAGGTATCCCATTTTTCTGGTTCATTTTGAAGGTGTACCTGTTCATATTCCTCTACTATTGGGTCAGGGCAACGTTGCCTCGTTACAGATACGATCAACTCATGGCCCTGGGCTGGAAAGTCCTTATACCTTTGGCCTTGTTCAATATTGTACTCACTGGGACAATTAAATCCATTTTCGGATAAGGCAGGCAGGTTACTATGAAAATCAAATACGACACTAAGAAGAAGTTCGTTGAGCAGGTATTTCTTTTAGAGATTCTAAAAGGATTAAAGCTCACGCTAAAAAGGCTTTTTTCAAAGTCTGTTACTGTTCAGTATCCAAAGGAGAAAAAGCCACTTTTTCCTGGTTTTAGGGGTAAACATGCCCTTATCAGGAACCCGTTAACTCAGGAGGCAAAGTGTGTTGCATGTATGAGATGTGCGAGCGTTTGTCCGGCTAGGTGTATATCCATACGTTATTCTGTGGATGAAAAGACCAGAGCTAGAAAGGTGGAGTCGTACGATATCGACGCTCTCAGATGCATCTTTTGCGGATACTGTGAAGAGGCCTGTCCTGTGAACGCCATAGTTCTCACAGAAGACTATGAGTATTCCGATTATACGCGGGAGCCATTTCGTTTCGATATGGAAAGACTTCTCAAAAACTGGGACGAGTTTTTAGAGAAGAACAATATAGAACCAGACAACTATTTGAATCCATTTCTCAGACCCAGAGGCCTTCCTACAGGAGAGCTTCCTGCTGGAAAGAGGATAAAGGTGCCTGATGAATGGACCTATGAGGGACAGGTTGTCTGGAGAAATGGAAAGGCCGTGTCGGCCAAGGAAGCCGCTTCAGAATAGGGAGGGATAAATGGTTCAACTGCTATTTTTTTACTTCGCCTTGGTGGTCATCGGTCTTGGTCTCAGGATCGTGACTGCCAAAAATCCAGTCCACAGTGTTTTGCTTATGTTGGTGCTTTTTTTCCACATGGCAGGACTATATCTGCTTTTAAATGCTGAGTTTTTGGCAGCAGTTCAAGTGATAGTTTATGCGGGTGCCATATTGGTTCTCTACCTATTTGTACTCTTCTTGGTGAACTTAAGAGAAGAGGTAAAGGTGAGTCCATTTATTCAAAAGGGAAGGTGGCTTGGAATAGCTGGAGCTGTTGCGCTGTTTATCACATTTCTTAGGGGTGTATTTAGTTTTTCATTGGGGCCTCACGGCCAGTACACCATTGAGAAAATACAGCAGATGACCCATACAAAGGCAATGGGAGAGGCGGTTTACACCACATATATACTTCCATTTGAAATTGCAGGAATCATTCTGCTTGTGGCGGTTATTGGCGGATTGGCCATGGCCAAAAGGGAAAAATAGGGGGGCAAAACATGGTCCATTTAAGCTGGTATCTCACTGTATCAGCAATTTTGTTCTGCATAGGTGTATTCGGATTTTTGACCAGGCGGAACATAATCATGATGCTGTTATCAATTGAGCTTATGCTCAACTCGGTGAACCTGAATCTTGCTGCCATGAGTCATTATATGGAGGATTTGCGAGGACAGGTAATGGTCTTCTTTATAATAGCGGTTGCTGCCGCTGAGGCTGCAATCGGGCTAGGTATAGTTGTAACCTTGTTCCGCAATCACCGTTCTGTCTATACCGAAGACATAACCACACTGAAAGGATAGGGAGAGATGAACATGCCCATATATTTGCTATTAATCCCGTTTCTGCCTTTGGCCTCGTTCATATTCACGCTCCTATTTGGAAAAAGGCTGGGAGATCGGGCCCATTGGCCTCCAATAGTTGCGGTAATTATATCCTTTCTATGCGCATGTTATGCCTTTGATCAGGTACTTCATGGCACACATGTGAATGCAGACCTATATACGTGGTTTGCCTCAGCCAAGTTCAAGGCATCGGTAGGCTTCTTATTGGATGAGCTTACTGCTGTAATGCTCATTGTTGTTACCTCCATCAGCAGTTTGGTGCATATCTACTCAGTAGGATATATGCACGACGATCCAGGCTATTACAGATTTTTTTCGTATCTCAGCCTGTTCACATTCTCCATGCTCATGCTGGTACTTGGTAACAATTTTCTTCAGCTCTACTTTGGCTGGGAAGCAGTGGGACTTTCATCATATCTGTTGATTGGCTTCTGGTATCATAAAAAATCCGCTTCAGATGCTGGAAAGAAGGCCTTTATAGTAAACAGGTTTGGCGACTTTGGATTTGGCCTAGGCATCATTGTCGTGTTCTTGGTCTTTGGCTCTGTCCATTACGATACTGTCTTTGCAAATGTTCAGCAGGCTGTAGGCCAGACCTTCAATTTCCTAGGTATCAACTTTGATGTTATTTCACTCATGGCGATCCTGTTATTCTGTGGAGCAGTCGGTAAATCTGCACAGATTCCGCTGCATGTGTGGCTTCCTGATGCAATGGAAGGTCCTACGCCAGTCAGTGCGTTGATCCACGCAGCTACCATGGTTACAGCTGGTGTATTCCTAGTTGCCCGTTGTAACCCGATATTTAGCCTTTCTCCTGCTGCCATGAATCTGGTCACTATTATAGGTGCCTTGACTTGTTTCTTTGCAGCTACCATAGCCTTGGTACAGGTGGATATAAAAAGGGTTATTGCATATTCTACTGTGAGCCAGCTTGCCTATATGTTCATCGGTTGCGGTGTTGGTGCATACGGCGCAGGTATTTTTCACCTTTACACCCACGCATACTTTAAGGCGCTTCTCTTTCTGGGAGCAGGTAGCGTTATCCATGCCATGAGCGATGAGCAAGATATTCGCAAGATGGGAGGACTTAAAAAGTATCTACCCATTACATATTTTACATTCTTAATCGCATCACTGTCCATTTCTGGAATACCACCATTTGCAGGATTTTTCAGTAAGGATGAGATCCTGGCCATGGCCTTTGCATCACCTGTGGGAGCTGGAAAGTTTGCGTGGCTTGTTGGGACCATTGTGGCTGGTATGACAGCTTTTTATTCCTTTAGGCTCATATTCTTGACATTTCATGGTGAGTTCAGGGGAACGGAGGAGCAGAAAAAACATCTGCATGAATCCCCTCTTACTATGACCATTCCTCTAACGCTTTTGGCTCTGGGTGCTTTGGCAGCCGGTTGGGTTGGAGTGCCAGAGGTGTTAGGTGGAGAAAATGGATGGGCACATTTTCTTGCTCCGGTAGTAGGCCATCCAGATGTCCATTTAAGCCACTTTACCGAATGGGTTCTGATGGCCATCTCTGTGGCAGCAGGTATAAGTGGAATCTATCTGGCTTACGTCATGTATATGGTCAAGCCTGAGATACCAGTGGAGCTGGCACAAAAGCATCCCAAGCTCTACGATCTCTTGTTCAATAAGTACTATGTGGACGAGTTTTACAATGCCACAATAGTTGAGCCGACCATCAACTGCGGACGTAAGATCCTCAGAGGAATAACTGATGGAAAGATAATAGAGGGAGTTGTCAACGGTGTACCTGGTTTGATTGGCAAGTTCAGTCATGTACTTGCAAAGCTCCAAAATGGAAGAGTCCAGCACTATGGCGGAGTGATGGCTGTTGGTGCATTTATTCTTCTTTGGATATTTATGTAACCAAGGGGAGGAGTAGCAAATTATGGATTACGGATTTCCAATACTAAGTTCCCTGATTTTCTTGCCTATGATTGGGGCGGTGGCACTGCTTTTTATTCCACGCTCGAACGAAGGCGATGTCAGGCGCATGGCCCTATTGATTTCCATAGTGGAATTTCTACTCTCCATTCCCCTATGGTTTCAATTCGATAAGACATCGCACCTTATGCAGTTCGTGGAGAAACACAGTTGGATTCCAGCGTGGAATGTCAACTATTACTTGGGCATAGATGGTATCAGTATTCTCTTTGTCCTTCTGTCCACCCTGATAACCATACTCTGTGTGTTGGTTTCGTGGACGGCAATAACTGATAAGGTAAAAGAATTCTTTGCCTCTCTCCTATTCCTGGAAGGGGCCATGATAGGTGTCTTTTGTTCACTGGATTTCTTTCTCTTCTATATCTTCTGGGAGGCCATGCTCATTCCTATGTATCTCATAATAGGTGTATGGGGTGGTCCTGGAAGGCTTTATGCAGCAATAAAGTTCTTTCTCTACACGCTGGTAGGTAGTGTGTTGATGTTGGTTGGAATAATCACCCTTTATTTTAAGGGCGGTCAAACCTTTGATATCCTCCAGTTATCATCTCAGGCTTATCCATTTAAGCTGCAGTTGATATTGTTCTGGGCATTCTTTGCAGCCTTTGCAGTAAAGGTTCCAATGTGGCCAGTTCACACATGGCTTCCAGATGCCCATACTGAGGCTCCAGCGGCTGGCTCTGTCATCCTGGCTGGAATACTCATCAAGATGGGCGCTTACGGATTTCTAAGATTTTCCATGCCCATGTTTCCTCAGGCAACGCAGGCTATGGCAGGGCTGATGCTCCTGTTGTCCATCATAGCAATAATATACGGGGCAGTAATTTGTCTCGGCCAAGACGATGTGAAAAGGCTTATTGCCTACAGTTCTGTCAGCCACATGGGTTTTGTGACCCTTGGTATGTTTGCCCTGAACTATCAGGGTCTGGAAGGCGCAATTCTTCAGATGGTTAACCATGGTGTGGTTACAGGTGCCTTGTTCCTTTCCATAGGAATTATTTATGAGCAGACTCATACCAGAGAGATAGCTGACTATGGAGGACTTGCCTCCATTACTCCAGTTTTTGCAGGGTTGTTTTTGATATTTACCATGGCCGCCATTGGTTTACCCGGTCTAAATGGTTTCATTGGCGAATTCTTGATAATTTTGGGAGGATTTGCATCTCGTACTTGGGCAGGTTTCTTTGCTGCAACTGGAATCATTATTGGAGCCGGATACATGCTGTGGTTGTACCAAAGGGTATTTTTCATGGAAAAGAATCCAAAGATGGTTTCCATTGGGCTTAGGGATCTGAATTGTCGAGAGCTTGTTACCCTGTTGCCCATGGTAATTTTGATATTTTGGATTGGAATCTATCCAAACGTATTTTTGAGCTATATGCATGCATCGGTTGCCCATCTGTTAGATCAGGTAAATGCTTCAAGTGGAAGTGTACAGGCAAGCACAAATACCATTATAGAATGTGCACTTCATTTTATAGGAGGCTAGTAGAGACATGGTTACAGGATTTTCACTGCCTATTATCGCACCTTTGGGACCAGAGATATTTCTTGCAGTTATTGGATGTGCTGTACTTCTAGCTGATATTATATGGAAGGAGCAGCGTTATGTCGTGCCAATCGTAGCAATGGCTGGTACGGCAGTAGTGCTACTGATGGTTACAAAGGCTAGTGGTGTGTCATTTAATGGAATGTACACTGTTGATGGATTTGGGGCCTTTTTCAAGATAATTTGTCTCCTTGGCTTGATGCTTGCTGTTCTTATGTCTCTACGCCACTTGGACATAATGGGCGTCCAACGGGTAGGTGAATATTACAGCTTGATGATATTTTCCTGTGTCGGGATGATGATTATGGCCTCGGCTACAGACCTTATGGTGCTTTACCTTGGCCTTGAACTTATGGCTCTAAGTGTTTACTGCCTGGTAGGTATTTTGAAAAGTGATCCAAGGGCTTCAGAGGCGGCAGTAAAGTACTTGCTCTTGGGTGCCTTTGCCTCATGTCTTCTGCTGTTTGGAATGTCATATCTTTATGGAACAACAGGCACTACAGATATGAATGCCATTTCTAAGGCAATGGCCGAAGGAAAGCTTACGTCCAATTCGGCCTTCATGCTAGGTCTTGGACTTGTGGTGATCGCTTTTTGTTTCAAGGTAGCTGCTGCACCATTTCATATGTGGACTCCAGACGCCTATGAAGGCGCCATGACACCTGTGACGGCCTTTATGTCTGTAGGACCCAAAGCAGCTGGCTTTGCAGCACTAGGACGGGTCTTAATGCAGGCATTCCCAAATGCACATTCAGAGTGGATGACTGCACTTCTTATCATGGCCTTTTTGACAATGGCTATAGGTAACATAACTGCATTGTGTCAGACTTCTATCAAAAGAATGCTTGCGTACTCCTCTATTGCTCATGCAGGTTATGTGCTTATAGGTTTTCTGCCAGGTAATGCCGAGGGAGCATCGGCAGCAATGAACTACCTATTTATTTACTTGTTCATGAATATGGGTGCATTTGCCGTTATCGTGCTTTTGCAGCACAAAGGACTGGTTGGAGAGTCCCTGGATGATTACAAAGGGCTTGCAAAATCCCATCCAGTTGCAGCAGGTCTTATGCTGGTCTTTATGTTTTCCCTGACAGGCATACCTCCAACGGCAGGCTTTATTGGCAAGTTTAATCTCTTCATGGCAGCCCTTCATGCTGGCTATACATGGATAGTCATCTTTGCAGTGCTTTTCAGTGCTATATCAGCCTATTTTTACCTTAGAGTCATAATGCTGATGTATATGTACGAGCCTGAAAGGGATATGCAGCTTGCACCATCTGGACCACTTTCTGCTGTTTTGGCAATTGCTTTAACCGGCGTGATCCTTCTTGGTTGTTATCCAAACGGTATTTTGTCTCTTACGGCAAAGGCGATACTTGGACAATAAATTCTCATTTTCATAAGCGCCTTCCTACATAGGAATGATATAGAGGCACCCGCCTAAAACGGGTGCCTTACTTTTTGCAAGGATTAAACAGGTTCCTTAAATAATTGACTCTTCAACCCTTGATAAGCAGTCGTAAAAGACCTTGTAATTTTGCGTTTTGTTCTCCATGAGTTTGGGTATCAGTTCCTGAAAGTCACTTATGTCCATGGGGCTGATCGTAGAGTCGACTCCGCGCAGGAAGGCGTCATAGAGATCATGACGGTTGCCACTTAAATGTATGTATAAGATTAATGTGCGCCTTCGTACATGGGAGGGCATTTGGTTGAGGTAATCAAGAATGGTCTGAAGATCGTCATCAGGGTCTGGACCATGTTGATACAAAATAACAATATCAAATATATGGTATCTAAAATAATGCCTTATATCTGCCTCATCTTTTATGCCTCTTGTTTCAAAACCAAGATTTGCTAGTTTTTTCTCCATCTCAAGTCTTGCCTGTATATCTTGGCAATATATGAGGGCTGTTTTAGTGTCTGGATCAAAGTACTCTACTGGAGGCTCTGGAGATTCTGACCCTAGTGGAGAATTATTATTCTTATGTTCTTCACCATTTTTCCTGCAAACCTCAATCTTTTCCTGACATGAAGCACATTTGACATAGACTTTTCCCTTAGAAGGAATCTTTGATTCATCTATCGTGTAGATCTTTCCACAACTGTGGCACCTTATCTCCATGTCCCACTCCTAAATACTATCCTACGTGGTAGTCTTCCGCTATTTCCAGGCCACCAATGTCTGATGTCTCTTCTCCGCGTGCAGCCTTGATTCTGTCAATTCCTTGACGAACCTTTGCCCGATTGCTTGCATAAGCCAGGGCTGTATCCTCATCTATGAGGCCATCATCAAATATATCCACAATATGCTGGTCAAAGGTATGCATATCGTAGGCCTTTCCAGCTTCTATAATCTCGTAAAAGCTTTTTCCCTCACGCTCTCCATTTATAATAGAATCTTTGACCCTGATGTTGTTCTGCATTATTTCAAAAACTGCTATACGGCCTCCTTCTTTTTTAGGCAGGAGCCGCTGTCCTACAATCCATCTTAGGGAGTCTGCCAACCTGAATCTGACTTGTCGTTCCTCTTCTGTAGTGAACATACCGAGGATTCTGTTAATGGTATGTCCTGCGCTCACTGTATGAAGGGTGCTAAAAACCAAATGGCCTGTTTCAGATGCGTTTAGAGCGATTTCAACAGTTTCCCTATCCCTTATTTCACCAACCAGAATTACATGGGGTGCCTGTCTGAGAGCAGCTCTAAGACCATTGGCAAACGTGTCAAAATCTTGTCCTAGCTCTCTTTGGTTAAAGGTGGCCTTTTTGGACTGGTGAACATATTCTACAGGGTCTTCCAAGGTGATTACATGGGCCGCTTCAAAAGAGTTTATTTCGTTTAAGATGGCAGCAAGAGAGGTGGTCTTACCAGTTCCCGTTGCACCTGTGAAGAGAATGATGCCAGTTTTTTCACGAGCCATCTTTTTGAAACACTCAGGAAGGCCAAGTTCATCAATGGTTGGTACCTTGTTTTCAAGGCGTCTCATTACAATGCTGTAGGTACCTTTCTGAGAAAATACGTTTACACGAAAACGCGGACCATTGTCCAGGTTATAGGAAAAGTCGCAAGATCCATGTTTAAATAGATCTGCCAACAATCTACGGTTGTTGTCTATTAAGGCAAGGGCAAGTTGTTCCGTTTGGTAGGGAACCAATGTACCAGTTTTTAAAACGGGCTGTGCTTCATGCAGTTTACCATCGGCGGCAACCTGGCATGGCCTTCCAACGGTGAAGTTAAGATCAGATATCCTGGGGTGGCTAGAAAGCATATCTTGTAAAACTTGATTGAGCTCTGCCCTTCTCATTGTTAGCCTACCTCTGTAAAGTCTGCCGGAGCACTCCGGGCATAAGGTTGGAATTTTGCTTTCTCAACGCACTTGGCATATGCTTCATCGGGATCGATCCAGCCTTTTTGGAGAAGATCCATTATGGCATCATCAAGGGTCTGCATTCCATATTTCTTTCCCGTCTGCATGGATGAGGGAATCTGATAGGTCTTTCCTTCCCTTATGAGATTTCTTACTGCAGGAGTTGCAATAAGTATTTCAAAGGCGACACATCTGCCTGGAATATCCACCCTTTTGAACATGGTTTGTGAGATAACTGCCCTTAGGGCATCTGCAAGAGTGGCCCTTACCTGGGGCTGCTGGTGGGTGGGAAAAATTTCAATGATCCTGTCCACGGTTTTTGCTGCGCTAATGGTATGGAGTGTTCCCATAACCAAATGACCTGTCATGGCAGCTTCAATTGCAAGGGAAATTGTCTCTAAGTCCCTCATTTCACCAACAAGTATTATGTCTGGGTCTTCACGAAGTGCCCCTCTTAGGGCAGCACTAAATGATTTGGTATGGGTTCCTACCTCCCTGTGATTTACAAGACATCCCTTGTGTTCATGTACGAATTCGATAGGATCTTCAACGGTTATGATGTGATCCTTTCTATTACGGTTGGCATGATCAATAATGGCTGCCAATGTGGTTGATTTACCACTTCCTGTAGGGCCTGTAACAAGGACTAGGCCTCTTGGAAGCATGGCCAGCTTGGTCATGACTTCCGGCAGTCCAAGTTGTTCAGCAGTCATGATTTTGCTGGGAATTTCCCTAAAAACTGCTCCAACACCATTTTTTTGCATGAAATAGTTGGCGCGGTAGCGGGCAAGGCCGGGTATTTCATAGCCAAAGTCCACATCCCCAGTCTCTTCAAAGTGTTTTATCTTTTCTTCCGGCGCAATTTCATACAGCATGGCCTTGAGTTCATCATTTTCCAAGGTCTTATACTTAACGCGCTGTATGTCTCCCCTGATTCTTATAATGGGTGGAGAACCTGCAACCATGTGAAGGTCCGATCCTCCCTGTTCGTGAAGTAGTTTAAAGAAGGCGTCTATTTTGGCCATGTTTTAAAGGATCCTCCTAAGATGGCGCTTGATTTGCATAAGGAAATTTTTGTTTAGAGGCCTCAAGTCCTAGGCTTGGGCTAATACTGATCATTTATCCTATTAATCTATCGGCATTACGGCTGAAGATATAAAAAAATTTACGAGGGAGAATATGCTGTCAGGAGATCAGGCAGTTATTGAACTAAGGCAGGTCCATAAACAATATGCGCCAGACATAGTGGCACTGGAAGAGGTTGATTTGTCTATCTCTAAAGGTGAGTTCGTTTTTTTGACAGGTCCAAGCGGTGCGGGAAAATCCACCTTTTTAAGAATGCTCTATAAGGCTGAAGAGCCTACAAAGGGAACCATTATTATTGATGGAGTAGATTTATCTAGCCTGTCAAAATCCCAGATTCCACAGCTAAGAAGAAAGGTAGGAGTGATATTTCAGGACTTTAAACTCCTTTACAACAAGACGGTATTTGAAAATGTTGCCCTGTCCCTTGAGGTGTTGGGGTTGAAAAAGAGTCAACTTGACAACAGGGTAAGGCAGGTTGTGGAGGGAGTTGGGCTTTCAGGCAAACTGCACAGGAAGGCTGTCCAACTTTCTGGTGGAGAACAGCAAAGAGTGGCAATAGCCAGGGCGGTTGTGAACAGGCCACCTATCATCCTTGCAGATGAACCAACGGGTAACTTGGATAGGAAGCGCACAATGGAGGTTGTTGCATTGATGGAAGAGCTTAATGCCCGTGGTGCAACAATTATTTTTGCCACCCATGATGATGCATTGTTCAAAAATACCCATAGACGTGTGCTCAAATTAAAAGACGGGAAAATAGAGGAAGTTTGATATGCCGCTGGGAATAATCTTCAAAAGGGCTTTAAGAGATATAAGGCAGAATCTTGTTACACATATTATGACAACGATAGTTGTTGCGTTAACCTGTCTGGTATTCATTTTCTTCTGTGTCTTTTCAATAAACCTCCAAAGGGTAGCAGACAGATTTGGTAAAGAGTTGGCTATTGTTGTTTATCTGAAAAAAGATCTTTCCCATGAAAAGATTCCTTCTCTCTATCAGAGGATTCTAACCTTGGAGGGTATAGAAAATGTGAAGTTTGTATCCTCTGAAGAGGCCTTCAACCGACTTGAAAATTATTTCAAAGATGAAAAGGAGATACTTGAGGGAGTAGACCCTCTTTTTTTACCTCCCTCTTTTGAAATACAGATAAATCGTGCCGTGTACAATCCAGGAAGGGTGATAAGTATAGCAAATGAGATCTCCAAGTGGAAAGAGGTTGAAAAGGTCCAATATGGAAAGGAATGGGTGGATAGGCTTGAGTCTTTTTCCAAGGCAGTTCGTGTGGCTGTAATTGCAAGTGCCATTTTACTGCTTGTTATGGCTGCATTTGTAGTATCAAACACCATCAAACTTACTGTGTATGCCAGACAAGATGAAATAGAGATAATGAGATTGGTTGGGGCAACCAATGGCTTTATTCAAGGCCCTTTTCTCATGGCCTCATTTTTTCAAGGAATTAGTGGCTCTCTGGCTGCCTTGATAGCAGGTTTCTTCTGTTATGAATATGTAGTTAATATCATTAGTCAGTCAGGGTTAATCAGAAGTTTGAATCTTCAGTTTTTACCTCCTTCCTACATGTTGGTCATAGTGCTAGTGAGCGGATTTTTTTGCATGGCAGGTACCGCCATGGCACTTAGGAGGTTTTTAAAGCTGTGATGGCAAAAATCAGACGTCTCATACCATTTGTAGCACTGTTTTCTTGGTGTTTTTTGTTAATTGGCTCTGTTGTATGGTCTAATATCATTGAAGATGAGCTTGTAACACGTCAGAAAAAGCTTACGTCCATTGAAAAGTCCATAAGAAAGAATAAGAAGGTAAAAAGGCGCATAGAAAAGAAACAGCGAGACGTACTTGCAGAACTGCAAGAGTTAGATCGCAAGATAAATCTGCAATGGGAAAGTCTACAGCAGGCAAAAAAGGATTGGACAGAAGCAGAACTCCAACTCGATAGGACTAGAGCCGAGCTGGAATCCATGAAGGAGAGGGCAGCCGAGCTCAAGAAATATATAGAGATTAGGCTCAATGCATTTAGGCAGATGGGAGAAGTGGGTGTCTTGAATGTGCTTTTGGCAGCCGATTCCCTACCAAACCTACTGGCTCGACAGGCATATCTGAAAAGGATTTTAAACGAGGACCAAGCAAGGCGTAGGGAGTATGTTTCCTTGTTAAAAGGTCTGGTTCAAAAGGAAAAAGAACTTAGAGACAGACAGATGCTTTTGAAGGCGGTTTCTGAACGTCTGCAAAAAGAGACCGTTTTGCTAGAGCAAAGAAAGACCGAAAAAGAAAACTATCTAAAATTATTAAAGAAAAAAAACAGGCGCTATAAACGTATGATTGCCCAGTTAGAACGGGCAAAAAGACGTCTGTCAAAGGTCATAGAAGAACTGAACCTTAAGTCACAGGCTACAAAATATGCATTTACACCCGTTACTAAAGAAAATCAGTTTGAATTCCGTTTACAAAAAGGACGGTTAAATTTACCTGCCCCTGGCAAGGCAGTGATTTTTAAGTCCCGCAAGCGTTCCAAAGGTTTTGCGGTTAAGTGTCCGTGGGGTACTGAAATACGGGCAATTTTTGATGGAACGGTGGTATTTAATGATTTTCTGCCCGGTTATGGAAAGGTTTTAATTGTTGATCATGGTAATAGATATATGAGTCTTATTGCCCAAGGGCAAAGTTTCAAAAAAAAGGTTGGACAAGAAGTAGTAGAAGGAGAAGTAATAGGATTGTCTGGAGGTGGACCATGGATTTCAGAAGGTATATATATTGAAATAAGGCACAATGGAAAACAACTCACTGCACCTTACTGGTTCGATCTTAGAGGTATTGAAATAGTGAGAAGATAGAGTAATAGTAAAGTAGCTTTTAAAGTGCTGAAAGTTAACGTGGTCACCCAATTTTTGAGGGAGCTGGAAATGAAATTAGAGCGCACACACATTTTTTTCTATTTTCTTTTTGGAATAGTCATATTGTTTATAACGGCGACAGCCTTATACATTAATCCCGCCAACCTTGCGGTTGCCGAGGATGATGACAACACAACTTATCGCCAATTAAAGCTTTTTTCCCAAGTGCTTGATCTTGTGGAAAGGGATTATGTAGAGCCTGTAAAGCCTAAAAAGTTAATATATGGCGCAATACAAGGCATGTTGAGCTCACTTGATCCTCATTCTGCCTTTATGAAGCCAGAAGATTTCAAAGAGTTGCAGGTAGAAACAAAGGGTAAGTTCACAGGTATAGGTATTGAAATCACCATCAAGGATGGAGTGTTGACAGTTGTTTCCCCTATTGAGGGTACTCCTGCATTTAAGGCCGGTATTCAAGCCAATGATAAGATCCTTAAAATTGATGGGAAAAGCACAAAGAATATGACCCTTATCCAAGCTGTGAAGCTGCTTCGGGGGCCAAAAGGAACAACTGTTACCATATCCATTTATAGAAGTGGCTGGAATAAGCTCAAGGATGTAAAATTGGTGCGTGATGTAATACCTATAAAGAGCGTTAGGTCAAAGGTTCTGGAAGATGGTTATGGTTATGTTCGTATATCAAACTTTCAGTCCAAGACAGAAAAGGAACTTAAAAAGGCGTTAAAGAAACTGGAAGGCAAGAGCGGTCTCAAAGGGCTTATACTGGACTTGAGGAATAATCCTGGTGGGCTTTTGGATCAAGCTGTTGCTGTAAGTGATGAATTCCTTGAATCTGGATTGATTGTTTACACTGATGGACGCCTTGAAGATGCAAAGATGAGATTCTATGCAAAACCCAATAAGGTGCATCATAATTATCCGCTGGTTGTTCTTGTAAATGGAGGAAGCGCAAGCGCTTCAGAGATTGTGGCAGGAGCCCTGCAAGACAACAAACGTGCCGTAATAGTTGGTACACAGACCTTTGGAAAGGGTTCTGTTCAGACTATTATCCCTCTAGAGGAAGGGGCTGCCATAAGGTTGACAACAGCCCGTTACTATACGCCAAGTGGCAGGTCTATTCAGGCAAAGGGAATCACTCCAGATATAGAGGTACACTTTATCCCGCCCACTGAAGATAAAGAAGAAAAAGACGTCTTTCATTTTATCAAGGAAAAGGACTTGGAAGGTCATCTGAAAGGTGATGGAGAAGATGCCAAGAAAAAAGATACAATGGACAAAAAAGGTGTAGAGAATGATGCTGAAAAGATGTTAAAGAAAGACAATCAGCTGCGCGAGGGACTGAGGATATTAAAGGCATTCAACATTTATAAGTCTCTTAATATTGGTGGGAATAGCTAATTACGCGCTAAGCTTGACTCAATAAAGGTGTCTTCCAATTAGACACAAGAAAAATAAAAAAATTAAAACAGTCAAAATAGGCCCTGAATCAAATAGGTTTCAGGGCCTTTTTCTTCATATTCTAGCCTTGTTTTTTGTGGGCTTGCCTTTGGCGTTGGTACTTATTCTGCCAACCCCTCCTGTAAAGAAGATTCAGCGCCCAGTCTTTGAAGATTTTTCCAAGGTTGAAGATTTATCCAAGGTACCAAAGGTACCAGTTGTAACCAAAAATGATATCAAAAAAACGCATATCGTTGCCAAAAAGGTGTCTAAAAGAAGGCATCTTCCCAAGATTGCCATCATCATTGATGACATGGGATACGAGTACATTATAGACGAAAAATTTATAAGGATGGCAGCCCCTCTTTCCTTTGCCTTTTTGCCCTATGGACCGAATACAAAGAGGCTAGCAAGGCTGGCCGCTTCAAAGAAGAGGGATATATTGGTGCATGTGCCAATGGAGCCAGATAATAAAAATGTGGACCCTGGCCCTGGTGTTCTTACACTAGACATGGACATAGATGCCCTTATAGAAACCTTAGAACAGAACATCAAGGCAGTACCTGGGGCTATTGGTGTGAATAATCATATGGGTTCTCGTTTCACTGCAAATAGGAAGGCAATGAAATATGTCCTTACTATTTTAAAGCAAAAAGGTCTTTTTTTTGTTGATAGTAGAACCACAAAAAAGACAGTTGCATTTGAGATGGCGCAAAAAATGGGAGTTCCTAGTGCAGAAAGGGCGGTG
>Ga0256835_1001208_pt1 | contig 15925 bp, 13 predicted proteins | sample PIR30metaG_FD_185972 | JGI IMG/M metagenome (GOLD analysis project Ga0256835, IMG submission 185972) | Hydrothermal vent microbial communities from East Pacific Rise, Pacific Ocean - PIR-30 | ecosystem: Environmental > Aquatic > Marine > Hydrothermal vents | place: Pacific Ocean: East Pacific...
CAGCGGGGCGCGTCGCAGCGCGGTGATGCGAGCCAGCGGCGGCGCTTCCGCCTCCAGCGCCTGCGCGAAGGCATCCAGCGCCTCGGCGGGGCCGCCCACTTCGATGTCCACGCCCAAGCTGCTGTTGCGCACCCATCCGTGCAGCCCGTAGCGGTGCGCCAGGCGATAGACGAAGGGGCGGAAGCCCACACCCTGGACGATGCCGTCAATGTGGATATGTTCAGCGGGCACGCACGAGCCTCCGATCTCGTCGCGGACGGAGCCTCCCTATCCCTCCAGGAAGGTGCGCACCTTTTCGCGCAGCCAGTAGTGGAATTCGACCAGCCCCTCGCCCGTCTTCGCCGAGAGGGGGAAGAAGGCCAGGCCGGGGTTGAGCACCTCCACGCCCTGGCGGAAGTAGTCCATGTCGAAGTCGAAGTGGGGCAGGAGATCGATCTTGTTCAGCGCGATGGCCTGAACGCCCCGGTACATCTTGGGGTACTTGTAGGGCTTGTCGTCGCCCTCCGGCACGGAGGCGATGAGGAGGTTGATGTGCGCCCCCAGCGGGAAGCTGGCCGGGCAGACGAGGTTGCCGACGTTCTCGATGATCAGCAGGTCGGTCGCCTCCAGGTCGAGGTGTTCGAGCGCCGACTGCACCATCACCGCGTCGAGGTGGCAGGTACCGCCGGTGTTGACCTGGACGGCAGGGATGCCGGTGGCGGCCATCCGGTCGGCGTCGAGGCTGGTCGCCAGGTCGCCATCGATACCGGCGATGCGGAAGTAGGGCTTGAGCGCCTCGATGGTGCGCAGGATGAGCGTCGTCTTCCCCGCACCGGGCGAGGCCATCACGTTGACGACGAAGGTCTTGCTCTCGTCGAAGCGGCGGCGATTCGCCTCCGCCAGCGCGTTGTTGCGCTCCTTGATGCTTTCCTCTACGGTTACGAGCTTGGTCATAGAACCCCTTTCTCACTCCACTTCGATGCTTTCCAAATTGAACTCCTCGCCCTGGACGATGGCGACCTTGCGGCTGCCGCAGTTGGGACAGGCGAGGTGCTCCCCATCCAGGCGGAACTCGGTGCCGCAATCCCAGCAGCGCAGCAGCGCGGGGATGCGGCGGAAGCGCAGCTCCGCCCCTTCGGCGATGGTGCCCTCGCTGATGATGTCCCAGTAGTACTGGATGGAATCGTCCACGACGGTGGACAACTGACCGATGACGATGTCGAGCGCGACGATGCGACTGGCCCCGGCCCGCTCGGCGTGCTCCAGCGCGACGCGCAGGATGGTCTGGGCGTAGGGCAGCTCGTGCATGGCGGCTACTCCACGGGGGTGATGCCCCATTCGCGCAGGATTTCCTCCGTGCGGCGGATGAGGCGCGGGATGGCCGCCCAGCCCTCCATCGAAGGCTCGGTGCCGATGCGCAGGTCGGCGGGCTGGATGCCGAGCAGGTAGAGGTGCTCCGGCAGGTTGCCCCGCGCCAGCGCCAGCCCCAGCACCTCCTGGAAGGTGGACTGATGCAGCGAGAGCTTGATGCCGGTGTAGAGCGGGATCTCCTCGCCACGCAGCTCGACCAGCTCGCCCGGCTCCTTGCCCGCGTCCACGGCGTCGAGGATGATGAGGTGGGTCGCCGTCTCCACGTAGGGCAGGAGGCGCAGCCCCAGCGTCCCGCCATCCACCAGTTCGACGTCGGGCGGCCACTGCTTGCCGCTCTGCTGCATCTGCCAGAGGGCGTGGACGCCGATGCCCTCATCCTTGTTGAGGATGTTCCCCAAGCCGAGTATCACCACGTGCCGAGGCTTGTTCATCGGTTCGACCCCTTGTTCGGAAGATAGTCCAACGCGAGCGTTATAGCCCAAAAAGGGAAGGGAGCAAACAAAGCGCAGAGGACACGGTCGCCCGTGCCCTCTGCGAGCCTTCCGTCCGGGACGGTTACTTCTTCTTGAAGTCGCCGATGGTGAAGGTGGGGTCCTTCAGCGCCGCCTGGGCCTTCACCTGGAGCTGGACGATGGTGCTGGGCATCACCGTCGTCGTGCCGATGAGCTGATTGTGCGCATCCACGAGGTGGACGGCGCAGGCCATGCAGGGATCGAAGGAGTGGATGGTGCGCAGGATCTCCACCGGCTGATCGGGGATGGCGAGCGGCGTGCCGACGAGGGACATCTCGTAGGCACCGGGCTGATCCTTGTGGTCGCGCGGCGAGGCGTTCCACGTCGTCGGGACGACCTGCTGGTAGTTGCTGATCTTCCCCTTGTCGATGACGACCCAGTGGCCGAGGCCGCCGCGCGGGGCCTCCATCGTCCCCACGCCCTGGGCGTGCTTGGGCCAGGTGGAGGGGTCCCACTTCTCGCCGTTGAAGGTCTCGTAGTCGCCCGCCTTGATGTTGGCGATGAGCGCCTGGTAGTCCTTCTTCATCTCGTCCACGAAGATGACCGACTCCAGGGCGCGGGCGGCGGTGCGTCCCAGCGTGGAGAAGAGCGCCTCGACGGGTGCGCCGAGCGCCTTGAGGGTGGAATCGACCAGCTCCTTCGCCTGCGCATCGCCCTTGGCGTAGAGGATGAGCATGCGGGCCAGCGGGCCGACCTCCATCGGGTGCTCCTTCCAGCGCGGGGCCTTGAGCCAGGAGTACTTCTCCTCCACGGGGAGGAAGTCGTAGGGCGGCGTGGGGCCGCTGTAGTTGAGGTCGGTCTCGCCCTCCCAGGGATGCAGCCCCTCCTTGTCGCCCTTGCTGTACTTGTACCAGGAGTGGGCGATGAACTCCTTGACCTGCCCGAAGTCCTTGGGATCGACCTCGTGGACGGTGGAGAGATCGCGCCCCAGGATGGCCCCCGCCGGGATGCGGTAGGAGCCGGTGGGGTTGTTCTCGTCCTGCGGCAGTTCGCCCCAGCTGAGGAAGTTGCCCAGCCCCTCACCGAGCGCGGCGTAGTCGAGGTAGTAGGGCGCGATGGCGAGGAGGTCGGGCAGATAGACCTGCTTGACGAAGGCTTCCATCTTGTCGATGGCGTTGCCGACGATGGAGAGCATGTAGGCGTTGAGTGCCATGTCGCTGTTGGGATCGATGGGGAAGGGGACGCCGCCGACGACGAAGTTGGGGTGCGGGTTCTTGCCGCCGAAGACGGTGTGCACCTTGACGAAGTCGGCCTGGGCATCCAGCGCCTCCAGGTAGTGCGCCACCGCGAGGAGGTTGACCTCCGGCGGGAGCTTGTAGGCCGGATGGCCCCAGTAGGCGTTGGCGAAGATGCTCAACTGGCCGCTTTCCACCAGCGCCTTCACCTTGTCCTGGACGCTCTTGAAGTAGCCCGGCGAGCTGTTGGGCCAGCTGGAGATCTTGCGGGCGATGGCCGAGACCTCCTGCGGGTCGGCGTCCAGGGCGCTGACGATGTCAACCCAGTCGAGGGCGTGGAGGTGGTAGAAGTGCATCACGTGGTCGTGGACGAACTGCTGGGAGATCATGATGTTGCGGATGAGGTTGGCGTTCTTGGGGATTTTGATCTTCAGCGCATCCTCCACCGCGCGGATGGAGGCGAAGGAGTGCACCGTCGTGCAGACGCCGCAGGTGCGCTGGGTGAAGGCCCACGCCTCGCGCGGATCGCGCCCGCGCATGATGATCTCGATGCCGCGCACCATCGTGCCGGAGCTGTAGGCGGCCTTGATCTTGCCGTCCACGACCTCGGCCTCGATGCGCAAATGGCCTTCGATGCGGGTGATCGGATCAACGACGATTCTATTCGCCATGGTTCTCCTCCTAATCGATCAGTGCCTTGGCAACCATCTCAACCAGCCCCACGGCTTCCTTTTCCAACTGGTAATGCTTGAAGCCGTCCATGAACTGGAGACGACAGTTGCTGCAGGTCATGACCACGGTATCGGCCTGAGCCTCTTCCACCTGCTCCACCTTCAGCTTGAAGGCGCTCATGCGCAGCGGATAGGCATCCTTGATGGCCCGCACGCCGCCACCGCCGCCGCAGCAGATGGTCATGTCGCGGTTGGGATTCATCTCGACGAAGCTGTTGGGCGCAAGGAACTTCAGCAGCTCGCGCGGCTCGTCGAAAAGCCCGCCGGTGCGCTGAATCTTGCAGGAATCGTGGAAGGTGATGCGGTGGCCGTTGTCGAAGACCCCCTTGCGCAGCTTGATGCGCCCCTGCTTGAAGAAGCGGTTCATCAACTCGGTGATGTGGATGACCTCGAAGGGGAGCGGCCCGCCGTAGATGTTGGGCATGTCCTCGCGCAAGGCGGCGTAGCCATGGCCGCATTCGGTGATGAGGACCCGCTTGACGCCCAACTCCTTGGCGACGTTGATGATCCGCTCGGCGAAGCGCTTCTCCAGCTTCTTGTCGCCGATGACCTTGCCCATGTTGAAGGCGTCGCGGGCACGCAGGCTGACCGTCCACTTCTCGCCCGCCGCGTTGAGGATGCGGGCGACATAGACCAGGTTCTCGCGGAAGCTGCCCAACTCCAGCATCGTGAAGACGACCAGCGTGTCGGCCCCCTTCACATCCTGCGGAATCTTGATGCCGCGCTCCCGCTCCGCCCACTCGAACCAGGCACGCCAATCGTCCTCGGTCGCGCCGTTCGGGCTGCCGACGTTGATCTGCTTGTCCGTCATCGCCACCAGATCGGGCGGGGTCGCCCCGGCGGCGGTCAGTCCGGCCCGCACCTTGGCGATCAGCCCGCCGACGTCGATGCTCATCGGGCAGACCAGCGAGCAGCGGCGGCAGACGGTGCAGGCCTGGAAGTCCAGCACCGACCAGTGGGCGATCTCCTCCTTGCTGATGGGCTTTTCCAGCCCCAGCATGGCCTTCAGCTTGCCGATGATGGTGAAGTTCTGCTCGTAGGCCTTGCGCAACAACTCGACTTTCCAGACGGGGGCATATTCGGGCTTGCCGGTCGTGATATAGAACTGGCAGGCCTCGGCGCAGACGCCGCAGTGCATGCAGGCTTCCAACTCGGCGGCTATCTCGCCTCCCACCGTCTTGATGAACAGATCCACGGCCTTCTTCTCGTCAACCGTTGCAGGACTCATAGTCTTCTCCTTTCGACAGGCATCCCCATCACAGCGTCCCCATCTTGCCGAACTTGATGCCGTGGTTGAAGAAGTTGATCACGAAGTAGAGGACGTGCGAGAGCTTGCTCAGCGGCATCCAGATCAGCAACCAGTCCACGGCGAGCATGTGGAGGGTGAGCAGGGTCTGGTAGGGCAGCCAGAGGTGATGGTAGGTCATCCACCCGGTGAGGAGGGGCAGGAGCGCGAAGAAGATGTTAACCCACTGACTCGGTGTCGTCGTCAGCTTGCGCACGGGATGGGTCAACTGGTTCACCACGATGACCAGCAGCGAGGTGATGGCCACGCTTGCGCCGAAGTCAACGACGCCCATCGGGAAGGAAGGCCACTCGAAGCCGAGGATTTCCCCCCAGACCTTGACGTGGGCCGGCTGGAAGAGAATGACGATGAAGGCCCCGACGTGGAAGCAGAAGCCGGCCAGCAGGGCCAGCATGCGCCGCGCGTAAACGTCCCGCCGGGCGCTGGAGGGCCAGATGTGGTTCACAAGCTCCTTCATCAGCCCGCGCAAGGCGCTGCCCCGCGCCGGAGCGTAATCCTTCTTCCAGCCCAGGAAGAGGACGAAGAGGAGACGGTAGGTCATCCCGAAGATGAAGAACAGGAACGCGAACTTGAACAAAGGGCCACGGCTCAGGTAATACAGATCGAGGTTCATCGCTGCTCCTCCTTCTTTCCGGCCTCAGCCGCCTTTTTCTTCTGCTGCGCAGCGACAAGCGCAGCCCCGATGGCCAGCGCACCTCCGGCCAGGACGGATGCACCCGCCGCCTTCCCCTCCGCTTCGAGCAGGCCGGGCGGGACGGCCACGGGCTTGTAAACCGGGCCGTTATCCCAGAAGTTCGGCTCGGAGCAGCCCAGGCAGGGATGGTTGGACTGGATGGGGAAGCTGACGCCCTCGTTCCACTTGATGACGGCGCAGGCGTTGTAGGTCGTCGGCCCCTTGCAGCCCAGCTTGTAGAGGCACCAGCCCTGCTTCGCGCCCTCGTCGTCCCACGATTCGGCGAACTTGCCCTGCTCATAGAAGGGACGGCGCGGGCAGCGGTCGTGGATCGTCTGGCCGTAGAAGGCCTTGGGGCGACCGAGGTAGTCCAGCTCCGGCAGTTCGCCCAGGATGGCGACGTGGGCGATCGTGTTGGTGATCACCTCCGGCATCGGCGGACAGCCGGGGATGTTGATCACCGGCTTGTCCTTGACGATGGAGCCAGCGCCCACCGCGCCGGTGGGATTGGGGTTGGCGTGCGGCAGGCCGCCGAAGGAACCGCAGGTGCCGATGGCGATGACCGCCAGCGCATTTTCCGCCGCCTCCTTGAGCTGCTGGATGGCCGTCTTGCCGCTCACCGTGCAATAGACGCCGCCGTCCTTCGTCGGGATGCTGCCTTCGACGACGAGGACGTACTGCCCGGCGTACTCCTTCATGATCCGCTCCTTGTTCTCCTCCGCCTGCTTGCCTGCGGCGGCGAAGAGCGTTTCGTGGTAGTCCACCGAGATGTCGTTGAAGAGCAGCTTGGTGAGGTAGGGATCGTGCGAGCGCGTCAACGACTCGGAGCATCCGGCGCAGTCCTGGAACTCCAGCCAGATCACCGGAAGACGCGGCTTGCTCTCCATCGCGGCCACCACCTTACCCACCATCGTGTGCTCCAGACCGAGCGCAGCGGTGAGGACGGTCGCCATCTTGAGGAAGTCGCGCCGCGTCATCCCCCGCTCTAACAACTCTTCGTAAATCGTCTTCATAGTCCGGCTCCTTCTTTCGTGGGATTGGGAAAATGGGAGACTGCCAACTTACGATTCGACCACAGCGGCCAGCATCTTCTCTTCCTCTTCGCTCACCTCCTTCATCACCCCGGCAACATCCGCCCCGAACATCCTGCTCATCAACCCGGAATTCATCATTGCGACATAGACATCCCCGTTGTCCATCTGATAGATGCCCACACGGCAGGGCATGATGGACGAAATCAGGCGATGCTTCTCGTCCTTGAGCACGGCGTAGGCGTGGTGCGGATGACAGAGCGACATAATCCGCACCGGCTTGGCATCGGGATGCCCGGCCTTGATGAGGCTCTGCTGGATGTTGTACACCTTGGGCACCTGCCAGCCGCCCGTCGACTCCGCCGCCGCCTGAATCCGCTCGACCGTCTCATCCACGCCGTAGCGGCTCTTGCGGATGATGAACATCGCCCTGGGCATGGCGAACCAGAGGACGGCCCCCATCACGATGGCCCCAACGAGGAAACCCGCCACGAAACTCACAAACGCCTCCAAGGGTGAAAGGAATAAGGGCACTATGCCATCTTTCATTTTAGGAAATCCTGCAAGCGCCGCCTACCCCAAGATGGATGGAATCCCCCCACCACCTGGATAGTGATCAGACATCTTGCACGACAACGGCCCCCCGCCAAATGACGAGGGGCCGCCAGGACGACCGGCTTCGGAAAGCCCTTCACCCTCCGGTGCGATAGGAGGGACGGATATCCACCCGCCGAAGGAGATTGGCATTGGTTACGACGGTGATCGAGGAGATGGCCATCGCGATCTCGGCCAGCACCGGATGCATCCATCCGACGACCGCCAGGGGGATCATCACCACGTTGTAGAAGAAGGCCCAGAAGAGATTCTGCCTGATCTTGCGGAAGGTAGCCCGGCTGAGGTTGATCGCCTCCACGACACCGGTCAGCTCCCCCCGCACCAGGGTTACGTCGCCGGCCTCGATGGCGATATCGGTGCCGGTGCCGATGGCGATCCCCACGTCGGCCTGGGTCAGCGCCGGTGCATCGTTGATGCCATCGCCCACGAAGGCCACCTTGCCGAATTGCGCCTGAAGCCTCCGCACCTCGTCCACCTTGCCCTCCGGCATCACCTCCGCCAGCACCTGCTCGATCCCCACCCGTCGCGCCATCGCCTCGGCGGTCTGACGATTGTCGCCGGTGATCATGGCCGTCTCCAGTCCCATCCGGTGCAGCTCCCGAATGGCCGCAGCGGAGTCCTCCTTCAGGGTATCCGCCACGGCGATGAGGCCGATCAGCTCCCCATCCAGCGCGACAAGCACCGCCGTCTTCGCCTCCGCCTCCAGACGGCGCAGCGCCTCCTCCAGCGGCGCGGGATCGAGGCCGTGCTCCGCCATCATCCGGCGCGATCCCACCAGCACCTGATGCCCCTCCACACGTGCGCTGACGCCCTTGCCCCGCACGGATTGGAAGGAGGCCGGTTCCGCCGGTTCCAGCCCCTCCCGCTCCGCCCGCTCGACGATGGCCCGTCCCAGCGGATGCTCCGATCCGCGCTCCGCCGAGGCCGCCCAGTAGAGGGGATCGGCATCGTCCCCGTGCGGCACCACATCCGTAACCTCCGGCCTTCCCTTCGTGATCGTGCCGGTCTTGTCGAGGATCACCATCCGCACATCCTTCAGGCTCTGGATGGCTTCGCCGGAGCGGATGAGGATGCCGTGCGCCGCGCCCATCCCGCTGCCGACCATCAGGGCGGTCGGGGTCGCCAGCCCCAGGGCGCAGGGGCAGGCGATGACCAGCACCGAGACCACCGAGACGATGGCCAGGGTAACGGAGCCGAGATCGGGATCGACCCAGGGGAGGAACGAACCGGCCTGCACCATCCGCCGCATCGCATCGGGGAAGAGGAGCCAGGCCAGCAGGGTCAAGGCGGCCACGGAAAGCACCAGCGGCACGAAGAGGCCCGTGATCCGGTCGGCGAAGGCCTGGATCGGCACCCTGGAACCCTGCGCCTCCTCCACCAGCCTGATCACCTGCGCCAGGAAGGTCTCCCGTCCCACGCGGGTAGCCCGCACCTTGAGCAGCCCTCCCTGGTTGACGGTCGCCCCGATGACCTCATCGCCGGGCCGCTTGTGGACCGGCATCGCCTCACCGGTCGCCATCGATTCGTCCACGCTGCTCTCTCCGGCCACGACGACGCCGTCGGTGGGTATCTTCTCTCCGGGGCGGACGATCATCACCTCCCCGACCTGCACCGCCTCGATGGGCACCTCCACCTCGCGCCCATGCCGCACCACGCGGGCGACCTTGGCCCCCATCTCCAGCAGCTTGCGGATCGCCTGGGCTGCCCGTCCCTTGGCCCGCTCCTCCACGTACCGACCGGTGAGGTGGAAGGCCATGATCATCGCCGAGACCCCGGCGTAGTTGGCGACGGGGAAGAAGAAGGAGGCCGGGCCGGTGAGGAGCGATACGCCGGTGCCGAGGGCGATGAGGGTATCCATGTTGGCATAACCGTGAAGCGCCGCCGTCAGGCCGCTGCGATAGGTGCGGCGTCCCACCCAGAAGAGGACCGGCAGCGAGAGGAGGATCATCCCCAGGTTGAAGAGCTTTTCACCGGGCCAGGTTATCCCGAAGAGCATCTCGGCGAGCATCCAGAGGACGATGGGGGCGGTGAAGAGCCAGGCGATCTGCATTCGGAAGCGGGCCTGACGCATCTTGCGCTCCGCCTCGTCCTCCTCCACCGCCGCCACCCGCTCCTCAGGGGGCCGCCTCACCTCGTACCCTGCCTCAACAACCGCCCGCTCCAGATCGGCCATGCGGGCTACGTCGGGGACGAAGGTAACGGTCGCCTTCTCGGTCGCCAGGTTGACGTGGGCGCTCACGACCCCAGGGACCTTGCCCAGCGCCCTCTCCACGTGGGCCACGCAAGAAGCACAGCTCATCCCGCCGATGGACAAGGTGGCCGTCTCCACAGGGACGTCGTAGCCGGTCTCCTTCACCGCCTCCACCAGGTCGCGCGTCGTTACGGCATCGAGGCGGAACTCGACCACGGCCTTCTCGGTCGCCAGGTTGACATGCACCGCCTCGACGCCTTCCAGCTTGCCCAGCGCCTTTTCCACGTGCGCCACACAAGAGGCACAGGTCATCCCGTGCACCGGCAGCGCGATCTTCTGTTCGGACATTTCGACCTCCTGCGGTCTCTGCGAAGACGGCCTCCCGATCGGCGCGGACTACAGCCCCAGCGAGGCGGGGATCTCCGCCGCCAGCGCGGGGAAGCGCGCCAGCCAGGCGCGGCGGTCGGCACGCAGCTTCTCGGTGAGCGCGGCGTACTCCTGCGGCGTGTAGTAGCGGCGCGGATCGAGCCGCTCGGCGTAGTCGGGGATGCCCTCCACGGCGACGGCGACCTCGTAGCCCCAGTCGGGATCGCGCTGCCAGCGGATGCCGCCACGGGCGATCTGCTTGACGATCTCCGTCGAATCGCGGACGCCGATCTTCGCCCCCAGGGGCGAGCCATCGGGCGCGTAGCGCAGCCGCCCGTCCACCCCGCGTGCGCCGATCCGCCCCGTGTTGAGGAGGAAGACCTGCACGTCGGGATTCTTCCGCAGCAGGCGGAGGAAGATGTTGCCCTCCTCGGCGTGGTCGCCGATGATGAAGGGGTTGGTGCCGACGCTGTGCACCGGCTGACCGGCCCGCGCCGGATCGCCCGCCGCCGTCTCGATCGATTCGCCGAGCATGAAGAAGGCCGCCCCCTGCTCCGGCGTCAGCCGCGCGACCGGCGGGACGATATCCTCGCGTCGGGTGATGAAGACGACGATGTCGGCGCGGGGCAGGTCGATGGAATCATCGGTGTAGGCCATGTCGCGGCGGAAGACGATCGCCCGCCCGTTGCGCCCCAGCGTGTAGTCGAGGAAGTCGGGCGTGCCGTCCGCCTCCACCCAGACGTTCTCCAGCATCGCGCGGGGCGCTGTCGCCGCCGCGTAGAGCACCGGCTGCCCCTTCGGCTCCAGCCCCTCCGTCTTGATGAAGAAGTTGTCCTCCGTGCCGTAGCAGGAGGCATCGGGCTGCATCATCACCACGTCATCCTGGCGGATGGCGACGCCCTCCGGCGGCTCCAGGAAGTGATGGTGGCAGGTGAGCGTCGTCTTGCCCGTGCCGCTCAGCCCGAAGAAGATCGCGCCCTTCTCCACCAGTTCCCCTTCCACGTTGCGCACGCGCAGCAGCTTGGACCCGGCGTGCAGCCCCAGTCCGCCCCGCAGCTTCGTCCAGTACATCGCCATGCGGAGGAAGGATTTCTTCACCTCGCCCATGTAGTCGGTGCCGAGCACGTAGGTGGTGAAGGTCGTCGGATCGACGAGGACGTGGCGCTCCATCGTCTTGCCGCGCCACTTGGGGTAGAAGACCGTCGTCAGGTCGGCGCGCTCCCGCTGCGCCCACTCCGGCGGGGCATCGAAGAGCGATTGCCCCCACATAAAGGCCAGGCGGGCGAAGTCCACCGGCACGTAGAGACGGCAGTGCAGGCGGAAGTCCGGATGATCCCCCATCCGCCGGTCGAGCTGGATGAGGCGCTCGGTGCGCAGCGTCGCCTGCACCTCCTCCAGCCACTGCCGCTGTTCGGGCGAGGGTTCGTCGAAGAGGATGTCGGTGAACTTGGCGGAGCGGCTGCGGATGCGGGTGATGTACCGCGCCGAGCCGAAGCTCGTCGTCGTCTCCTCCATCGTCGCCCACTTCCGCAACGTCTCCCACGAGGGATTGCGGATGATCTCCCGTGCCTCGACGGGTCGCGTAAAGAGATTGGCCATCGTCTTGACCTCCTCGGAGTTGATGTTGGAGGGCCTGCCCTCCCCGATAGGGACAAAAAAACGCAGCAAGCTCCGCGCCGCTGCGCTGTGCTTCCTGCATTTCGCACGCTGGATTCGTATCCTTCGCTTCCATCGGATGAGGCCACTATACGCAGGCCAAGAGAGGTGTCAAGCGAGGGCGGGGGGCGGCGGCTGCCGCGAACTCAGGGGGTCTGGTGCTCGATGAAGCAGACGATCCCGTCCACGATCCCCTGCGCGACGATCTCCGGATGGTTGACGAGCAGGTCGCGGTCGTCGAGGAGGAACCCGGTCTCGATGATGGCGGCGGGGGTGTTGGGGTCGATCTCGTTGTAGGCGTGGTAGCGGGTCATGTCGTAGGTGATGGTGTTGGCATCGAAGGGGAGCTTCGTCTTCTCACCGTAGCGGGCCACGATGCAGTGGACGAGCCGATCCTCCTCGGCGGGGATGTAGCTCGATTCGGCGCGGGCGACCTTGAAGCCCGACTTGCCGGGGAAGGTGCAGGAGTCGGCGTGGATGGAGACGAGCGCATCGGCGCGGTAGCCCTCCAGGCGGGGGTCGAACTCCTCCAGCAGGTCGGCCTCCCATCCGCGCTGCTGCAGGAGCGCGACGACGCGGCGGGCGATGGCCTCGTTGACCTTCACCTCCTCCAGCCCGTCGGGGCAGAGCGCCCCGCTGTCGCTGCCGAGATGACCGGCGATGATCCCGATGTGGGGCGTGTGCGGCGTCGGGGTGAGGGGCGGAGCCGGGGTGGGCGTGCCCCCCTCCAGCGGGACGACCGCCGCCGCGCCGGGGGTGAGGGCGGCGGGACGCATCCCCTCGCTGGAGGCGGGGATGATGGGCAGCCATCCCAGCGGAACGAGGAAGGCGAGCAGAAGCGCCGCCAGCGCGAGCCAGCGCATCACCGTGCCGATGATCCAGGGGTCGCCGTCCGCGCCCGTCCGCTTGCCGCTCATCGCATCCGCCGACGCCACTCTTCCTTGACCTGGATGGCGTCCCAGTTGTCCTTGTGGAGCAGGAAGTCGAGGAGCAGGCGGTCGAACTTGCTCGTCTCCTCCAGCATCGGGTAGTGGGCGCTATCCGGCAGGACGAAGATGGAGACGTTGTCCTCCAGCTCCTCCTCGATCTCCCGCGAGGGGACCTGCACGAGGTTGTTCTGGCCGCCATAGACGAGCATCACCGGCATCTCCAGCTCCTCCAGCAGCGGATCGAGGTCGCCGATGTCGCGCATGAAGGAGCGGACGGTGCGGGCGACGGCGGAGGCGGCGGTCTTGCGGGCCTCCATCCGCACCTCCTCATAGTCGTTGATGCGGCGTCCCAGGATGCGGTGCGCGGGCGGCTCGTCGCCATCCTCGGCGGTGAAACCGGCGAGCGGTCGCCCCAGGTGGGCGTTGGAGAAGGGGACGTTGACCGCCATCACCTGCGAGACGGTGTCGGGGTGGAGGAGGGCGAAGCGCAGCGCCACGATGCCGCCCAGTCCGTGGCCGATGATGGGCAGGGAGAGGATACCCATCTGCTCGGTGAACAGCTCCACCTGGTTGACGTAGTCATCGATGGAGTAGCGGGTCTCCAGCTTGTCGGAATCGCCGAAGCCCCAGAAATCGATGGCGTAGGCGCGGTAGGAAGAAGAAAGCTCGATCATCGAGGGGACCCAATAGCGCCATGACCCCAGCCAGTCGTGGAGGAAGAGCAGGGGTCTTCCTCGGCCCAGGGCCTCGTAATGGACAAGGCTGCTTTCCAGGATAATGGCGCTCATTCAGTTACGCTCCTACGCTTACTGCGCAGCATGCTTGGCCAGAATCTGCTTCACCTGTGTGATCAACTGGTCGGGCGCAAAGGGCTTGAGGATGTATTCCACCGCGCCCACCTCCAGGCCGGTGTTGATCTCGCTTTCCTGCCCTTTGGCCGAAAGGAAAACGACCGGAATATCCTTGACTTCCGGATTGCGCTTCAGCGCCGCACAGGCTTCGTAGCCGGTCATCCGGGGCATGCGCACGTCCATCAGGATGAGATCGGGCTTGATGGCCAGCGCCTTCTCCACGGCGTCGGCCCCGTTGACCGCCAGCTCCACCTCGAAACCGGCGAAGCGCAAGGTAAAGGCAATGAGTTCACGAATGTCCCGTTCATCTTCGGCGACCAGGATTTTGGCCATAAGTTCCTCCTACGCTCGTTCCTTCTGCAGGGACGAGTCCACAGGCTCCTCGGTGGTATGATGATTCCCGTTGACCTTGTCCACCCAACGCGCGATCTCGCCGACGAGATCATCCACGGAGAAGGGCTTGGCGATGATCTCCAGCGCCCCCAGGGCGCGGACGCGCTCGGTGAGCTGCTGCTCCTCGTCGCCATAGGCCGTCATCACGATGACGGGGATCTTCGCCGTCTCGGCATCCTCTTTCAGCGCCTTCATCACCTCGTAGCCGCTCATCCCCGGCATCCGCAGGTCGAGCAGGATGAGCGAGGGATGCAGCTGACGGGCCAGCGTCAGCGCCTGCTCGCCGTGCCGCAGCGCCCGCACGCTGTAGCCGTGCTGCGTCAGGCTGTGGCGCAGGAGCGCCAGGATGTCGCGGTCATCGTCCACGGCGAGGATAAGTCCCTTCTTCGCCAGCACCTTGTCCACCGCCTCGACCAGGCTCTCCTCGTCGAGCGGCTTGGTTACGTAGGAGATCGCGCCGAGCTGCCGCGCCTTCTCCTGTTCCAGCAGGACGGAGACGATGATGACGGGGATCTCCGCCGTCTCCGGCTGCCGCTTGAGGAGCTGGAGCACCTCCAGCCCGTTGATGTCGGGCAGCATCAGGTCGAGCGCGATGAGGTCGGGGCGGTTCTCGCGGGCCAGGCGGAGCGCCTCCGTGCCGGTATGCGCCACGCTGACCTCGTGCCCCTTCTCGGCCAGCAGCATGCGGATCAGGTCGGCGATCTCGCGGTCGTCCTCGACGACGAGGACGTGGCTCCCCGCCCCGCGCACGAAGGGGCGCGGCTCGACCCCGATGTCCTCCGTCGGCTCGCCCTCGGCCAGCGGCAGGGTGAAGGTGAAGATGCTCCCCTGCCCCGGCTCGCTTTCCACGAAGATCTCGCCGCCGTGCATCTGGATGAGCGAGGTGGTGATCGTCAGCCCCAGCCCCGTCCCCGCCTCGGCCTGGACGATGGGGTTGTCCACGCGGTAGAAGCGCTCGAAGATCCGCTCCTGATCCTCCTCCGAGATGCCGATCCCCGTATCCCGCACCGCGACGTGGAGCTTGCCCTCCTTCACGTAGGCATAGACGGTGATCTCGCCGCCGGTCGGGGTGTACTTGTAGGCGTTGCCCACCAGGTTGGTGATGATCTGGTTGACGCGGGAGGGGTCGCCCAGTGCCTTGGGCAGGTTCTCCGGCGCGACCACCTCGATCGTCAGCCCCTTCTCCTCCACCTTGGGGAGGACGGCCTGCACCACCTCGTCGATGATGGCTCGCACGTCAATCGGCTCCGGATGGAGGACGATCTTGCCCGTCTCGATGCGGGAGATGTCGAGCAGGTCGTTGACCAGGTCGGTGAGCCGGTCGGCGTTGGTGCGGATCACCTCCAGGAAGTGGCGCTGCATCTCGTTGAGCGCCCCCGGCCCGCCCATCAGCATCAGGTCCACGTAGCCCTTGATGGAGGTCATCGGCGTGCGCAGCTCGTGCGAGACCATCGAGACGAACTCCGTCTTGGCGCGGTCGGCGGCCACCTCCGAGGTGATGTCGCGGAAGACGGCCACCGTCCCCAGGAACTCCTTGGCGGCGGAGATGACCGGCGAGAGGTGGATGCTGATGACCTTCTCCTCCATCGTCAGCCGCTCGGCCAGGTAATCCCCGGCGCGGTAGTTCTCCGGCGCTTCCCGCCAGGCGCGGATGCGCTCCATCCAGGCCAGCGCCTGCGAGCCGTAGAGGCCGAGCATCTCGTCCAGCCGCCGCCCGTGGGCCTGGCTGCGCCGCACGCCGAAGATGCGCTCCGCAGCGGCGTTGAAGAGGATGACGCGATCCTCCGCATCGGCCACCATCACGCCGTCGGCGATGCCCTCCAGGATGGCCTGCGTCTTCGCCGCCTCCACCTGCTGCGAGCGCAGCATCGCGCCCATCTCCTGCGTCTGCTGGCGGATGCGGTCGTACAGCTCGGCGCGGTTGATGGCGTTGCCGAGCTGGATGGCCGCCGCTTCGACCATGCGCACGTCGTTCTCGGAGAAGGCGGCCTCCTCCCGGCTGAGGAGGAAGATGGCCCCCCGCGCCGTGTCCATGCTGTCGAGGATGGGGACGGCCAGGACGGAGCGTACCTCCTCCTCCTCGCGCACGATCCAGCGGTCGTCGTGCAGCACGTCGTCGATGATCGTCGAGCGGCGCTCGCGCAGC
>Ga0256835_1001209_pt1 | contig 15908 bp, 15 predicted proteins | sample PIR30metaG_FD_185972 | JGI IMG/M metagenome (GOLD analysis project Ga0256835, IMG submission 185972) | Hydrothermal vent microbial communities from East Pacific Rise, Pacific Ocean - PIR-30 | ecosystem: Environmental > Aquatic > Marine > Hydrothermal vents | place: Pacific Ocean: East Pacific...
TGGAAGTCCCCTCCCTGCAAGGAAAAAATCTGCCTGAGACCTTTTACCCAGTCTATAAAAGAAAACCCCGCTAAAGGTCATAAGAAGAACAAAAAGTACAAGCCAGAACCAGTCAAGGGCAGCGAATTGAACCATATCTGACTCCCTCCTGTTTTTTCAAAGGTTATTTTTCCACAAATCGACGGTTATGGCAATTTTTTAAAACACATTCTGGAAGGAGTTCAGAATAGAATTTTCCAACCGGTGACTATATAAGCCGTTTACTGAATAACAGTCACATTTTTTACAACTTCATCAAAGCTTTCGCCCTTGAAGGTCACGTAAACTTTGATCTTCTTCGTTCCTGTGGTATCCCATCGAGTAAACATATCCATTGTAAACTTCTCTCCAGGAAAGAGTTCCGGCACATCAAAAGCCTTTGCAGGAAGGCCTTCTACTTCCATTACAAGTTTCGTTCCTGGTTTTGATTTCACATTACTGGTAACATTCACCACCTCTGCTACAATTTGAACTCTTTCGTTTACATGGGCGGTTAAAGGAAAAACATTGAGCCGGGTATCGGTAATCGTATGAGCTGGAAGGGAAAGCCCTGAAGAGTCAAAATACACGGCGGGAACCCTTACCTTCACCGAAATCTTTTTGTAATTATTATCTTCCCTTATCTCCTCTATTTTTCCATCAGGGTCAACTCTCACAGAAATACTCCTCGTTCCCGCAGTATACCACCGTTCAGATCTTGTTACTGTATATTTTTTCCCTGGTTCCAATCTGGGGATATTGTAAGTCCTGGTCCCTTTCTCCTTCACGTAAAAATGCAGAAAAGTAGGGGGACAGGTACCATGCCCGACATTTTTTATTTCAGCGGTAAACTTTCTCTTCTGTGTGATAAAGAAGGGTTTCTTCCCGGGCAAATAAACCTGTAAATCACACATGGGCATCAAAGCAAAAATTTTGTATTTCTCATTGTTGCCCTCATTAACTTCATCAACCTCATCCTCCTCATCCACTGTAACTGTGAACCTGTAAAGACCTATCTTATCAAGTCTTTCTCCCTTTGAAACGGAGGTACTGGTATGCGGTCTCAGACCATCAACAGGTATGATCCACTGCTTGGTTACAAAATTGCTGGGACCTCTAAGAATCATTTTAATCTTGAAATTCGAAGAGCCTGTTCTGCCCGTATTAGCCACCCTTGTATATAGGCTGACAACGTTGTCCCTCTCATTGAGTCTATCTGGTCTGTATATTATCTCCTGAATAACCAATTCCGGTTTATGATTTGCTGTATTAGGGCACCCTATATTAAAGAACGGACTCGTCCCGGAAACCTCTGCCACCATAGGATTTTGCCAGCGCACCTTAACTCTAACCTTTGTTGTTTGAAGGTTTTCAACACTGGAAGTGTGAGGATTTATACATGTTGCAGGGATAGTCCATGAATATCCTGTATTTCCGCGTTCGAGTGGAATATTCTTGTCTATTTTACATGTATTTTGAGTTCCTCCCTCCCTCCACAGGGTTATTCTTACTTTATTAACATTATTAGAAGTATTATTAGAAGAACTATTGAAATTGCTATAACTCCATTTAATCACCACGTGATCTCCCACACAATAGGTTCCCTTCGTGGGAATAAGAATTACATTGGTTATCTGCTGAGAAAATATTAAAGAAACCATCCCAAGAAACAAACCAAGAAAAAATATTTTCTTCATAACAAACCTCCTTATAAAAACACAGCAATTTCCATACCAGAACAACCTCGCTTATATAGCAAGACTGTATTTAAAACTTCCACCAATTGCGTCGAAATTCGACGATTTTGTCGAACCTAATTCGTGCTTGGAGCAAGAAAGATTTCAGTTTTATTTGAAATGCTTAAAACTTGATTTTCAGGGTTTTGATTTCAAATTTTTTAAAACGAAGTTTTATTGTCTTACCGGAAAACGGAACCACCACAGGATTTTCTTCCATAAGATTTGTTTCCCACACTTTAACCGGTTTCCTGAAAATTCTAATGGAAACTTCCTCCGGTATTCCATGGGCTTCATAAAGCCTGAGCACGATGGAGTCATCATCCTCTGCCTTCTTCACTGTATCCAGAATGACTCCGGAATTACTAACGGTAAAGAAGGAATATTCCTTTGGAAATTCACCATCATGGCTATCTGTAACAGTCACAACCATAGGGGTGTTAAGTTCGTATCCTCTCTGGACTGTATGGGCCTTGTTCCATTTTCCCGGATGTGTATAAAGGGAATAAACGAAACAGTGTTTTCCCCGATCTGCGGTAGGGTCAGGCCAGAGAGGAGCTCTGAGCAGGGAAAGTTTCATCACATTCCCGTGGATATCGTATCCATACTTACTGTTGTTCAAAAGGGAAATCCCTCCTCTATCATCGGAAAGGTCTCCCCATTTATGGGCCGGAACCTCAAATCTCGCCTTTTCCCAGAGGGTATCCATCTTTGTAGTTCTCTCTATGGTTGCAAAGGGAATTTCATAGGCTGCATTGTCACCATGCACCGCTACTGGAAAGGCAACTTTAAGAAACATGTGGGTTTCCCACCAGTCCGCTTTCATTTTTACATCAATTCTGTCAACGCCGGCATAAAGGGTTATATCCTGTTCAAAGAAGGAAGACGGAAAGTCTTCGGTTGGTGAATAACGATCCTTTGAAAGCCCCAGGAAACTTTTTTTCACCCTTATAACAGCCCGAACCGGAGAGAAATGTATAAGCTTCACCTCATCAGGCTTATTAAGTTCCCACATTCTTCCCGTATAACCTATATTCCATGCATCCCATCTCTCAGGCCTATCCTCGTAAACCTGAAGGACATTCCCTTCCTTTCCCGGCGCTATAAATTCTCTCTTCAAACGCTTATCGTAAAGACTTTTAATATTGCCGGTCCCGGGATTGATAACTATCCGGTAATAAGCATTTTCCAGGGTGTACCCCTTTGCTTTAAGGTCTGTGTTTATAGCGGATGCTTTCCCCTTTACTATTGAATAAACCCTGTAACCCACAGGGGGAACATCTCTGGCGATAAAACCCATGTAAATTCCATCGTCCATCTTTAGAATCTCACATGGAATTTCCTTCCCTTCTGGCCCCATAACCCTGTAGTTCTTTCCCTTCATTTCCTCAGGGAGTTTAAACTTTACATAATCCGTCCTCTTCCAGGAAAGGGGATTGAATACCACCACAGGAACCCCTTTAACCCGGGTGTATATTCTGGAAGTGATAAAGGAAAGGGAATCCTTCTGTATTCTTCCCAGTATCCTCCGGGCTCTTCTGTAAAACTCCATGGCATCCCTGTAAATAGGGGTGATGCCCGAACCGGGTAATATGTCATGAAATTGGTTCGTCATAACCAGTTTCCATGCTTCGAGAAACCTATCAGACGGATAGAGTTTTCCAAGTTCGTGGGCTATGGATGCAAGTTTTTCAGCAACGGATAGCATGATCTCGCTCTTCCGATTGTTCTTTTTTATCTCGGAATGGGTGGTATAAGTACCACGATGATACTCAAGATAGAGCTCATCCTTCCATGTGGGGATCTTACTGCCGAGGTCCTTCTCCACATTCTTTAAGAATCCCATGGCTGTGGAGGGTACGAATTCAGGGGCTATCCTTAGAGATTTATAATGACGCACCCTGTTTAGAATTTCCCTGTTGGGGCCTCCCCCATGATCGCCGAGCCCATAGAGGATCAAAGCTTTCCTGTAGGCAGTATTAGCATGATAGGTGGAAAGGGCTCTGGTGGTTCTTATTAGATCAAGCCTCGAAGTGTATCCAACCGGAGGAAAGTAGGACAAGATCCTGGTACCGTCCACTCCCTGCCACCAGAAAATGTTGTAGGGAAACACGGTGGTATCGTTCCATAGAATTTTCTGGGTTATAAAATAATCGATGCCGCTTTTTTTGTAAATCTGAGGCATGTTCCAGTTGTACCCAAAGGAATCTATGTTCCATCCAATTTTTACATCAACGCCAAACTTCTTCCTGAAATACCTCTTTCCATAGAGGATCTGACGAACCCAGCTCTCTCCTGAAATCAGGTTACAGTCAGGTTCCAGCCACATTCCTCCGACGATTTCCCATCTACCCTCCTTCACCCTCCTTTTTATCTCATGGAAAATATCAGGATAGTATTTTTCCATCCATTCATAGGTAATGGCCTGGCTCTGAGCGTAAATAAGTTCCGGGTATTCGTCCATGTTTTTAAGAACGGTTGCATACGTATTCCTTGCCACTTCCCTTGTCTCTGCAATTCTCCAGAGCCATGCTATATCGATGTGAGCATTTCCCAGCATGAATATCTTGAATGTCCTGGCAAACCTGGAAAGTTCTCTGCTCATCTTATAAGAATTTTCTATGGAAGCGATAAGCCTTTTTGTATCTCCTGCTTTCAGGGCATCCAGGGAAAAACTCATAACTGCCCTTGCCCATATACGATTCAAACGTGACAGCCTTTTTCTGGAAATTTTTCTCCTGTCCTCTATCCTGAAGGGTTTTCCGGTGAAGGTCCGCTTGACCAGCTCAGGATTTAGAAGGATGCAGGAAACCTTCATGGAATCTATCCAGTCCATCACCTTTAAAGAAACATTATGGGCTGTCTCATAAAGGATTTTTGCGCTCCTGAGGGAGAAATATATCCCTTCCTCCGGGAGAGGTGTATTTCTCGGTGGCCAGAATTCCCCCCTGGGGGGCTTAAAGCCCTTATTCACTGCTTCTATACTCAATTCATGGATGCCCGGGATGTTTTTCCCCAGGGAAACCGTGATGGTTTTATCCTTATAGTTTCCGTCTGCACCATCTATTCTAAAAACGCCCACACTATTTCCATCCAGCAATACTTTTCCTTCTATAAGGCCCCTGCCAACCAGTTTCAACTCCAGGAAGACAGGAGAATTTTCGACATTAACACCTGAATAGACCCTTCGCAACTCAAAATTGGACCTTAACCTTATCCGCTGTTCCTTAAAACCGCTTCCAATCCTGTAATCCGTCCATTCTCCATTCTTCCAGATTTTCCATTCAGAAATGGAAGAGTCCATTTCCCTGACGATCGAATCGAGATAAGCCTTAGCTGCCTCCCTTTCCCCACCTATAGCCATTCCTGATAAAAGGATTAATAGGATAAATATGACTGTAATCTTTTTCATTCTTTCCTCCCTACTACCTTGATTTAATCAAAGGCAGAAGAAAAAATCCATTTTTTGTTCGGATAAATTATTTTTCCATAATCTCCTTCAGACTGGCTTTAAGAATTTCAAAGACTTCATGAACATCGCTGGAAAAGGTAATCAACTCGAAGTCCTCAGGAGATATATAACCCTTCTGAATTAACCTCTGGAAGTTCACCGTGTTTTCCCAGTGTTCCCGATCAAAAAGCACAATGGGTATCCTGTTTATTTTTCCTGTTTGAATGAGGGTAAGAGCTTCAAAAAGCTCATCCATGGTACCAAAGCCTCCCGGAAAGAAATCCGCAGCTCTGGCAAAATACATGAACCACAGTTTTCTCATGAAAAAATAGTGAAATTCAAAATTCAGTTCAGGGGTTATGTAACCGTTGGGCAACTGCTCGTGTGGCAGGGAAATATTGAGACCGATTGAAGGAATACCAGCCCTTAAAGCCCCTCTGTTTGCAGCTTCCATAATTCCAGGCCCCCCTCCGGAGCAGATGGCAAACCCTGAATTGTCCACGCCGTTTTTCTTCGCCCACTCACCAAGCAGAAACGAAAGTCTCTCTGCCTCCCAGTATAGCTCCCTGTTTTCGGGATCAGGGTCATCCGGTTTTATTCTCGATGAGCCAAATATCACAACGGTATGTTTTATTCCATGGTCCCTGAACCGCTTTTCGGGTCCCAGATATTCCGCGAGTATCCTTATGGGTCTTGCCTCGGGAGAGTTAAGAAATTCCGGATCCTTGTAGGCCTTTTTAGCTCTTTTCATTGTTACCCCTTTCTTTTTTCTTAAATAGAAGGGTAACCCGAAAGCCTCATTAAAATCAAAAACTTAGAGGAGAGAAAGGAGAAGCCTTCTTGCTACTTCCCGTTTTGGTGCCCTTTCGATTTCCTGAACAGTACCATCCTTAAATATAAGATAACCCTGATTTTCCCCGGTTCCAAATCCCTTATCCCTCCCAACAGGATTAACAAAAATAAGGTCAGCGCCCTTCTCAAGAAGTTTTTTCTTTCCCCTCTCCAGGAAATCCTCGGTTTCAGCAGCAAAGGCAACTATTATCTGATCCGGTCCTTTCCTTTCCGCTATCTCCTTTAAAATATCAGGGGTGGATTCAAACTCGATGTTAATATTACCCTGTCTTTTTATTTTCCCCTCAAACACTTCAACGGGTCTGAAGTCCCCAACAGCAGCAGCCATAAAAAGTATATCGTACTTAACTTCAAGGAGTTTTTCCCTTAATTCTTCCACAGTTTCAAACCTTTCGGTCTTTACGTATGTTCTTTCTGCAGAGGAAGAAGACAGAAAAAGGGTAACATTAGCCCCCATCAGAGCTGCCTCCTCCGCTATTGCAACCCCCTGTTTTCCGGATGAAGGGTTGGATATAAACCTTACAGAATCTATATACTCCCTGGTAGCTCCAGCTGTAACAACCACCTTTATACCTTTCATTTCCTTCCCGATATGGGAGAGCACCTCAAAAACTATTCTTGAAGGTTCGGCAAGCCGTCCCTTTCCGTGCTCTTCACAGGCCAGGTAGCCTTCCTCAGGCTCTATTATAATTACCCCATCCCTTTTCAGTACTTCAATATTTCTGCTGGTTGCAGGATGTAGAAGCATACCCTCATTCATGGCAGGAGCCACAAATACAGGCTTTTTACAGGCAAGATAAAGGGAGGATAGAAAATCATCTGCAATACCGGAGGCGAACTTAGCTATTATGTTGGCTGTAGCCGGTGCCACCACCAGGGCTTCTGCTTCATCGCAGAGCTTTATATGTTCCAGTCCGTTTTTCAGATCCCTGAACTGGTCAACAATTACCTCCTCACCGGACAAAGCAAGGAAGGTCAGGGGTGAAATAAACCTGGTAGCGTTCTCTGTCATCACCACCCTTACCTTCCATTCTCTTTTCTGAAATTCCCTCAGAATTTCAGGTGCCTTGTACGCTGAAATTGAACCCGTAACGCCTAAGATTACCCTTTTCAAAGCATCCCCTCTATTTTTTCCTTCATTCTTTCCGTTCTTAGCCTCTCTCCCCTGATTATAGCAGAAACATCCTCCACAGCCCTTTCGAGCTCATCATTAATTACTATGTGGGTAAACTCCCTGTATCTGGAAATTTCCCATCTGGCTACCTTTACCCTCTTTTTTATCTCTTCCTCCGGAGTGTCCTTTCGATTTTTCAAACGCCTCAACAATTCCTCCATTGACGGAGGAAATAGCAGTATTCTTATGCTTTCTGGAAAGAGCTTTTTGATGTTTATAGCACCCTGAACATCTATATCCAGAAGAACGTCCCCCTCGTTTCTACGAAGAAGAAGTTCCCTCCTGGACGTTCCATAGAGGTTTCCATAAACCTCTGCCCATTCAACAAACTCATTGTTCTCCACCATTCTTTTAAATTCTTCCCGCGAGATAAAATAGTACTCCCGCCCGTTCTTTTCCTTTCCCCTTGGCTGCCTGGTAGTATGGGAAATGGAAAAGACAAGTCCTTCCACCCTCTTCATTACTTCCTTTACCACTGTGGACTTCCCGACACCAGAGGGGCCGGACACAACTATCAGAAGTCCTTCACTCACCGGGTAGCTCCTCCTCTATTCTCATAATAATGGTGGTGGGAGATAAAGCAGAAACAATTATGTGATTGCTATCGGTAATAATAACCGATTTTTCCTGTCTGCCCATGGTAGCATCTATAAGCATACCCTTTTCCTTTGCTGCTTCCTTCAGTCGCTTAACCGGAAGGGAATCCACGGAAAGCACAGCGATTATCCTGTCCCTCATAACCGCATTCCCAAAGCCGATGTGAATCATCTTATTCATCATTCTAAATTATGCACCTGTTCTCTTATTTCTTCCACTGTGGTTTTTATAACTATTGCATGCCTGGTAATCTCGGGATTAAGGGTTTTGGAGTTTATGGTGTTGGCCTCCCTCAATATTTCCTGAGCAATGAAATCCAGCTTTTTTCCTCCATCTTCCATGGATTTTTCGAACTGTTTTACATGAAAATCTATCCTTGAAATTTCCTCAGAAATATCGTATCTGACTGCCATTATAGCAGCTTCCTGAACGATCCTTTCTTCATCCACATCAACAGACATTTCTCTAATTTTGTTTTCTATATCTTTCCTTATCCTTTCCTTTTCGCCGGAAAATATTTTTTCTATCTTCTTTCTCTCTTTTTTTATGATAGAAAGCCGTTCCTTTATGTATTTTTTGATCCTCTCTCCCTCGGCTATTCTGGTTTTCTTCAGGGTAGATAGAACCTCTTTAAGTCCGGAAAAGATGAATTTTCTTTCATCATCAGAAAAGCCCTCCTCATTAAAGCTGAGGTCCACAAGGCCCGGAATTCTCAGAATTCCATCCATTGAAAGTGGCGCCATAGCTGATAGTGGCCTCAGTTCCCTGATTATTTCCGAAATTACATCCTTGTTTATAAGAATCCTCTGCTTCTCCAGAGATGTGAATCTTATATCCATATAGACCTCAATCCTTCCCCGCTTAAAAAATTCCCTTACCACTGTTCTTATATCATCTTCAAGGGGTCTTATATATACACCGCCCTTGATAATCACATCGAGATACTTGTTATTCAGGGACCTGACCGATATCTTGAGTTCAAAGGAAGGGTGAGAAAATCTGCCCTCCGCATATCCTGTCATTGATTCCATTTATGCCTCCATCTGTGCTCTGTAAAACTGAGCGTATCTTCCGTTTCGGTTCATAAGTTCACGATGGGTACCCTCCTCCACTATTTTTCCTCCTTCAAGAACAATTATCCTGTCCGCCATTTTAACCGTGGACAACCTGTGGGCGATAATAATCGTGGTTCTTTCCCTGGTAATTTCCTGAAGAGCTTCCTGTATCCTTTTCTCGGATTCGGAATCCAGGGAGGAAGTTGCCTCATCAAAAATGAGGATTCTGGGGTCTTTAACTATAGCTCTTGCTATAGAGATGCGCTGGCGTTGCCCCAGCGACAGGTTCAATCCCTTCTCCGATAGGTTCGTTTCGTACCCATCCGGAAGGGAAGAAATAAAGCTGTGAATGTGGGCTGCCTTTGCAGCTTCAACTATATTTTCCTTACTAACGTTGCTGGCACCATAGGAGATGTTTCTGGCTATAGTATCATTAAAAAGAAGAACATCCTGTGTAACCACTCCTATCCTTTTTCTCAACCACTTAAGGTCGTATTTTTTAACCTCAACACCATCTATAAGGACTTTTCCCTTATCAGGGGTATAGAAACCCAGAATAAGGTTGACAATTGTTGTTTTTCCCACCCCTGATGAGCCAACTATGGCCATTTTTTCTCCCACATTAAGTTTAAAGCTGATTCCCCTTAACACAGGTTTTTCCGGCTCGTATGAAAAATAAACTTCTCTGAATTCTATTTCCCCTCTTATATCTTCAGGTCTGTAATCACCACCCTCTTCCTTGTATCTGGATTCGAGCTCAAGCAGTTCATTCAGGCTATCCACAGAGGCTCCGCCCTGGTGCAGAAGATTATTTGCGCTGGATAGACGCCTTATCGGTGTATAAAGATAAAATATAGATGCAATGAAGGTGGTAAACTGGCCCGGTGTCATTGCACCCTGCCTTATCATCTTTGCACTTATGTAAATGAGCACGGCTGCCACAACGCCGCCTATAAATTCGAGGAAAGGGGAAGACAGGGTCCACATCCTAACGAATTTTATATTGTCCAGATAGTTTTTCCTGTTTACCCGCGAAAATTTTTCCTTTTCCACTTCCTCTGTACTGAAGGCTTTTACAACCCTTATCCCTCCCAGAACCTCTGTAATCTGCCTTGAAATTTCTCCCACCGACTTCTGCCTTTTTTCTGTAAGCCTTTTTATTGCCCTCCCAAAGACAACCACCGGCACGACAGCGAGGGGAATTATAAGAAGAGAAATAAGGGTGAAACGGGGATTATTGGTAATTATAACCGCAATCAACGCCAGAACCGTAAGACTCTCCCTTATCATCTGAACCACGCCGTCAGAAATTGACCTCTCCAGAATATCCATCTCATAGAGAAACCGGGAAGATATCTTTCCACTATGGAGGGAATCAAAGAATTTAAGCGGGGCCTCTATCAATCTGGAAAAGATTTTATCCCTGAGATCTCTGATAATACGCTGGGAAAGTGCCCTCATGGTATAGTTGGAAAGAAACGTAAAAAGGGCCTTACCAAAGAAAACAAAAAGCACTATAAGCGGTATCGTATATGGGGCTGAAAGATCCACATATTTCGAAATAAACCTTCCAAATTGAAATCCCTGAGCCTTTGAAGCAGGGGCCACAGAAAAGAGATTATCCATTATAGGTTGAAGAACCAGGGCTGCCATTGCAGTAAACAGCGCAGCAAAAACAGAATATATGAGAGCCAGAAATATCCTTCCCTTGTAAGGTAATATAACTTTAATTAATGACTTCATTCTTCCTGTTTAAAATTTTTATTCCCGCTTCTATTGCATTAAATACCGAACCCCTTTTCAGGTTATCAAAAACAGCCCACATCCAGTATTTTCCTCCCTCTCCCTTCCGAATATCTGAAAGATGTATATAAAAACCCTCTTCCTCCCTGAATTTAGAGGGTGAGAGTTTCTCTTCCTCTATTAAAAGATATTTGTGATTTGAAAGCATCTCCCCCAGCTTTTTCAGGGGGATATCCTTATTCAGCTTCAGAAACAGGATAGTAGAATACCTGTGGAATATGCCCGAGCGAAGAATCATTGTGTAAAACTCATTTATTCCGGTAATTGTTTTTAATCCTTCAGCTATTTCAAGCTCTTCCCTTGTAAATTTTCCCTTTCCCTTTTTACCTCCTTTGGGAAGCAGATCAAATGCAAGAACCTCTCCCAGCTCCTTCTGAGGAACCTCTTCCATGTTTAAAAGGTTTATGGCCTGGGAAAAGAGCTCATCCATGGCCTTCTCTCCCCTTTCTGAAGCAGGTTCAATCAGGATAGAAAACCCATATTCCACAAGTTTTCCAAGCGGATAAATTAAATGGGAAAGAGCTATTACTCCAGGAGGCGGGTTAAAGATCCTGTCCGACTCAACATTCTCATCGTTTATTCCACTAACCACCGGTGGCAGGTCCCTTCGTGATCCGGACAGGTCCACAGACACTGTCGGCGCAAAGAATAATTCATCTTCCACCGGGACTGTAAAAAAAACAATATCGAGGCCCTTCAAATTCTCGGGTCTGGGATTCATAACAACCATGGCTTCATCCCGGAAGGAATCAAAAAGAGCATATTCCCCTATTCCGGGTTCATACAGGCGAAAATCCCTGAAGTTAATCTTCAGCTTTTCCAGGGTCTCCTTGAGTGTTTTCCCTTTAAGATTTTTAACACCTACAATCGCTGCTTTATACTCTCTGTTCATCCTCTTGTACCGGTTTAAAGGTTTGCAAAATAACTTTCTTCAAATAGGTTGCAGGGCCAGAAAGGGCATATCCATAAGCAAGGAAAAACAGAGTCTTCGTAGGCCATGCGGCAAGGGCTGAGAGAGCTATGGAAAAGAAAAACAATGTGAAATAATGTTCCCTTGACTTAAGATTTACATCCTTAAAACTTCTAAATTTAAACCTGGATATCATAAAGAAGGACGTAAAGAACACAACTATGCCCAGAGCTATAGGGAAAAATTTCCATTCGGGTGGGGTCTTGAAAAAAAGAACTGTAGACACAAGGACAAGAGCTGCCGAAGGAATTGGCAGGCCTACAAAATATCTTTTTGAAGATATCCCATCCTTGCTTAGGGTATTGAACCGGGCAAGTCTTAGTGCCCCTCCTACCACGAACAAAAAGGAAACGAAAAAGCCAAGCTTTGGAAAATCCTTGAGTGCCCATAAATAGATCAATATAGATGGAGCCACTCCAAAGGAAACAAGGTCCACCAGGGAGTCAAGCTCCCTGCCCATGGGGGTGCTGCTCCTCAATGCCCTGGCAGTTCTTCCATCCATCAGGTCCATAACCGCTGCAAAAATTATAAAGAGAGCGGAAAGGGAGAACTTACCCTTTATGGCGAAATTAATCGCCACAAAACCAAAGTAAAGGTTAAGAATGGTAAGCAGGGATGGTATGACGTAAACCAGGTTAAGATTCTTTCTCTTTCTATTTTTTCTTTTATTCTTCATCTTTTATCCTTACTATGGCCGTCAAACCGGCCTTAACCTTTTCTTCCTCCTTCACAAGAACTTCATAACAGGGTGGAAAATAAAAATCTACCCTGGACCCAAGCATTATTATACCAATTCTCTGGCCTCTTTTAACCTTTTCTCCGGGAGAAACAAAGGGTTTTATCCTTCTTGCCATTATTCCAGCTATCATTTCCACCACAAATTTTCTGTTTTCGGAGGATATCTCTATTATCACCTTCTCGTTTTCCACGGATTCTGGTTTATATGCAGGCAGATACCCACCTCCTTTTCTTTCTATAGAAACAATCTGGCCGTCCAGTGGTGACCTATTGACATGGACATCCAGAGGCGACATGAATATGCTTATCCTTTTGTAGGGTCCACCCTTGGTGGGGTGATTCAACTCCTCTATACTCATTACCTTCCCGTCGGCAGGGGAAACCAAAACATTCTCATCCTCAGGGGGTATTCTCTCCGGGTCCCTGAAGAAATAAAGCACAGGAAATGCAAGAAGAATTACAACACATGCCACACAGGGTATTCCGATCAGGAAAAAGAACAGCGAAAAAATAAATATGGGAACAATAAAATAAAGGGATTCCTTAGCCACCACTCCTCTTCTCCATTTCTTTAAGCATAATTTCCTGCATTTTATCCTTTAATTTCAATTTAAGTTTTTTAAGTTTTTTTACCTCAACCTCCTCCTCTTCACTTAATCCCACCCTCGCCAGGAGTTCTTCTATTCTCTTTTCATACTCCCTGTGCTGCTCGTAAAGCTTTCTGAATTCTTCATTTTCCCTTATAAGAGTTTCCTTCAGTTCGTTTTCTTTCATTTTACCTCCTTATTTCTTCCTAACTTATAGTATATCATTTAGCCCATTTTCGACTTAAAAAATCTGGCTTCTCCTTCCGGATCTTCCGCAAGGAAAATGGCGGAAGAAATGGCTATAATGTCCGGTCCGAGGGACATTGCAATGTCTATGTTTTCCCTTCTGATCCCTCCTATGACACAAACGGGAATTTTAAGCTCTTTTTTGGCAGCTTTTACAGTATCAGGATTCAATTTAACAGTTTTCTTTTTTGTGGCGGTAGGAAAGAGTGCTCCGAAGGCCGCATAATCAGCTCCCACAGCCTGAGCCATCCTTCCCCTTTTAATATCATTGTAACAGGAAATGCCCAGAATTTTATTTTTTAACATCTTTCTAACCCTCACCGGATCATCATCTTCTTTTCCAATATGAGCACCATCTGCTCCATATTCCATGGCCACCTCAGGATAATCGTTAACTATCAGATTAAAATTAAAGTCTTCTTTAAGCTTGAGGGATTCTTTTACTATTCTCGCTGTTTTAGCAGGATCTTTTATCCTTATCTGAACCCAGTCCACTCCCCCTTTCAAAGCTTTTCTTATTCTTCTGAGGAACTCTCTTTCCTCAAACTCTCCACTTGCAATCAAATACAAAATCACTTTAAGTTAAGGTTCAATTTTGAGAAAAACTCCTTTGTAAGATTATAATATTCGTTCCAGTATTTTCTCACTATACATTCGTTATATGTCGGACAGTTGGAAGGGTTACGGCCGACACAGGGAACCGGTGTTAGCCCTTCTCCCACTGCATCCATAATATCAAGCCACGAAATTCTCTCAGCAGGTCTTCCAAGCACATACCCTCCCCGGGCCCCTCTTTTTCCCTTAACCAGTCCTGCCTTTTTTAACTTCAGGAATACCTGTTCCAGGAATCTTTCAGGGATTTTTTCTCTTCTCGAAATTTCTTTCAGAGAAAGAGGTTCCTTCTCCGAAAGATGAAGCATAGCCCTTATGGCATATCTTGAATAAGTGGTAAATCTCACAAAATTATTATACCAAAATTGTAGGAAATAAAAAAAGCGCCCCCGACGGGACTTGAACCCGTGCTGCCGCCTTGAAAGGGCGGTGTCCTTACCTGGCTAGACTACAGGGGCGCAGAAATGAGCCGTGCAGGATTCGAACCTGCGACTCCCGGCTTAAAAGGCCGGTGCTCTGCCTGCTGAGCTAACGGCTCTAACAAATGGTAATTTTAACAGAAATACCTTACTCAGTCAACTCTTCGATGTGCTTAACCACCCACCTTCCTCTTATAGGAGTGCTTACTCCAGGCTTGGTGAGTTCGTATCTTACAAGGTAGAATTTAAACTTCTTGGTCTTCCCTTCCTTGTCTGTTCCTTCAATTACTATTTCCTCGGTGTACATCTTTCCTTCCAGCTTTTCCAGTTCTGGAATATCTCCAACAGAAAGAGCCATCAATCTTTTCTCATTGTTATATTCCTCGGAGATCTTGGTGTATTCATCCTTTGCCTGAAGGAATTGATTCTTGAGGTCCTCATATTTGGACTTGAGCTCTTCATATTTTTTCCTGTTTGCTCTCTTGCGAGCCCTTGACCACTTCTGATATTTGGCATCGAAATCATCGAACTCCACCTTTGCAAGGGCTGCATCTTCCTGAAGTTTTTCCATGGTCTTTTTTGCCTCATCCATTTTCTTCTTAAGATCTGCGAGAACGGTTTTGCTCTCTGTGGGCTGGGTCTTCGAAACGATCTTCCATTTTACAAGGTCCACCTTAACAGGGGTGAGAGAAATCTTCACTATGGTATCCTTGTCCCCCATTCTGATAGCCGAGATGTAACGGCTTATAAGAGTTTGTTCAGGGGATCCACAACCAATAAGAGCTATAGAAGAAACAACCAAAAGCCCTGCAAGGGCAAAAACTGTGAGTTTTTTCATTTTACTCCTCCTTTATTAATTTATTTTTAAACGAAATCTCTTCCTCAAGAACATATGAAAGGGCCAGCATCCTACTTTCATTATACCACCTGGATATAAGTTGCATACCAACAGGAAGACCATTTGACGAAAGAGAAAAGGGAAGGGAAATTGCAGGAAGGCCCGCCAGATTTACAAATACAGTAAACCTATCCTCAAGATACATTGAGATGGGGTCCTGCTTTTCTCCAAGTTTAAATGCCACCCCCGGAGTAGTAGGAAGAGCTATAAACTCAGCTTCTCTGAAAAGGTTTTGCAGTTTCTCACTTATGTATTTTCTATATGCTACCCCCTTTCCATAATAATCATCATAATATCCACTGGACAAAACAAAGGTTCCAAGCAAGATCCTTCTTTTTACCTCATCCCCAAAACCCGCTGTTCTTGTTTTAATATACATATCGAGAAGGTCTTCAGCCCTCTCCCTCAGCCCGTATCTTACTCCATCATACCTGGCAAGGTTGGAACTGGCCTCTGCAGTGGCAACTATATAGTACGCCTCGATCCCCTGTTCCAGAAATGAGAGGTTCACCTCCTTTCCCCTGCCTCCCACAGATTCCAGTACCTCCAGATATCTGTGAAAAGCTTCTATTACCTCCCGGGATGCACCTTCCAGGAAACTATCTTCCGGATAAACAAAAGTAAACTCCCGGGGAATCTCAGAAAAAATCTCATCATAGGAAGGTACAGGTATCGAGGCTGTGGTCGAATCCCTATCATCATCACCTGCTATTATGGAAAAAATATAAGCTGCGTCCTTGACGCCGGAGGAA
>Ga0256835_1001210_pt1 | contig 15906 bp, 18 predicted proteins | sample PIR30metaG_FD_185972 | JGI IMG/M metagenome (GOLD analysis project Ga0256835, IMG submission 185972) | Hydrothermal vent microbial communities from East Pacific Rise, Pacific Ocean - PIR-30 | ecosystem: Environmental > Aquatic > Marine > Hydrothermal vents | place: Pacific Ocean: East Pacific...
TCCAATTCAAATAGATTACCATCTAACATATAAAGCAGTGCTTCTATCTGATTAGTTCGTAATTTGATACCAAGTTTTTTATACATAGCATACATCAATAAACTGATCTTCTCATCGACATTTGTGATATTTTCTAACTCTATCTGTATATCTATAATATCACTATTACTATTGAATATATCATTATAATAGTCTTCTATAAATCCTACTCTTTTTTTATATCTACTATTAGAAGACATGAGTGATAACATCTATATCCTTTATCTGTTTTATACAAAAAATTATAAGAGTTATAATTGTTAAAAAAATAGTGAGATATCAATCATGAATAGATTTAAACAGTTTTTTAGTAAAAACATTTTCTTAAAGATATTTCTACTCTTTCTTCTGCTATTTTTATCCACGAATATGTATATAATATACAAATATTACGATAGATATATCGATATAGAAAAACAGAAAAAACTGTATGATAAATTGAAAATAAAAAATAGTAATCTTAAGAAGATACTGTCTAAGTATAAAAATAAAGATATTAAAGGTAATAGTGATATAAAAAATAAATTTTTACAGATTAATAGAGATAAAAAGATAGTAACCAGTATATATATAAGAAATGTCATTATAGATAAAAAGAGAAAAAAGATATATTACTATATTGATATAAGATATAATAGTGAGATAATATCCAGTCCAACTCTTTTAATCGGATTTTTAGCTCTGCTATATAGTATTAATGGTGTGGAGAAAATAATAGATGTAGATAGAAATAGTATATCACTGATATATAGTAAAAAGATATGAGGTTATAATTTTAATTAAAAAGGTATTGTTATATGAATAAGATAGCGTTGATTTCAACTATAGTGTTATCATATATATACGCAATAGAGATTGAACAAGTTGATAAACCGATGTATATAGACAATCATAAAATCATTAAAGAAAAAATACCTGACGGTAGAAATATCAATATTGATAGAAAAACTTCTAAAAAAGATGGTAATACATTAGATACACATAAACATAAAACAGAGAGAAATATTGTAATTAATAGAGATAAGAGGAATATATCTCATAGTAGATTAAGAGATAGAGCTGTAGATGATAGGTTAAAAAGAGATAGATTAAGAAAAGATAGATTGGAGAGAGAGAGATTAAGAAGGGATAGGAAACATAGAAAGAGATTAAGTATATCAAAAGAGATAAAAGATGATAAAAATATAGATATCAAGATCAATAATAGTGATAAGATAGATAGACTATATATGCTTATAGAGAAGATAGAGAAAAGTAAAATTAGAGATAGGAATGATACTATTGAGATGAAACCAACAGAGAAAAAAGTAGAGATCATTCCTTATAGATATATAAAAATAGGTGATACATCATATGTAGAGATATATGTAAGTATAGATGATGATATTATAGATTTGAGTAAAAAGGGTGTGAAGAATATTATAGAGGGTAGACAGAGCAAAGTTACAAAAGATGTAACAGATGGTAAAGTATTTAAATATCTATTGAAAGAGGGTGATGATATAGAAAACTATAAAGTTGTTAAAATAACAGATAGATATATTATATTAAAGGATATGAAGAGTGGTAAATTTATCAAGAAATATTACTATTTTTAGGATATTAAAAATGAATAGAAAAATAATATATATCTCACTTATAACATCACTATTTATTAGTGGGTGTAGTTTTAGTGGTCAAAATGCTATAAATTTCAGGGGTAATGATAAAAGAGAGAATATCTCTATTACATCAACAAGAACTGTCAATGTGTGTAAAGGAGATATACTATATAGTGTTATAGAGGAGTTTAGAAGAAGAGGGGTTAATATAATTGTTGGAGATAAAAAGATTTTACAATATAGATTCCAAGATAGTCTCAATAATGTTACACTGGAAGATGTATTAACATATTTGAACAACAAGTATAATATCAATTTAACCATAGAGTTTAGGGGATTTAATCTGGCTTATCTAACAAACAAGAAGAAAAAAGAGAAGAAGAGAAATAGAGCTATAATAAGTTATCTGGTAAAGAGTTTTAAAGAGTTGGATAAGTTAAAAGAACTTAATAAGAAATTAGATATAAGAGGACCGTTTACTTATAATGATCTATTCTATCTTCTTAGTAAAAGTGGAATAAAAGTTCATTTCAAATTATCAGATAAAGACAAAGTATTTAATCGAGATAAAGTAATAAGTAATTACTATGGTACAATAAAAGATTTTTTAAAAGATCTATCACTTGAGAGTAATCTGTTTATAAAGGTAAAAGGGAAAAATATATATTTTAGTGATAAAATTACTAAATACTATACATTAAAATTACAGCCTGTTCAGATATCTACTTCCGATAATTTCAATAATATAATGGTCGATGCAGTTAAACCACTGGAGGATCTACAAACGCAACTAGAGACATTGGTAAAAGAACATGGGACATTCAATATAAACAAGACTGATGGGACATTGACTGTACATGGGGATGAATACGCATTGACAGTATGTGATGAGATTGTAGACAATTTCAATGAGATATATGGAAAATCTGTAAAACTTGAATTAAATATATATGAGGTTGAGTTGAGTGACGAGAAAGCTGCTGGGTTGGATTTAAAGAATATAGTCAATCATGCATTTGATCTACAGTATAAGGTAAATGTAAATCTAGCAACAAATATACAAGTGAGTGAGAATAGTCCAATTACTTCTATTATTATTGGTGATAAAAAAGGTGATACATTTGATGATAAACTATTTTTTAAATTTCTTAATCAGTATGGTAAAACTAGAGTTGTTACTAAACCTATTTTAGAAACAGTAAATAATCTCCCTGTTACTATGGATTTCACACAGGAGATAGATTATGTTAAAAAGATAGAAGAGAGAATAACAAGAAGCATCTATACAGATGATAATAATGATAATAACAGAGTATATAATGATAATATAATTGATAAAACCGTTGATATAGATGTAGATACATTTAAATCAGGTTTTATGCTATCACTTCTCCCTAGAATTGAGGAGGATAATACAGTTAAGATAGTATTGAAACCAAAAATCACTAAATTAATAGGGTTGATACCATATGAGTATGGGGATGAAGAGAATAGAAAGATGATTCAACTAAAAAATAGTTCGCATAAAGAGATATCACAAATCATAAAAGTTAGAGATGGTGAGGTTGCTATTATTGGTGGATATATAACAGATAAAACAGGATATAGTAAAAATGGATTACCATTTGTTGGTAATGATGATAACCCACTAGATATATTGACATCTAGTAGAAATAGAAATAGAACAAAGAGTGAACTCATCTTTACTATAAAAGCATCTATACTTAAGTAGATTGAAGATATAAATACTATTATATAGTATTTAAAGGATATATATGGATCTATATAGATATATGAGCAATAGTAGAGAGATGGGATATAGTATTGGTAATAGTTATAATGCACTTTTGAATGAGTTTGAAAGAGGTAATATAACATACCCAAGGAGTGATGGATTTAGACATATGATGATCCAGATTCTGAATGAAGATAAGATGAATAGAGATGTTGTAAATATTATCCATCATAGTAACAACTCTTTTAAAAAGGGAGAAAACTACATTGAGGGTGATTTTTTTATGTTGAACAGAGTATTGAAACTATCGACTCCTGGATCACTATATAGTGATTATGAGATGGTTAAAAAAAATAGAGATATCGATGAGAACTATGTCGATCTGATGTTTGGTATTAAACAAGCAAAAGAGTATAAAAAAAATGATATAATTATCGATGTTGATGATTTTGATTTCAACGACATGTTAAGAGATACATATAGTAGAGATATAGAATTTATTGAGAGATGAAATACTATAAAGATAGTGATTATATAGATTGTAAAGATATAGATGATAGTGATATACATCTTATTGTAAAAAGAGATGCAACCATTGATATTGAATCAAAGAGTATTGATACTCTATATATAGATGGTAACAGTAATGCCTTGGATATACATTTAACTAATACTAACATAGATACTCTATATATAAAAGATTGTGATATATCTAAATTAAATATAGATATACATAATATATCGTTCATTAAACTAAAAAATATCAGTTGTGGGGTTGTAGATCTTAGAGGATATGTGGATGATATAGATATAAAATCATCAAAAATAGATAATCTAAATATTTTCGGGTTTAAGAGTAACTTAGTTATTAAAGATGGTATATATAAAAATATCAAAATAGAAAATTTTGGATCTTTTTTAGATATAGTGGGTGAAATTGATAATATATCTCTAGATAGATGTATAAGCGATACATCTATTTTCCATTGTAAAAACAGTAAAAAAGAGAGAGCCACCATAGATAAACTCAACGTAGATTTTGTAAAGTCATGCATGTTAGATGGTGTTGATATTAAAAATTTTAATATCAATAAGTGTGATGTGTTAGTATTAAATGATAGTAAAGTTGATAAGATACCTAAGCATACGATACTAACTACCCATATCCATAGATGTAATGACTTCAATTTCTCTATACTATCCAATAGAAAGATTAACCATTTAAAGATTAGTTGTATCGAACAAGATGAGATAGGTATCAGTGGTATATATACATACTATACGTTAATCGATGATGTAAAATGTAACAAACTATCTATAATAGATAGTATAGATATTTTAAATACACTGTATATATACAATAGTGATATCAACTATATATACGCTGATCTAAGTGATGATATAGATATTAAAGTAAAAGATAGTAATATAGATGTTATAGATAGTATAAATCTACTATTGAAAATTGATAATATAAAATATGTGGAGTCGTTTATAGAGTACATTAAAAAGATATATCATTCAGTTGATGATAAGAAAAAATATAGTATACTAAAAGATATCAATAAAGTTAAAAAGATATATAGTGATATTGATATAGTGGGTTTATAGAATGACATTTTATATATCTGTTAGATATAAATAAAATAATTATATCAACAAAAAGGATTAGGAATGAGAAAAATTGGGTTATCGATGATGTTGTCAACTTTGTTAGTTACGTCTATGTTTGCTGGGGATTCAAGGGTAAATGAGATTGTGAATCAGGTAAAGAAGTTTGCAGGTAAGAGTGGTAAGGTGATAGATAACTACTTTGCATATTTCCACTACGGAAGTGGTCCATTTGATTGGATAGCTGTTAATAAAAAAGGAACACTCGCGGCAAAACTTGAGGGTGTTAATAGTGATGGAACATTTAGATATACCATACTAGGTGATCCCAAAAAATTGGGACTATATATGGGTATAGATAGTAATGGTAACCTTGTGATTAAGAGTTTAGATAATAGTGAACTTCCGGGGACATCCGATGGGGTAAGTGATAGTTCTACTAATGGGGTGAGCGATAGTTCTACAGGGAGTACGCATAATAATGGATCAACAGATGTAAATAATGATAGAGAAGATAGAACTCCAGAAGATGATGTAACCAGTAATACTGGTGATAGTGAAAACGCTAGTAGTGTAGGTGGTAAATACGAAAAAGATATAACCAAAGCTTTAAGTATTTTCAAAGATGAGTTTGGTGAAGTAAACAGTTTAGTCGCCTTTTTAGAGAGATCTATTGTTCGAGAGAATACTATTATTCCGGTAGAGAAGCTAATAAATCTATTTGATTCCAAATCAGTGCATGAGAAGATAGGTGTGGATCTATTTAATGATATGAATGATGTAGCCATGGAGTGTTTGAGTTTAGAAAGTGTGAAATATGGTTTTGATGGTGATAAAGAGGAGATAAAAAAAGAGTGTAATTATGTGAAGAAAAATAGTTATTCATATTTAGAAGGGGAGGTTTTGTATGAGGAAAAGGAATATAAAAGTCTCACGTATAGAGGTGAATATATAGTCTCTAAAGCACCTGAGATTATTTTGAAATCATATGATTATGAAAACGGTAGAGATATTATAACAACTTTTAAAAATGTAGAGATATATAATTACTTTTTAAGCAATAAAAAAGATGGAGAAAACCTGAATTTTGTGAATATCGATATAGATGAAATAGGATATAATGGTAATACAGTTAAAGATTATAGTTTTAGCTACTATGATATACCACGTGAAAATAGAGAATCTGTTTTATATAATTATGAATTCAATAATATAGGTGTTGAGGGGATGTTTGATATCTATCATGAATGTGGTGATGACAATCCGCCAAAGGCTCACGTGAGATATGTTGTAGATAGAAGCACAACATATGAATTTGTATTCTCATTGGATAATTGTGGAAATGGATTTGAAAAAGTTGAGCTATATAGAGTTGATGATAGATTTGATAAACGTGTTAAATTGAAAGAGTGGAGTGGTGATGAGGCTGCTAATTTTATAAACAATTATACATAAGGGTAACCCTTATGTATATTACACCCAGTAATATAGACAGATTTGTCATTAGTGATACCAACAGTATTATAATCAGCAATATAACCCAAAAACAGTTTAACTCAATCATAACCCAACTAAACAGTATTAAAAAACTAACGATAGATAAAAATAGATATATAGAAGATTTTTCAATGATATCTAATTTAAAAAATCTTAATCATCTTAGTTTGAAAAACTGTTCCTCTTTTGATCTATCAGTTATAAAAGATATATCAAATTTGACTCTATTTGAGCTATATAATATAGATAATATAGATAATGTAGAGATATTATCAAATCTAACCTCACTTGAGTATCTCTATATTATCTTGAAAGATAGTGAAAGATATATACTACCTGATTTGTCAAATTTAACTAATATAAAGCGTTCTGTAATAAACATAAGAAAATTTAGTTCATATAGTAATGATATAGATATATTAAATAAGTTTATAAGTAAATATGATGATATAATTGATATATATATAGAAAAATTATCACTAACAATTGATAATATCAAAAGAGATATCCGAAATAGTAATAATAGTAGTTATATATATAGAAGAATTAAAGAGTTAAATAGAGTAGTTGGATTTTCTATAGAACATGGGATAGATAATATCAAGGAGATATTTTGAGTAACAGAGATGTTGCTGATAGATTGGTAGAGATGAAAAACTATGAAGATTTTCTATTTTTTTACATAATGAAAAAAGATAGTTTACCACCATTTTTTGAGTATATAAAAGAGTTTGATATAGAAGATAGAGAGAATATTATGCAATATATAACTCTATCTAAAAAACCGATATCTATCAGTTTAAGAAAATTACTTAACTCACCATTTTTTTTCCAAACAGTAGAGATAGATAAATTTCTCAAATAGCTTCTCTTTATACTATCATATAACTACATATAAATAAACATATATATTTAATAAAGGAAATCAGATGAAAAAAATGCTACTACCAGATATTGTTGTGCAATTGAAGAGTGAGTTAGGAGAGAGTATAGATGTTATCCTTGATGATGGTAAAGAGGCAACACTCTATCTAAAAACACGAGATGGAAAGAGTTTGACAAACGAAGAGATGATTGACTACTTTGATAAAAAAAGCGAGTTATATGTTAATAGTGATAAGGTATTGAAAGCACGTGAAAACATTATGAAAGATAAAGAGATAATGGGAGAGATTAATAAAGAGGTGATGACAATACCGGATATAATGACGGATCCAATGAAGATGATGGAAGAGATAAACAGAAAAGCAGAAGAGAGAGCTAGAGAGAGTGTGAAACAGAGATATCTTATAGATAGAGAGTCTGTTATTAAAGTAGGTGGATTGATAGTGGATAATGAGGGTAAGATAGAGATAGAGAGTAAAACGGTGCTGTATGATGGGGATAAGCCATCAACAACTGGTATATATATGTATGCTGTTGATGATAAAAAAATCCCTATAAGACTTGTTCAAAAAAACGATAAATATTTCACAAAAGTAGATAATAATTTAATAAATAAGAAACAGTTCAATAAAATGATGAAACATGCAATTGATACTGTACAAGCGTATATCAATAAAGAGGTAAATAGTCTATATAGACCTACTTTTTTTGCAAAAAATTTTAGAGATCTTGATAGTAATGTAAGAGAAGCTTTAAGAGACGTAACTAGTAAAGAAGATGGGGAGAGTGTATTAAATGGATTAATAGTATTAAGAGATATTATTAACGATAATTTTGGTATGATAAAAGAGTTTGATATATCTCTTCCTATGAATGCAACACCTCTTATAGATTTTGATACATTCAAGGTTGAAACCAGTAAGAAGATAGCAAACATCTCTCTCTCATTTCTCAAAAGAGATCATGATAGTAATACTATAAGGGAGTGTATAGAAGATAGTATAGATAAACAAGATGGATTAGAACTTCTATCAACATATACTATTCATAAAAAGGGTGTTGGATATTTCAATGAATCTATTAATATAAAACAGCTTATACTACCCATTAAACATTTTGAGTCTATAATAGATAGAACAATAGAAAGTATAAAAGATTTTAAACCTAAAGAGAAATCTATTGAGAACGATATTGATAAGTAGATATAAGAGATACACCCTCTTATATCTATATCACATTCTTATCTATATATATCATTAATATGTAAGATATAGTAAAATATATTAATAAAAATATTAAAACCCCCTTAACTCTCTCTTTGGGTTTTTTAATAATATACACCATACCTATAAGATTTATAATAATGATCAGTAAAAAAGAGATAAGATATAGTAGATAAAACTGTTGTAGCATCACCCTAATTCCTTTATATCTTATTTAGATAGATCTAACTCTATATCACTGAATTGTCTAAAATTATTAAGTCTCTTTAGTAACTTATATCTCTCACTATTACTACTATTTTTCATAACTTCTTTTATATACCCTTTAACTCTATCCCAATTAACTGACTTTAAAAAATCATCATAACTACCTATCTCACCATATATCTTACTATGACTACTATCACTATTAAATATATACATATCTACATTAGGATTGAGTGATAGTATCCATATAGACAGATTTCGATTAAATTCACTATAAGCAAACATATCATTCATATCAGTTACACAACTCACATTCCACTCAGATATATCCTGGTTAAACTCACTACAGGTAAACATAGTGCTCATAGTTTTAACATTACTAACATCCCACATAGATATATCCTGATTGAATTTACTCTCATAAAACATACCATACATATTTGTGACATTAGATGTATTCCACTTAGATATATCTTGGTTGAATTCGCACCCACTAAACATCCAACTCATATCAGTTACATTAGATGTATCCCAATTAGATATATCATTATTGGGGTCATCCCATATTTTATTGATATCGATACTATGAAGTTCTCTGTTGTAATATATATTGAATATAAAACTCATAGAGTTAATGAGAGATGTATCTATATCTTTTAGATATAGCTCACCTCTATAACAGTCAACAATAAGTTGTTCTAACTCATTTCTATCTTTTGGTCTATACATCTAATTCCTTTTATATCTTATTTTGATATATCTAGATCTATACTACTAATCTGTTTAAAACTATTTAATCTTTTTAATAACTGATATTTATAAATGGAAGGTGGAGAGTTTCATAAATCCCTCTATTATAGAGAGATTTATGTTAGAAGCGATTATAGAGAGTTTTTGTCTTGAGAGATGGGATTTTTTCAGTCTCATATGCATGTTTGATGCTATGAACTCTCACTATAAACATTGTCTCAACCTGGTTCACATTAGTACTCTTTTTACCTAATATACTACTTAGTAGTGGCACGTTTTCTAATAGTTTAGGTTCATTACCACTTCCCGTACCTTGATTTATCTTAATACCACCAAGTATAATAATATCCCCATCTTTCACATTCACAACAGACATTGTCTCTCTCACTTTTCTATTTAACAACTGAATACCATTTGGTCCAGGAACAAGTTCTGAGAATGAGAGAATAGGTGCAAGTGATAGACCTATCATATCTTTATTTCTATATTTATCTACTCTTACAACAAATTGTAATCCGTCTTTATATGTATCAATTTGAGGTTCTGTCATATCAGGTGTTCTTGATCCATCAGATAGTGTTCTACCTGGTATTACTTTAACACTTTTTACATAGTTATTCTCTTCCCCAACACTTACATACCCTATACTATGATTTTGCACTAAAACATTAGGTTTTTCTACTATGTTTACAGCACCTATATTCTTCAATGCTATTAATATCATCTTAAAAGCCCACTCAGATCTTCTAATAGGATCTGCACTATCAAAGCTAAAATAGTTATCCCACCCCGTTATTACAACACCACCTTTTGATATGGTTGCACCTAGTGCATCAGGTGATACTGGAGTCCCCGCTAGCGAAGACATCTTGAAATCATCTTTGGTAATATCAGCTATCTCTAATCCAAATTCATCTAATTTATTGGAACTAACCTCAACAACAGCTAACTCTACATTAAACTGCTCTATTCTCTCTAATACATAATCTTTTATAGCATCATCTATCTCATTAATAAAATTGATTCTCTCCTTCACCACAATAACACCAGATTGTTCATCTATATTGACAATTTTCTCTGTTGAACCTGTTTTATTGATAACTTCATTTAAAACATCTTTGGGTGGTTTGTTATTTATATCAAATGTTGGTGTTATAGAACTTCCACTCTCTCCTGATGCCCCAAAGGATATATCGGCTTTTCTCTCAACAAAAATGTTACTTGGTATATAGTATTTCTTTGTTATAAATCTGCTTAACACTAAACTCTCTTTATTACCATCATAATATATATAATAACCAGCACTCTCACACACTTTTTTTAGTGCATCATATATATTCTTATTAGCTATTTTAAAAGATACAGGTGTGTTAAGATCTACATTTGGTTCTACTATAAAGTTCACATCTATATCGTTTAGAATAAGTCTTATAACATCACCCAGTTTTGCAGAGAACATCTCCATGTTCTCTATTTTTTTAGTTGTCAATATTCGAGGGGGTTGATCCTCTTCAATAACTGTTCTAACTATCTGATCTGGGGATAACTCTGTTGGACTCTCTAATGCTCTATTTTTAACATATTTATTAAGATTATTCTCTCTTTTTTCTCTTTTTAAACTCTTTATCGGTACTCTATCACTACTTATCTCCTTCACATTAAGCGGGTTATCAGGTTTAGGTATTAAATTTGAACATCCACTAAATAGTAGTAGTGTTGCAAGAGTTGAGCTTAGCAGTATCTCTTTTTTAAACATATATATCCTTTTTTGTTTTAATTATTGTTTGATATAATTGAAAATAATTATAATATGTATATAAATAGTTATAATTATAATTGATTTCATTAAAACTATAAAGGAGTATAATAATGAAGAAAATTCTTCCTCTAGGTTTAATTGCTGGTAGCACGGCACTTTTTGCAGGATCATTAGATGGTAAAATAGGAGATATCAGTACTCAGGTACAGAACTCACAGAGTAAATTGGAAATTATACTAAAAGTAGTGGCTTATATTATAGGTGTTGGGGTAATTTTATGGGGGCTTTATGAGCTATTTATTGCTGAAGATGCTCAGAAACAAGGTAAAAAAGTACATGGTGCTCTCAAGATAGTTGGTGGTGGCTTTTTGGTAGCACTACCTAAGGTTATTAGTTGGTTGTCTTCATAAGATGAAAAAACTAATTATATTAGTTTTTTTTACATCTCTTCTACTCTCAGCACCTTCGGGGTTTGCTGAGAATATAACTGAAAATATAAAAACTTCTATAATAGACTTGGTAAATGCATTTCAGGGAATATTTTTTGTTATAGGTTCGGTAATAGTGGCTATATCTATATATAAACTATTTATCGATGATAATCCTCAAAATAGAATGGGTGGTGGTGTATCATTTTTCTTATACACACTGATGCTTTTCTCTCTTGGTGTTTTATGTCTCTTTTGTAATAAATTTATAGAATGGTTGTTTAGTTAATATGTTTTATGCATCTTTAGTTGGGGAGATAACAAAACAGATTAGATATACAAATAGTAGACATATTGCTGAACTTGAGTATGTATCTAATGGTAATAAATATACACTATCACTTATATTTTATAATGATAAATTAAAACATATTCTTAAAAAGGGGAGTAAAATATTTGTAAGTGGTAGATTGAAAAAAGTTAGAGAGAAAAGTATTGTTAAAGATGAATTACATGTTGACTATTATCACTTTGTCAAGTGTAATGAAGATATATTAGATATTAGTAGAAAATATAGTGATTTTTAGTATGCCAAAGAGGCATACTAATCTCTAAGTTTTGTAGATACCTTAAACTTGATTGTCTTATATTTAGGCACCATAACCATCTTCTTCTCTTTCCCAGGAATACGCATCTTTTTACCCCCCTTTTCTACTACATAGAATTTACCAAATCCGGGAATAACAATGTCGTTTCCTTTTTTAAGCGTCTCATGTGTCACCGTATCGATAAGAGTGTTGACAACTTCACTCAACTTATTAGTAGATATTTCTACTCCTTTTTTCTCCAGTTCATCTTTAACCAGCTTTATTAGTTCTAACTTGGTAACTTTTCCCACTGTCTCTCCTTGAATTTATTTTAATCGCATATTACGACATAATTCAATTATAATATATTATTCCTTAATATATTTTTAAATTGTTACAGTATATGGGTGTAAAAACATAATTAAAATGAAATTAAGGAAAAAGATATTAAAATATAAAAAAGGGAGAAGTCATGACACATGAGGAGATAAGAGAGATCAAAAAAATGGTAGATTTAAACCACAGGGGCAGATATATAGAATCATTTGTAGATAGTCTACTATATCATACAAGGGTACTAGAAAAAATCTATCTATTTCTTCTAATACCACTTATTGTATATATATTATCTCTTGCGATGATAGACACCATCTCTAGTCTTTAGACATGGTGTCCTATTTTAAGTTTATTCATAATAGCCTCACCTGAGACTGTCTGCCCATAGCTAACTCTTTCACCTATAATTTCACTGACGTAATCATCCGCCCTGAAAAATTGTAGATAGAGTTGTGTATTGATTAAAATCATAATAGCTGTTTTCATAATAAATGCTATATACTCTCTAATAGAACTCTCACCACCTATCTTATCAAACCAACTATCTACAAGCGATGTAACTTGCCCTGTATAATTACCAGCTAGTTCTGGAGATAATAGAGGTATAAATTTATCTAAAACATACTCTAACTCTGTAGAGAATATCATAGTTAGAAAATATATAACCACCATAGTCGCCGGAACGAGCGCTTGACCAAGTAGATTGAACATCATAGACATAACGGCTTGTGTTTTATTTCTAAAAAATATCATAAAGATGTTTATTGGTACCAATGATATCATTATAGTAGTTTTAAAGAACCAAGCCAGTACCGCTAGCATCCACAATATAGATGGTAGTAGGATAAAAATAACATTTGTAATAATAGATACTACAACATACGCCTTTGCAAAATGTACTCCCGCACTAGCTACAGTTGTTACAGCACCTGTAAATATACTATATAGTTTACCCATTATAGATGATGACTCAGAACTATTTTTAACGGCTCTTGATATACCTTTTGCTGCACCAAGTGCTGTATATAGTGACACGGCTGTTGTAATAAGTTTATCTTGTTTTTCAAAATCATTATACTCTTTAGCATAATTTCTAGCTTGTGTTGCTATATTTATCTTATCTCTTAACTCATCAGCATTAGTAACAATATATTCATCATATGCACCATTTAAGACCAAATAAGTATCATATAGTATATATTCAGCGTAGTAACTCTTTAAATATGCATAGTAAAACCCCAGATCGACCCAACTAATTCTTCTATTTTTATCATCTATATTTTTTGTTAAATCAGCCAGTGATTTAAGATCTTTACCTGTCTTATCAGCAGCCTTATTATACTCATCTAGATATGTAAGTGGGCCTAAAAAGTTTTTCTTGGCTGTATTTAGTTTATTATCTGCAATTGGTCCTATCTTATATAGACTCTTATCCTGAATTGAATTTACTGCAGATAACATCACATTTGATGGTGCTAAACTGTAAAATAGTAATCTATTATCTTTACTACCTCTTGCCACCTCAGCAAATGCTGTATCCATATTGGTTATAAATTTACTATAGATATCTTTATACTCATCAGCTATATTATTTAGTACATTGATATCAACACCTATTCCCATATCATATACTTTTAACTTACTATATACATCTTGCATATCTTTAGATAGTTTTCTCATTACTTCATTAAACGGTTGATATAATGTCATATAGTTGATGCCACCACTCTTTGGTTGGAATGTTGTGTTGATAGCATTTTCAAAATTGTTGATATTGGTAGGCGAGGGTTTATAGACAACTTTTGCAAGAGCACTAAGTTGTTTTTCCATAGTTTTTAATACTTCTATATAAGATAGAACATTCTGTTTAAATGGAGAGTCACCGCTATTTTGATAGAAATTTCCACTATTGAATGACTCTACATTTTTCCTAATACTAGATATTATTCCTTTGTAATTTAGTACTAAATCTTTTCCGTAACTAGGTATAGATTTAAGTGTTTGGGGATATGTTCCTATATCAGTTGTGGAGTATGACATATAAAATAGTTTAGATGCTTTGGTATAGTTATTGATATAGAGACCTTTTCTTTTACTTAAAACAGCACTTCCATACCATATAAAAGGTTCATCAGCTAAACTCTTCAATATCTTACTTGGTGATGTACTTTTACCCTTGTTTAAAACAATATCTTCATACCATCCCAATCCTACATCTTTATTCAATACAACTTTTTTGATGAATATTATATTTTTAAAATATTTATTTGATGGCGGTTTAGTTAATTTTTGGATACCTTTATATATATTCTTTCTGGCCTCTCTTTTTGCTTCAGCTATCTGTTGTGCATTAGTACTTTGAAAAATAGATAAACTATTACTATTTTCAAAATAACCATCTAACTCTGCAGATGCTTTTGGTGGATTTTGTGCACTATAGCTATTCTCACTAAAGAGAATATTATATGTTAAGGAATCAGCTAAATCCTCACCTGTTCTCAATACAGAGGCATACAGATCTATTATGGTATATGTCTCTTTACCATTATATTTATTGGGACCCTTTAAATTTACCATAAGATATGTAAAAAATAGCAGAACAAGCAGATATATTCCATACTCTTTCATAGCTTGTGATGAACTACTTGACTTTATAATATTATATCCACCTACAACTATAGCTATAATAACAAAGAAAGGGTAGAGAGTAGCTAATATATCAAAAAAGTAGTTTGCCACATATACAGGGAAGCTTATAGTATCACCTGTACCATATGTAAATACTTCAAAAATCTGACGTAGACTAAAGTTATTAGAGGCACTCATATTTCTTAACCTTTTTATTTATATTTATGAATTTTAATTAGATTTACCAAAATCTATAAAGTTTATATAATATATATAAATAATAATTATAGAAGTATACTAAAGGGAATTTTTATAATGGTAGTGCAGTATAGTAAATTTAATAAAATTAAACCTTATATTCGTCAATATTGTCCTACTGGAATATATTTTCATTTTAATGATATTTATAAAGGTGGTGGGAGTTTGAATATAGAAGATATAATTGAGTATATATCAAAGTATAGTAGTGAGGATAGTATTAAGAGAGTTATTAATAAGATAGAGAAAGAGTTAAATATAGAGATAGATTCACAATATAGTAAACTTCCTTTACTAAAGAGTGAGAGAGAGATAGAGAGTGATGATAGTGATGGATATATTAATAAGATAATGTTTGATAG
>Ga0256835_1001211_pt1 | contig 15892 bp, 10 predicted proteins | sample PIR30metaG_FD_185972 | JGI IMG/M metagenome (GOLD analysis project Ga0256835, IMG submission 185972) | Hydrothermal vent microbial communities from East Pacific Rise, Pacific Ocean - PIR-30 | ecosystem: Environmental > Aquatic > Marine > Hydrothermal vents | place: Pacific Ocean: East Pacific...
TAATGTGGTTTCAGATCCTTTTCCTGCTACTGTGTACGTAGATGACGAAGAAAAGTGCACGGCTCCATGTATAGTGGAAGGAGTTTCTCCCGGTACCCATGTAATAAAAATAGAAAGGGAACTCTACGGAAAATGGGAACAGGAAATGGAACTAAAGGGCCACAATGAGTATGACATAGTGGTTAAATTATCTCCCTATAAGTACACCCTTAAAAAGTGCTTTGGCAGACGTGGGAGCTACTCAGGTCAGTTAAGCTATGCCTATGACCTCACAATAGACAAACAGGGTTATATCTATGTGGCTGATACTGGAAACGACAGAATACAGAAATTTTCAAAGGACGGATATTATATAAGCAGAGTTTCATTTTCCGGCGTCTCAGGAATTGCGTATTCTTCCGCAAATAATTCTATCTATGCTGTAAGCATTTCCAGTAATTACCTGAGAAAATATGGCCTTAAACTTATTTATGCGTTCCAGAAATATCTTGGATTATCATATCCCAGAGGTCTCGGGATTGACTCTTCAGGAACCCTTTATATAGCTGATTCCGGTCATAAGAAAATAATTAAAGCCGGTCAGGGAGGTGGAGCTATAAAGACCTGGAGCGTAGCAGGAGGATCTGGAATACCCTATGATGCTGAACCCGGTAAAAATGGTGATATCTACGTACCTGTCTTTAATATGGATAAAATCTTTGTTTACTCCAACACCGGGGCAAAAAAGAGAGAATTTTCCAGAAGCATAGATGGTCCGGCACACATTGCCTTTGATAGAATGGGACATGTTTATGTAACTTCATACTTTGAGAACAAGGTTTACAAGTTCACAGCCGAAGGAAAATTTGCCATACGTTTTGGAACCAACTTTAACCATCCACTTGGAATTGCAGTGGACCGCAATGGAGACGTAATAGTTCAGGACACTTACAATTACAGGATCTGCCGATATGGAATATCATCAGAGACCATTGGAACAGCCACGGCCAGAATCACAGTAAAACGCATTGCGGGAAATGTCAGTGGTATTGGATCGCAAAGATATCCTTCCGGATATGGAAGCTTTAATAAGAGATCACATCGTCCGGGAAGAATTAAAAAATGAGCTTAAACTAATCCAGAGTTAATAGCCATAGCTGGCAAAAATTTTCTGAAAGGAATGAAATCAATTTGTGGAATCGTAGATTTAACGGTGAAAGGAAACTATTGAGAAAAGGCCTCCCTGCATTTTACTGACATCTTTCGGAGATTGTCGAAAACTGTTTTAAACTCGTCGGGGTCCTCAGACTCAATCACATATTCAAGTGTAATTTCCTGAATGGAGGGAAAGGCAACTCTAATGAGTTTTCTATTTCCCCTTTTCCCCTCTATCCAGACTATATCTATTCCAAAGGGAATGCAGTATTTAAAACCTTTCTTTTCGATTATTTTCCTGAGAATCTCCACAGCCCGGGGAGTATCAACGTTATCTGTCCTGTACATATGCATCCATCCACCCATGGGAGCTTTGCCAAAGTGCACCAATTTCACATTTCCCACTGCCTTCTCAAGAAGGGGTCTTATCCTGCGGTCCATATCCTTCGCCTGCAAACTGGAAAGTCCCATGTCAGAAGCTTCTTCTGAGTTCTCCATATTTTCTATATTGGCTTCTTTATCCGAATACATGGATCCAGAGTTTGATTTTTTGCACCCGAAAACAATAAATGTCAGAAGAAAAACTACAATAATAAAAAGTTTTTTTCTCACGGGTCTATTGTAACAAATTTAAAGGGAAAATAGTCTGGAAAAAACAATAAGCAAAACAAAAACAATGGAAATTACTATTAAGAACAGCTGAGATAAACTCTTATTCTCCTTGAAAATTGTATATCCGAGATAAATAACAATAACAGGAAGTATAAGGCCATTGGCAATCTGGGCAAGGATTATAAGTTGCAGAGGATTTATGGGGAAAAACACGGAAGATAGACCAAAAAGCACGATAATGGTGGAAATTATCCTGAAAACTTTAGAACTTTCCTTAAATCCAAAAACCCCCCTTACCAGCCACGATGCCGCGTATGGAGCCGTTATAGCCGAAGAAAGGCCAGCTGCAAAAAGACCCACACAAAATGCAGTCTTTGCAAACTTTCCCAGGAGAGGTGCCAGTTGCACTGCCATGGTTGCTGCTGAATCAATTCTTATTCCAGAAGCAAAGAAGGCAGCAGCTGAGGTAACGACAATTGAAGCTGTGATTATAACTCCAAGGGCTATGGAAATCCCAAGATCCTTTCTCATTTCAGGCAGATTGGAACTATTCCAGCGTTTAAGAACTATTGATGAATACAGAAATAAATTATAGGGTACAACGGTGGTACCAAGGAGTGCAGTGGCTATAGGCTTTGAATTTTCAGGAAAGGCAGGTACCAGACCCTTAAGCACTTCAAAAAGCGCAGGACCCGCCTTTACCGCCGTCGCAAGGAAGGAAAGACTCATAAGTCCCACAAGCCCCATTAGAAATATTTCTATTCCCCTGTACCTCCCTCTCCAGAGGAACATAAGAGCCACGATGGAAATTATAACAGCCCAGAACTTTCCCAGAGGGAACAGTTCATTAAGCCCTATATATGCACCGGTAATATTTCCTGCCTCATAGGCTGCTGCTCCGAGGACCACTGCAAGAACTGCTACAAGAGTAAACACTATATTTACAAACCTTGAGCCAGTGGTTTTCATAAGAACCTGAGAAAGGTCCTCACCCTTTTCCAGTGAAAATCTCCCGGACATTTCCTGAAGTACAAAGGCCAGGGCTCCTGAAATGAGAACCACCCACAGAAGAGAGAAGCCAAAACTTGCTCCGGCGAAGGATGCTGAAGTTACTGTTCCCGGCCCTATAAACGCAGCAGTAATTAGAAAGCCAGGGCCCAGCTTAATCTTTTTTCCCATATCCTCCGCCTCCGGGTGTCTCTATCACCAGAGACTCATACCTTTTAATCTGAATATTTACCTTGGAAGGAAGAACCTCAACTTTACCGTCCCTTCTTATAAGAAGATTCCTTCCCGGTTTTCCCGCCTCTCCACCAAAGATTCCATAAGGGGGATGAATTCTTCTCTCGCTGAGGATGCTCACCCTTGCAGATTTTTTGAAGAAATATTCCCTTATGATTCCCTCCCCTCCCCGTCTTAACCCCTTTCCCCCTGACCCCTTTCTCAGTTCGTATCTTTTTATAATGACCGGAAGGGACTGCTCTATAACTTCAACAGGGGTATTAAGGGAATTTGTCATGTGAGTATGAACACCGGAGGCCCCATCCTGATCGGAACTGGCCCCTGCACCTCCTCCAATGGTTTCGTAATAGGCAAAATTAATCCCTCCAAAGGAAACATTGTTCATGGTTCCCTGGCTCGCTGCCACTGCTTTGTCCGGAAGCATCTCAGAGAAGGCTCCCAGAAGGACATCAACTACCCGCTGTGAAGTCTCCACATTCCCTCCAGCCATAGCTGCGGGTCTTCTGGGATTTAACAAACTCCCCTCTGGAATTATAATATTTATAGGTTTCAAAAGACCGGAATTTATGGGAAGGTCTTCTCCCAGCATTACCTTTAATACATACAGAACTGCGGACGCCACTATTGCAGGATTGGCGTTCATTCCCCCCTTTGTTTGTCCCCCAGTGCCATTAAAGTCTATGCCAAGCTCTTTTCCTTTCTTTTCCATGCATACCCTGATAGGAAGATTTTTTGTACCAAAACCATCATCATCAAGAAAATCCTGAAAACAGAATTTTCCATCGGGTAGTCTCTCTATTCTCTTCTCCAGCATGATTTTCGAATACTCCACAAGATGCTGAGCGTATTCTATGGCCTGCGCTCCCCTCTTTTTCAACAGTTCCTTAAGTCTCTCAATCCCCTTTCGGTTTGCAGCCAGCTGGGCCCTGAGGTCCGCCTCCCTTTCTTCCGGATTTCTGCAGTTGCAAACGATCAATTTCAGAATGTCTTCCCTTATTTTGCCCTTTTCTTCTATCTTTACCGGGGGGATAATAAGCCCTTCCTGATAGATGTCCTCGGCAAGGGGCATTGAGCCGGGTTGACTTCCTCCCACATCTGAATGATGTGCCCTATTGGCCACAAAAAACACATGTTTTCCCTTGTAAAAGACCGGAGAAATGACAGTAATATCAGGAAGATGTGTTCCACCGAGGAAAGGATCGTTCAGGATTACCGTATCCCCTTCATCCATTACCACTTCCCGAAGAGCGGCTGCCACGCTATAGGGCATCGCCCCCAGGTGCACCGGGATGTGGGCTCCAAGTGCAAAACTTTCAGCCTCTGCTGTAAAAAGGGCTGCGGAATAATCCCTTCTTTCCTTTATGTTCGGAGAAAATGCTGAAAGCTTGAGCAGGGTACCCATCTCTTCAGTAATGGATACAAATACGTTTCTGAAAACCTCAAGCTCTACTGGATCAAACATTGTTTCTCCTTATTCTTATCTCTCCAAATCTTCCCACTTCACCTGTAAATCCCGGTGGTATGAATACTGTGCCGTCGGACGAAGCTATGACCGAAGGTCCCTCCAGTTTTACCCCTGCCCCCAGAGATTCTCTTCTGTAAAAACACGTCCTGTGGAACTCCCCTCCAAAGAATATATCCCTTTTTCTGAAGGGTATAGCATATCCTGTCTCGATTTCAGGAATAGGGGGTTTTTCAGAAAAACCAACCACCCTGAGACGAATATTAACTATTTCCACCGGACTGTTCTGCGTATGATAATAAAGCTTTTTATGCTCTTCTTCAAAGGCTTTTTTAAGCTTTTCAGGGTCATCGATAAAAGCCACAGAGACCTCATAACCCTGTCCTTTATATCTCATTTCTGCAAATCTCTGAAAGGTAATTTTTTCCTTCTCAAGACCCATTGCGGTAAAATCCTGAGTTGCACTCTGTTCCATTTCTCTGAATACCCTTTTTGCCTCTGTTATAGCTCTTGGACCCAGAGTTTTAAGGATTGAAGATGTATATTCTTTTACTGCCTCTGCAAGAAGCATCCCGAAGGCAGAAAATACCCCCTGATATGGAGGAATAACAACCTCTCCTATACCTATTCTTTGAGCGAGCTCTGCAGCCACCAGTCCCCCTGCACCACCAAAAGCGATAAGGGAAAACTCTTTGGGATCTTCGCCCCGTTCAAGGCTCACAACCCTTAATGCCCTTTCCATCTTTGCAAGAGAAACACCCAGAATGCCCTCAGCAGCCTGATAAACATCCCTGGAAATTGTCCCTGCAATCTTTTCTATTGCCTTAAAACTCCTCTCCGGTTTGATAAAAAGGTTTCCTCCAAGCGGAATTTCAGAGGGTATTCTTCCAAGAACCACCAGAGCATCAGTTATTGTTGGTATTTCAGATTTTCCGTAGCATGCTGGTCCGGGTTCTGCTCCTGCGCTTTTGGGGCCAACCTTGAGTGCACCACCTTCATCAACATATGCTATAGAACCACCACCAGCTCCAACAGTCTGAATTTCTATCATGGGAAGCCTTATGGGTAAGTTTGCAAGATAAGATGACCTTGTAATGGTTGGATTATCCTTTATCAAGGAGACATCCGTTGAAGTTCCACCCATATCAAGGGTAATAACTCTATCTATGGAAAGAAGCTTTGCCAGGCTATGGGAAGCTATAACCCCACCTGCAGGACCGGAAAGCAATGTAAGCACAGGCATTTTTTTCGCCATTTCTGCGGAAATGTACCCACCGGCAGAGTTCATAATGTTTATTCCTGAGCTTAACTTCTTTTCAAGGGTGCTAATATACTTTTCCATCACGGGATGAAGGGAAGCATTGAGTGCTGTAACCACTGCCCTCTCGTATTCCCGGTGCTCCTTCAAAACTTCGTGTGAAAGGGAAAGCTTAAAGTCCTTCCCGAGGATTTCTCCTGCCCTTTTTTCATGCTCCGGATTTTTGTACGAATGAAGAAAGACTATGGCTATAGCCTTTACCTTTCTTTTCTTCAACTCAGAGGCAATTTTCTTAAGATGTTCTTCATTCAGGGGTATTTGAACGCTACCATCCGCAAGCATTCTTTCTTCCACATCAAAACACAGTTCCTCAGGAATAACTTCCGGAGGTTTTTGAGGATTTATCGAGTAAAGATTTACCCTGGTCTGCCTTCCAATCTGAAGCAGGTTTCTAAAACCCGCGGTGGTAATTAATGCAGTGGGAGCTGTCTTACCTTCCAGAAACGCATTGGTGGCCACCGTCGTTCCATGTATCAAAACACAGGATTCCCCTTCCAATCCATTCAATACTGCCACTGCCGGGTTTGAAGGAGTAGAAATCACCTTTTTTATTTTTAAATACCCATTTTTATAAAAAACAAAATCTGTAAAGGTTCCACCAGTATCTACTCCTGCTCTATACACAAAATCAGATTATCACCGAAAAATTTTATTTTCAACTATTTTGACAAATGCGACCTTTTCTGTTAAAAGTTTCACAAATAAAATTCAGGAGGTCAGATGAGAAAGCACCTGCTTTCGGTATTATTAATTGCGCTTCTCTTGGGTTCAGGAACTGTGCTATTTGCCAATGGACTGAATCTCAATGGAATAGGTTCAAAGGCAACAAGCATGGGAGGCGCCTTTGTTGGACTCGCAGATGACTACAGCGCTGTCTTCTGGAATCCCGCGGGTCTAACGCAGATGGAGTCTTCCACCTTCTCTGTATACGGTACCTTTATTATTCCCAAAGGAACTTACAAACTTGAATTTGGAGGGGTTACCCTCGTCGATACTCAAATGGAAAGCAAGATATATCCTTCAGGAGCAATAGGATATTTCAAACCTCTTTCAGACAAACTGGTTGTGGGCATTCTTGCTTATGTTCCATCCGGATCAGGATCACAATGGAATGGAGAAGACCTTGCTCCGGTTGCCTCAGGGATTTATGAATGGGAAAGTAAAGTAGGCCTTTTTACAATATCTCCGGTTGTAGCCTATAAATTTTCCGATACCCTTTCTATCGGGGCAACCTTTAACATTAACTATGGCATATTGAACATGAAAAGACCGGTTATAGGACAGTTTGAAGAAGACGATTCCGGGATGGGCTTCAATTCCACTCTCGGAATTTTGTTTAAACCCACTGAAACATTATCTGTTGGATTATCCTTTAAAACCCCTATGAAGGTGAAACTTAAGGGAACAAGCAAAATGCCAGGAGCCGCACTTTTAGGTCTTGCTATGGAGAGCGAAGTCACAAGGGAAGTTACATGGCCGATGTGGTTTGGCGCAGGTGTGGCGTTTAAACCCATGGAAAACCTTACCATAACTGCGGATATTCAGTATACGAACTGGAAAAAACTGGATACTATTCCGGCCGATTATGAAAACGCTGGATGGAAAGCATTTATTGAGCCTGTAGCCGCGTTTACACTCAACTGGGAAGACAAGATACAGTACAGATTTGGTCTTGAGTATAAAATCAACGAGATGCTTGCCCTCCGCGGGGGTTACTATTACGACCCTGCACCTGCTCCAGTAAACACGATGACAATTCTTCTACCGAGCTTAACTTACAACGTTATCACCTTCGGGATTGGATACACAAACGGTGGATTAACCCTTGATTTTGGATTGGAATATCTAAAAGGTTCTGACAGGGAACTCTCAGCAGCGGATGCATTACCCGGAGTGGGAATGCCGGGCATTTACGGAATGAACATTCTCGTACCAAACCTCGCTGTCTCTTTCAATTTTTAAGAATATACAATCACAAAAAGGACCCGGGGAAACCCGGGCCTTTTTTTAGTGGAAATTAAATAATTCTCCAGCAAGACGGGCTATGGTCTGTCCAATACTTATAGAAGCGGTAGCAGCTGGAGAAGGTGCGTTCAGAACATGGATCATGGATGAAGTTTGAACTATTCTAAAATCATCCACAAGGCTGCCATCGGGCTCAAGAGCCTGCGCTCTGACCCCTGCTCCTGCCCGGCGGACATCTTCTGTGGCAATCACCGGTATCAATTTCTGAAGGGAACGGACAAAAGCTCTCTTACTAAAAGACCTTACAAGTTCCATCATCCCGATTCTCCAATGTTTTAAGGAAAGCTTCCAGAACCCTTTATAAAAAACAATATCCGAAAAATCCCTTATGGAAAAAGAAAGTTTTTTATATCCTTCTCTTTTAAATACAAGAACAGCATTGGGACCAGCTTCTACCCTTCCATCTATTCTTCTGGTAAAGTGAACACCAAGAAAGGGGAACCCGGGATCCGGAACAGGATATATAAGATTCTTGACCAGGCTTCTTCTCTCAGGAACCAGCTCACAATACTCTCCCCTGAAAGGAATAATCCTCAAATTGGGATTCAGACCGCACATTTTCGCAATTCTATCCGCCTGTAATCCAGCACAATTAATTAGGGTCCTGGTTCTTAGTGCACCCTTTGTAGTTTCAATAACAATTTCTCCGGGATACATAAGTATCTTGGTTACCCTTGCTCCGGTCCATATTTCCCCTCCATTTTCCTGTGAAATTTCAGCATATTTTCTGGCCACCTCAGCATAATCCACTATTCCCGTTTCAGGAACAAAAAGCCCCGCAACTCCTTCCACATAAGGTTCATACTCCTTAATCTCTTCTCCAGTCAGCTTTTTTAGTCCAAGAAGGCCATTGGCAAGACCCCGGTTATAAAGCTTTTCAAGATATGGAATCTCATCATCTGAAGTCGCCACCACGATCTTTCCGCATTTTTCATAGGGTATATCGTAGATTTCACAAAATTTATATAATTTTTTTCTTCCTTCGACGCAATTCAGGGCCTTCAAAGAATTCGGTCTGTAGTAAAGTCCGGAATGAATAACACCACTATTGTGCCCTGTTTGATGAGTTGCAAGACTATCCTCAGCCTCAAGGACAACCAGCGATATGTTATTGCCACCTGTAAGAGCCATGGCAGTGGCTGTTCCAATGATGCCACCCCCAATTATGGATACATCAAATCTTTTGCTTCTCATTCGTCTCCTTTTAATGGTAATTATTTTAATCATTATAAAGGAGATGACAATTTAAATCAAGTTTAAGAGAATTTTTATTTTTTAATTATAATTTTCTCTAAGAATCTTATTTCCTTTCCACTAAGAGCCTATCGTAAATGTAAACTCCCAGCAGAGAGATAATTCCCATTGTAGCAACAATGGACCACATAAGCACTGCCTTCATGGGTTCTCCTGCCCTGGCTGGCCTGGATACAAAGGCTTCAAAAAGCATTCCACCAATAGGTGCACCCACTATGGTTCCAATGGCAAGAGGAAGATTGGCATATCCCAGGTATACACCTTCCTGTCCCTTGGGAGCAATTGCACCTATGTACTGGTATATTCTGGGAGAGGCGAACATTTCACCTACCGCCATTGACCCTATTGAAAGGAGCATAAATATCCCTGCGAAGGGGAGCATAAGACCAAGAAATTTTGTTTTTGCCGCAGGGTCTGCTCCAAGCAGGAAAGGAATAATATTTATGAACATTCCTATAACGGTTACACCTATACCCACCATAATGGACTTAAGTGAAGACCAGTGTCTGGAAAGTCTGGTTATTAAAAGCTGAAATAGAACTATCATAACAGGATTAACAAGGGTATACAGTTCCACAGGAGCATTGGGATCTATGTGTCTTAAAAACAGTGGTATAAGGTTGTAAATCTGTATATAAATTATCCAGAAAAACCCAATAACCACCAGAAAGAAAACGAATTTTATATTCTTCAATACGGTAAACATCCCCACAACAGCCTCGCCCAGGCTTTTAGGTTTGTATACCTTTGATGGAGATACATCCTCCTGGTATTGGGGTTCTTCATAAATGAAAAATATTACCATTAAGCCCAGAAAGGCAAAGGCAGTTGCCACATATGTAAAGATGGCAGGGATACCGAAGTTTATCCTCACAAAATACGAAACTATTCTTCCCATCATGGAGCCTACATTTATGGTCATGTAAAATATCCCGAAACCAAGGGCAGCATAGGCAGCCGCAGTTTTCTGCACTGTTCCTGAAATACAGGGTTTAACAAAGGAACCGCCAACTCCTATAAGGACTATACCCACCACAACTGGTATGGTATAATCCACATTCTGCTGGTGTCCTACGACAAGGGGCCAGAACTTCTGAACTGTACCAACTATAAGATATCCAAGGGTTAAAAGGACAAAGGTTACAGAAAGGGACTTTTTAAATCCGTACTTGTCAGCAATGGTTCCACTCAGCGGGGGGAGAAAATAAAGAAGGCCCCATAGAATCGTTCCATTCAGGAAGGTTGCCATGGTGGGACTCATTCCGAGAACTTCATGAAAATAAATCACCACAAAGGAAGCCACTGCATAGTAGGCAGCTCTTTCGAAAAGTTCTACTGTATTGGCTGCCCAGAAGCTTTTGGGAAATCTGGCCTTTTTCTTTTCCATTTTCCTCTCCTGTTTTTATTTTTATACATATTACGGTATTATCCTCTCAGGTTCAAGTAAATTCATCACGGGTTCCCTTTGACCGAATTTTCCATTTCTGGTATAAAAGGAAAAATAAAGGCCCAGGAGGAAAAATGGAAAAAGCCATCAAAAGTAAAAGCGGACTGAAAAGTTTTCCAAGAAGTTTCTGGCTTGCCAACCTGATGGAGCTCTTTGAAAGGGGAGCTTACTATGGAATGAACTCCGTACTCGCGGTGTATCTGGTCAAAATACTGAAGTTCGACGAACAGGCAGTAGGAGTGCTGCAGGGCTTCTTTTATGCCCTTACATACATTCTTCCCATAGTGGGAGGAGCTCTCGCCGAAAGGCTGGGATACAGAAGAATGTTGATGGTGGCCTTTTCTCTCCTGACAGCTGGTTATTTTGCCACAGGTCTCGTGACTTCATATGGTCTTATATTTCTCTTTTTACTCATAGTTGGAACGGGAAGTGGCCTGTTCAAGCCCATAATTTCAGGAACAATAGCAAGGACAACAACGAAGGAAAACAGTGGTTTTGGTTTTGGAATCTATTACTGGAGTATAAATATTGGTGCCTTCCTGGCACCCCTGGTAGTAAGCTGGATAAAAGGGTTCAGCTGGCAATATGTGTTCTTCGCATCAGCTCTCTGGTGTTTCCTGATGCTTATTCCCACTATATTCTTCTACAGAGATCCATCAAGGCCCGAGAACACCAAATCTGTAAAAGAGGTGATATCAGGTGCACTGCTGGTATTGAAAGATTCAAGGTTCATGCTTATGATAGTGATATACTCGACCTTCTGGATTATATATTTCCAGAATTTCGGAAGCGTACTCTGGTATTTAAGGGACTTTATCTATAGAGCACCTGTCGACAAGTTCATGGCAGGACTTGGCATTCCCTTTCACTTCGATGCAGAACATGTAACGGTTATAAATGCTGGAACCATTATACTTCTGGTAGTTTTTGTCAGCAGGCTCGTAAAGAAAATAAAACCCCTGCCAGTTATGTCTGCCGGGATTTTGATTGGCTCTACAGGATTTCTAATTCTCGCCCTAAGCCAGAACCCATGGTATTTTATCCTCGGAATAGCAGTATTCTCCATAGGGGAGATGACCGCCCATCCAAAATATTACAGTTATGTAGGTCTAATTGCTCCAAAGGATAAGGTGGCAGTCTACATGGGCTATGCTTTTCTATACGGCGTTATAGGAAGCCTGGTGGGAAGCAATCTCGGGGCAGTTCTGTATGAAAAGATCCTTAAACCTGTGGCTCCACCTCCTGAGCTTGTTGCATCCGGCGCTCCCCTTCCCATTGAGACTGTAAAGCAGATAAGGTTCTTCTGGTTGCTCTTTGCAGTCCTCGGAGTCTTCTCCATGATTGGCATGTTACTCTTCAATAAATATTTTTCAAAGGACACCCCGGAGACCAATCTCAGGGCATGGAAGATCATGCTGGGACTTTATATTATCCTCGCTCTGGTTGGCACATACTTCATGATCTACTCCCTGTTTCTTACCCATGAAATCCAGTGGAAAACCCTTGTACAATCTTTAATCATGCTCGGTCTGGGTGGAGGGGGAATTGCTATAAGCAAACACAAACCACAGTACCAGAGTGAATAAATCAGCCATTGTTTCCCCCTGTGGTAAAATTCTCTTTAAATGATCAGAAATCTAAATTCCAAACTCAAGGGCGTGTTGCTAACCCTTATATCAGCTACGGGGTATTCTGCTGTATATATTTTCGCCAAGTTAGCTCAGAGGGACCTACCCACCTCTTTGTTTCTGTTCTGGTGGTTCCTGTTCGCTTCGATCTGGAGTCTTCTTATACTGGTCGCCAAAAGAGACATATTGAGCTTCCTGCACAAGATAAAGGAACACTGGATATTTTTTCTTTACTTTGGCTCTTCCGAGGCTTTTGCCACATTTCTCTTTTTCTATATGGTAAAGAAACTCAATCCTTCCCTCATATCATTTATTGTTAACCTACAACCTCTATTCGTTATTTTCTGGGGTTTTCTCATTCTCTCGGAAAAATTAAACCTCTTCGAAGCCATCGGTGGTGCGATAGCAATTGCAGGTACAGTACTCATTTCATACGCTTCCCCGGAAGCAGGGATTTTTTACATAGGTGTGCTCATTTTTATGACTCTTATTTATTCTTTAAACACAGTCCTGGTAAGATACAAAGTCAGGGGTATTCCAGCCATTTTCATTGCAATATTCAGGGTGTACACTCTTTTTCTTCTATATACAGGTTATCTTTTTGCCACGGGGAAATTTGCCCTTCCCACCACCTTTGCTTTTATTAACATATTATTTGGTTCTTTGCTGGGACCGGTAGTTGCTACATACTCGGTATTCCAGGCTCTTAAATACCTCAAAGCTGCCAACGTATCTATCATAAAAAGCATTCAGCCGTTTATGGTTGTACTTGCGACCTACATATTTCTGGGGGAAAGTCTCAAACCCAATCAGTTTCTGGGAGGAATAATAATTATAATAGGTATAAATATTCTTATTATCGGAAACAGATCACAGATTAAGAATGCTCTTTCAAAGTAGTTTTACATATGCAAACATTCTATTTCAATTCTTAATAAAATCATTGTAAAACTGGTCCGGGTTTCTTGAATTGAATCGTTAAAAGTGGTAAAAAGAGAGGATGAGAAAGAGTTTTTATCTGGCAGTTTCCTTCATTAGTGCTGCTTCCATTATGACAGAAGTAGCTTTGACCAAAATCTTTGCAGTTCTATTCTTTCACCATTTTGCATTTCTCATAATAAGCATTGCTCTGCTGGGTTATGCCGCTGCTGGAGTTTACCTTTCCATAAAAGAGGATTACGCCCCATTTTATGAGAAACTACCCTTTTATTCCCTATCCATGGGTGTTCTTCTTCTGGTTGTCTTTAAAGTAATTCTTCAAATACCCCTGGACTTTACTGCCCTGCCCCAATTAAAACAGATCATCTATCTTATACTCTATGTAGTATTCCTGCTGATACCATTCTTCATTGCTGGACTTCTTCTATCCCTTATCTTCTCGATGCTCACGGAGAAGGCAAATAAACTCTACCTGTTTGACCTCGTGGGTGCAGCGGTGGGAGGAACTATCTTCGGGTTCGGAATCTCCCTTCTGGGAGGACAGGGAATAATAGTACTGGCAGCTGCGTTTGCCATAGCAGGAAGTATTCTCCTGGAAGCAAAACTAAAGACCACTTTACTGGCATCTCTGCTTATTGTTCTTGCGATAATACCCTTCTCTGATAAGGCATTTAAATTCCACTATAACATGGCTAAGAGAAATTTTATCCTGACCCTGAACAGAATCGAATATTCTAAATGGAGTCCAATATTTAAAATAGATGTGGCTAAATTCACTAAAAATTCAAAAATAATATGGATAGATGCGGGAACAAATCAGTCCTTTATGCAGAGGATAAGAACCGACCTGAGATACGATGAAAACATCCCAAGGAAAGCAAGAATAAGGGACATATCAATTCCCTATATATTGAACCCCAATGGTACATACCTGATAATCGGACCTGCCGGAGGACTGGAGGTCTATGTTGCATTAACATATCTTCCAAAAATGATATACGCAGTGGAACTTGATCCGGTAATAGTTGACATAGTTAAGAACAGGTATTCAGAGTTTATAGGAAATCTTTACAAAAGCCGCCGGGTAAGATTGATAAACGATGAGGGAAGAAGTTATATAAAAAGGTCAAAGGAAAAATACGACGTAATTCAGGAAGTTAACAATTGCACCCCGGCAGCTATAGCATCTGGAGCCCTTAATTTTTCCGAATCTTACATCCTCACGGTGGAAGCCTTCCAGGATTACTGGGAGCACCTTAATCCCAATGGAATAATTGCCATACACACCTGGGGCTCTGCCAAACTTCTGGCGATGGCCAAGGAATTACTGAAAAGAAACGGTATTGATGATCCCTCATACTACATTGCCGTTGTTGGAGGCGGTGGACTCAGGGATCTATTTATGGTAAGAAAGGGAAAATTTACAGAGGAAGATATTAAAAAGATCGAAGAAGAAATAAAATGGGTGAATGAACACAGCCCGAATCCACGGAAGATGTATCCCATATACCTCCCTCATAGACCTCTGCTGAATAATATAGAAACCCTTGTTCTTAAGGAGCCACTTAAGGAAATAGAAAGAAAAACCAACCTCGTTCTTACACCTCCTACCGATGATAAACCCTTCTTCTACAGGTTCCTTTCCCCGTTTAAATTCAAAATAAAGGGCAACCTGACCTCCCCCTCCTTTAAGAAAATAGTCGAAAAATACCATCTTCAGGCGAGCGTAAGCCTGTTTGCTATTATAATATTGCTGCTCATCCTCTCCTTTATCCTCATACCCTATCCTCTCCTGGTTTTCCATCGTAAAGGAATAAAGGAAAGAAAGGCCCTGAGATTTCTGCTTTTCTTTGCCTTTATTGGGTTAGCCTTTATGTTCATTGAGATAGTCTTTATAAAAAAGTTCATTCTTTATCTCGGGAATCCAGTTTATTCCATTACTATCGTCATAGTATCTCTTCTCCTTAGCGCAGGAATAGGAAGCGGTATATCATCGAAATTAAAACCCTCAAAAATTAAACTTATAAGTCTGGTCCTTTTCGTAATTGCAATAAATTATATTTTTGTGCTCAGTCCCATTTTCAATGCAACTCTACAGCTTGGTTTTATATTCAGATTTCTGATTTCTTTCATACTCATTTCCATTATAGGCATGTTTATGGGAATGATGTTCCCCGCTGGCTTGAAACTGGCAAAGCAAACTTCTGTAAATCTTGTACCCTGGGCATGGGGTGTAAATGGGTTCTTTACAGTAATGGGCTCAGCTCTTTCTGTACTCCTTGCAGTACTTTTTGGATTCAATTTTGTTCTCTTTCTCGCATCACTAATTTATCTGCTTGCAGGATTCTCTATTCCTGCAAGCTAAAATAAAAAGGAGGTATTCCTTGAGTTACGACATGGAAATAGCCAGGTCAATTGACCTGCTTCCCATTGAAGAAATTGCCAAAAAGGCCGGGATTAAGGAAGGAGAAATCGAAAAATACGGAGATTACAAGGCCAAGGTAAAGCTGTCCATATTTGATAGACTTGAAGGTGCAGGTGAAGGCAAACTGGTTCTGGTTTCTGCCATAACCCCCACACCAGCAGGAGAAGGGAAAACCACAACTTCCATAGGTTTAACCCTTGGGCTGAATAGAATCGGTGTAAAATCCATTGTAACTCTCAGGGAACCGTCCCTGGGACCCTTGTTTGGTATGAAGGGAGGTGCCACAGGAGGAGGAAGAGCTCAGGTTCTGCCCCCGGAAGACATCAATCTGCACTTTACCGGAGATATACATGCAGTTTCCACTGCTCACAATCTTATAGCTGCAATTGTTGATAACCATATATTC